>SNRY01000022.1_pt1 | contig 74046 bp, 50 predicted proteins | sample 4693421 | NCBI WGS metagenome assembly SNRY01 (sample SAMN11003215, study PRJNA524138) | termite gut metagenome | isolation source: Bacteroidetes bacterial symbionts from single cell of protist host amplifed... | host: Streblomastix strix ... | reverse complement strand
AATATTCGACTCTGTAAGAGTCGAAGGGAGTGGTATATTCGGGCTTTTCTATACATATAATAACTCCTTTGGAGTTCTCATAAAACATGTTTTAATCAAATTTAAACAGGCTTTTAGTGCTTTCTTCATGGTTTGTAAACAATCCGAAACATACTCCGTGGGCTTCTTCGGGTATCTATATCCGCTTTGTAGACGGACATGAAGTGGGGGAGGAGCGGAGAGGAATCGGACAAAATACGGGGATAACTCCTAAGTGTATGCGCAGGAAAGAATCCGAAGGATTCGGATATTTGCAATTGAAATTAGGTGAGTGGAGGAGGCTTGACGGAGGATAATTCCGGATTACAAACTGAATTATATAATCTATTTTCCCGTGAATTAATGCTTCAATGGTGAATTCAAATTAAGACTCATAAATAATCTTTGAATACTATCCGGAAAGTGTTTAAAGCAGACGAATGTGGTATTCTATGGATTTTACGGATAAATTGATCTGTTTGGCTATTTCTGAATTTTTCAGCCCTTGCTCACGGCTTAGTAGAAATATCTCTTTCGTTTTTTGAGGAAGCATATCAATAGCCATTTCATATAAATCATGAATTTCTCTTTCTTCGGCAGGATCATGCGTCAAACACATCCATGATGAAGGAATGAGTTCAGTTTCTCTAATTTTTGCCTGTGCGAGCCTATTATGGTTGGTCGGCTACTTGCAGATGCCGTAAATATTGTATGCTTGCATTGTGTACAGCTTGGTATAAATAGGGGCTCAGATTATTGTAAAAAGTAAGCTCAAATCTTTTCATCCAATGAGTTAAACTTGATGAACACGCGAAATTGTTCAACGGTTATTAGGTAAATTCGTTTAAATGTGGTTATTTTTGCAATCTGCTTGTCAATCGCATTCAATTGTTTTAAGCGCTTATACATTGAATCGAGGGCGACTGACGCCTTCTTCAACTCCTGGATTTGGAATGAAATTGTAGAAGTAATTGTCTTATTGTATTTGTCAATTCGAAAATTGAAATTTATTGTTTTTTTTAATTATCTTTGTACTTTAATATGAACAATTTTTTGTGTGCGTAAACGTAGTTATGACTTAAATATAATGATTATAGTATGAAAACAAATTATGAAATTCGCTATGCTGCGCATCCTAATGATGCAAAAAGCTATGATACACAGAGGATTCGAAAAGATTTTCTAATCGAAAAACTATTTTCTGCCAATGAAGTCAATATGGTGTATTCCATGTACGACCGTATGGTAGTGGGCGGTGCAATGCCGGTAGGAGAAGCGTTGAACCTTGAAGCGATTGATCCCTTGAAAGCCACTTATTTCCTCACCCGCCGAGAGATAGGAATATATAACGTTGGAGGAGTAGGGACGGTAAAAGCCGGTAATGCCGTATTTTCACTTGATTATAAGGAGGCTCTTTATTTAGGGTCGGGAGATAGAACGGTAACTTTTGAAAGTGCCGATGCTAAAAATCCGGCGAAGTTTTATTTCAATTCTGTGACGGCACACAAAAACTATCCTGATAGAAAAGTAACCAAAGCCGATGCCATAGTAGCAGAGTTAGGTTCGCTCGAAACTTCCAACCGCCGTAATGTGAACAAAATGCTGGTGAACCAAGTATTGCCTACCTGCCAATTGCAGATGGGAATGACGGAATTGGCTCAGGGAAGCGTTTGGAATACGATGCCGGCTCACATACATTCACGTCGCATGGAAGCTTATTTCTATTTTGAAGTCCCCAACGACCAAGCCGTATGCCATTTTATGGGCGAAGTACAGGAAACCCGTCATATATGGATGAAAGGCGACCAAGCCGTGCTTTCTCCCGAATGGTCTATACACTCTGCCGCCGCTACATGCAATTATACGTTTATTTGGGGAATGGGGGGCGAAAACCTTGATTATGGCGACCAGGATTTCTCCCTGATTACAGACTTAAGATAAATTATTTATATTGAAACATTAATCACACATTAATAAATTTTATGGTAGATTTTTCATTAAAAGGTAAGGTTGCACTCGTAACGGGCGCTTCTTACGGTATTGGTTTTGCAATAGCCACCGGAATGGCTGAAGCAGGTGCTACAATCGTATTCAACGATATTAAACAGGAATTGGTGGACAAAGGCATGGCAGCATACAAGGAAAAAAACATAAAAGCATACGGATATGTATTTGATGTAACCAACGAAAGCCAAGTAAATGAATTGGTCGCTAAGATAGAAAAAGAGGTAGGAGTAATTGATATTTTAGTAAACAATGCAGGCATCATCAAACGTATCCCCATGATTGAGATGAGTGCCGCAGAATTTCGTCAGGTAATTGATATTGATTTGAATGGTCCGTTCATTGTGTCCAAAGCCGTTATTCCGGCAATGATAAAGAAAGGTCATGGCAAGATTATCAATATCTGCTCCATGATGAGCGAACTCGGTCGCGAAACAGTATCGGCTTATGCCGCAGCAAAAGGGGGCTTAAAGATGCTTACCCGTAATATTGCTTCCGAGTATGGTGAATATAATATTCAGTGCAACGGTATCGGTCCGGGATATATTGCCACTCCGCAAACCGCACCGTTGAGAGAGCTTCAATCGGATGGTTCCCGTCACCCGTTCGACCAATTTATTATAGCCAAGACTCCTGCTGCCCGTTGGGGAAATCCCGAAGATTTGACAGGACCGGCTGTATTTTTAGCTTCCAATGCTTCGGATTTTGTAAACGGGCATGTGTTGTATGTTGACGGTGGTATCTTGGCTTATATAGGTAAACAACCAAAATAAAATAGTGTGCGATTATGAAAAGGATTCTTTATTTATGCTTGATTGCTTTCATTGCAGTATCATGTAATGGAACTAAGATTTTGACGGTAACGGTAACCAATTCTTCCGATCTTGCGAGAGCCGATGAATTGATTGAACTCTCTGTGGAAAGTGTTTCCGGTATATTGACATTGAAACCGGCAGATAAGTTTGTGATTACGGATACTGCAGGAATAGAAATTCCCTATCAGATTACTTACGACAATAAGGTAATATTTCCGGTAAATGTGGCATCGGCAGGAGTGGCTACTTATACTATAGCCAAAGGTATTCCGGCGGAAGTTGCTCCGGTAACATTCGGTAAACAATATCCCGAACGAGTGGACGATATTGCATGGGAAAACGATTTGGTAGCTTTCCGTACTTACGGTCCTGCTTTGCAAGCTACAGGCGAAAAGGCATTTGGTTATGACATTTGGAACAAGAATGTGAAAAACCTCGTGGTAGAAGCCCGTTATGCAAAAGAATTGAACCCGGAAACCATAGCCAAAATTGCCGAACTGAAAAAGAAAGATCCTAAAGCTGCTACTGCACTTCGGAAGGAAGTTTCTTACCATGTGGATCATGGCGACGGAATGGATTGTTACAAAGTAGGTCCTACATTGGGTGGAGGTACTTCAGCCCTGATAGTGGACGATGCCATTATATATCCCTACTGTTATAAGGCTTATGAAATTCTTGATAACGGCCCTCTGCGTTTTACGGTGAAGCTGGTTTATAATCCTTTGGTAGTAAAGGCTGATACGAGCGTTGTTGAAACTCGTATCGTCTCGCTTGATGCCGGTTCGTATTTGAACAAAACAACCGTATCTTACGAAGGTCTTAGTGAAGAAACTCCTTTGGCTGTTGGTATTGTGCTTCATGAACCGAACGGTGAAACGGTAGCTGATGCTGAAGCGGGCTATATAACATATATTGACCCGACGGAAGATCCGAAGAATGATAACGGAAAGATTTTTGTAGGTGCAGCGTTCCCCTCAAAAGTAAAAGAAGCCAAAGTTGCTCTTTTCTCTAAGCAAGAAAAGCAGGAAAGAGGAGCAGACGGACATATACTTGCAATCAGCGACTACAAATCCGGCGACTATACTTATTATTGGGGTGGGGTTTGGAGTAAATCCAACATACAAGACTTGGCTGCTTGGAATCAGTATGTATCTGAGTTTGCGCTGAAAGCTGCCAATCCATTGGCAGTGGAAGTAAAATAATAAAGAAAAGAAAGAAATTGAAGGGTTGTCTAAGAGCCTATTTAAATTTATTAAAAAAAGAATCCGAAGGATTCAAATACTTATAGAATGGCAAATGAAAGTAATATTCGACTCCAGAGGAGTCGAATAAAGCGGGTATGTGAGGGGTATCGCTATATATATAACTCCCTTTTGGGAGTTTTCATGAAAACATTTTCCAATTAAATTTAAACAGGCTTTAAAAAGATTGTTTTTTAGACAACCCTTTTTCTTTGGTCTTATACCCGAAGAAAAATTCCCGTTGTGCCAGTTTTTCCTGTTGTGTTTTGGCACTGAATACAGGTTTTAGCGTATAGGGATGGTATCCGGTGTACCACATTTCGGTAGCCATGGTCATGGGAGTGGGCGTAAAATCCTGTACCTGCTCCAACCGGAAATTCAACCGGCGAATGATGATTGCCAATTCTTTCATGTCTTCTTCCCTACAACCCGGATGGCTGCTGATGAAATAAGGAATAAGCTGTTGATTCAGGCTTTGTTCCCGGTTTATTCTGTCGAATATTTTTTTAAACGCCTCGAATAAGTCGAATGAAGGTTTACGCATAATATCCAATACGTTTTTGTTTGTATGTTCGGGAGCTACTTTCAGTCGTCCGCTTACATGGCGGATAATCAATTCATTCATATATTCTGAAGCTGTTTTGTTGATAGCGCCGTCTTTGCTTTCGTGCAACAGTAAATCGTAACGCACTCCACTACCGATGAAACTTTTTTTAATTCCTTTGATAGAATCTACCGAATGGTAAATATCCAATAACGGGCGATGATCGGTATTCAAATTGGCACATATTCCCGGATGAATACACGAAGGACGTTTGCACCGGCGACACAACATTTCGTCTTTCCCTTTCATCATGTACATATTGGCAGATGGACCTCCCAAATCACTCAGATAGCCTTTAAAGTCCGGTAACTCCATTACGGCTTTTACCTCTTTAACGATACTCTCTTTGCTCCGGCTGACGATGAATTTCCCCTGATGTGCCGATATGGTACAGAAGGCGCATCCGCCGAAACATCCACGATGGATATTTATGGAGAACTTTATCATGTCGTATGCCGGAATACGCTTGTCTTTGTACTTCGGATGCGGTAAGCGGGTGTAGGGAAGGTCGAACGAATGGTCTAACTCGGTCTGCATCATGGAAGGATAAGGAGGATTGACTACCACTGTTCCGTCGTCTGTCTTTTGCAGGATACGTGCGGCGGCGTATTTATTGCTCTCTTCTTCTATCCGTCGAAAGTTTGTTGCTTGCTTTCTCTTGTCTTTCAGGCATTCTTCATGAGAAAAAAGCTGAATATCGTTGTCCTCAATATCTACCTTGTCAGTTAAATAAGCTGTTTGGGGAATATCGTGAGGAATTTCCGTCCTGTTTTCGAGAAAGCGATGCGCTATCTCTATAATAGGCTTTTCACCCATACCGTAAACCAACAGATCGGCTTTGCTGTCATATAAAATACTTTTCCGAAGGCAGTCCTGCCAATAATCATAATGGGTAAGCCGCCGCATGGAAGCTTCGATACCTCCTGCAATCACCGGTACATCCTGCCACAACTGTTTCAGTATCCGGGTATAAACAATAACAGGGTATTCGGGACGCATGTCCGCCCTTCCGTCAGGAGTATAGGCGTCTTCACTGCGGAGACGTTTATTGGCGGTGTATTTGTTGACCATACTATCCATACATCCGGCGCTAACCCCAAAGAAAAGACGCGGACGACCCAACTTTTTGAAATCTCGCAGGTCGTCTCGCCAGTTAGGTTGCGGAATAATGGCAACACGCAAACCCTCCGCTTCCAGAGTACGACCGATAACCGCCGCTCCAAACGAAGGATGGTCTATATAAGCATCTCCACTGAAAAGAATAACATCCAATTCACTCCAACCGCGAAGTTCTGCTTCTTTCTTTGTGGCAGGCAGCCAATCGGTGAGTCGGTATTCTTTCATGTAAAGTTTATTCTACTATCCGTAATCTGGCAAACCGAAGCAATAACTGCTTGTTTCCTGCATTTTTAAATAAAATAGACGCTTTGGTATTCTCGCCTTCACCCTCAATGTTGAGTATCTCACCAATACCAAAACGTTCGTGCTCTACTGTCTGTCCTGTTTTGAAATTGATGTCCGTCCTGTTGACAGGCGAAGCATTGTAAGGAACGGTTGTTTTTTTGAAACTTTTGTTGGAAACAGGTTCCGCCCGTTCACGACGGATACCGACAGAGATTTCGTCTTCATGTCTGTTTGATCTTGCTTCTTGCGGTAATTGCAGAAAACGTGTGTCAATGTCGTGCAGAAAACGGCTGGGATTGGCAAATTCCATTCTCCCGTAACGAAAACGAGTTCTGGCATAAGATAAAAAACAATGGGTTTCGGCACGGGTAATAGCCACATAAAAAAGCCGCCGTTCTTCTTCCAATCCTTGCATGGATTCGCTTACCATGAAACTTGGGAAAAGTCCTTCTTCCATACCTACAATAAAAACATTGCGAAACTCCAACCCTTTTGCAGAATGTATGGTCATCAGGCTGACTTTTTCGCTGTCGCCTTCTTTGTCCGTGTCTTGGTCGGTAAGTAAAGATACTTCGGAGAGAAAAGCCGATAGCGAGATATCCGGATTGTCTTCTTCTTCCCGTCGCATGGAACAAAAATCGTGAACACCATTCAGCAATTCTTCGACATTCTCTTTGCGACTTAAATTATCGGGAGAATTATCCTGGCAAATATCGCTCATGATTCCGGAACGCCTAACAATATCCACTCCTATTTCATAAGCATTCTTCTGGCGTACGTCGGTTATAAAACTTTCTATTAATTGGCGAAATTCCTGCAATTTGCCGTGCGTTCCTTTACTGATGGAAAGTTCGTAAGCAAGAGGTTCGCAAAGCACTTTCCAGAGGCTGACGTTATTGTTTCCGGCAGCAATGATAATCTTGGTCATTGTGGTATCGCCAATGCTGCGAACAGGATAATTGAGAATACGTTTAAAAGCCTCTTCATCATTGGGATTTACCACTAACCGGAAGTAGGCTATCACATCTTTTATCTCTTTTCGCTGGTAGAAAGACAGACCTCCATATATTTTATAGGGTATGCTGCGCTTGCGCAACGTTTCTTCAAACACGCGGCTTTGGGCATTGGTGCGATAGAGAATGGCGAAGTCCGTATAAGTATAGTCTTCTTTGCGATGCAGTTCTGCAATCTTATTTATCACAATCTCTCCTTCTTCCATATCGGAGTAAGCTTGAAAGAGAGTGATAGGGTCTCCGAGGTCTTTCTCGGAAAAAACTTCTTTATAAAACTGTCGTTGATTCTTCTTAATCAGACTGTTGGCAGCCTGCACAATATTTTTAGTGGAACGGTAATTCTGTTCCAGCTTAAATGTCCGGGTATTGGGATAAACTTCTCCAAACCGGAGGATGTTATTAATATCCGCTCCCCGGAAAGAATAAATACTTTGGGCGTCATCGCCCACCACACAGATATGCAGATGTTCTTTGGCTAACTGGGATATGATACAATGCTGTGCATAATTGGTATCCTGGTATTCGTCCACCAGCACATAGCGGAACTGTTCTTTATAGCGGTTCAGTACTTCGGGGAAATCACGAAAAAGAATAAAAGTATAAAACAACAAATCGTCAAAATCCATTGCATCTGCCTGCCGGCAACGTTCCCAATATTTCCGGTATATATCGCGAACAGCGGATACCTTTGCCCTGCAATCGGCTTCGTAAGCCTCTTTATTGGCAGCATAAGCGGACGGCGAAACCAGATGATTCTTAGCGTTGGATATATGTGAATGAACGACATTAAGTTTATAAACTTTTTCGTCCAGTCCCATTTCTCGGATAATGGAGCGTAACAAACTTTTGCTGTCTGCCGTATCATAAATGGTGAATTGCGGACTAAACCCGATATGGTTGGCTTCGACACGGAGGATGCGGGAAAATACGGAGTGAAAAGTCCCCATAAACAAAGCATGCGCACGCTTCTCACTTACCGTCCGGGCAATGCGTTCTTTCATTTCTCGGGCAGCTTTGTTGGTGAAAGTTAATGCCAGAATATTCCAAGGTGCATATCCGTTTTCCAACAAATAAGCTATTTTGTATGTAAGTACGCGTGTTTTACCGGAACCCGCCCCGGCAATGACAAGCGAGGGACCGTCGTTGTAGATTACCGCTTCACGTTGGCTTTCATTGAGTTCTTCAATATAATTTGTTGACACCCTTTACTGTTTTTATCTCTAATAAGGAAAATTAGGATGTAAAAATAACAAACTTTCTTTGGGTGATACTTTTTAAATTCGGAAAACAACAAATTTGTGTTAAAATGAACAATTAAAACATTGGTAACGTTATAATTTTATTTAGAAAAAATACAAATGATACTTATAGCGGAAAGTGGTTCTACTAAAACTGAATGGGTATTAGTTGAGCAAAAAGATCTCATACAGCAATCTTCTACGGAAGGAATAAATCCCCTCATTCAAACCAGAAGAGAAATAAGTAGAAGTATCAGGCTCAACCTGCCGTCGGTATTCTTCAAAAGAAGATTAAAAAAGGTGTACTATTATGGAATGGGATGTACTTCCGCTAAAGAGAAAGACAAGGTGATGATCTCGTTTACGGCGCAGTTCAAATCTCCCGTTCAAATAGAAAGTAACATACTTGCCGCTGCTCACGGATTGTTTAAAAACAAAACCGGCATAGCTTGTATTCTTGACACAGAGTCTGCTTCCTGCTTCTATGACGGAAAAACAATAGTAAAAAGCGTAAGATCTGCCGGCTACATTTTAGGCAATGAAGGAAGTAGTGCTACTCTTGGGAGAATATTTCTGTCGGATGTTTTAAAAGGTTTGTCTCCTCAGCGTTTGACAAAAGATTTTTACGAGCAGTTCCACATGAAAGACGATGATATCATACAATCGGTATATTACCATTCTTCTCCCCCCGACAGCTTTCTTGACTCAGTTTCCAACTTTCTCACCGGTTATACGGACGATGATTATGTATTCAATCTGTTAGTGAATAACCTGCGAAATTTCTTTATTCGAAGCATCCTTCAATACGATTATAAAAATTATCCTGTACGCTTTGTCGGTTCTGCCGCTTACAATTGGTCTAATACACTGAGAGATGTCGCTCGTAGATTCGGAGTGAACATTGACCTGATAGAAAAAAGCTCCATGAACGGACTTATCGAATATTATGCTCAAAACATGAACGAACAGTGATGAGAGTTGAAAGTGGGTGAAGGGTCTGTGCGTTTTCTTCTTAGGATAGCAGAAAGTGTATATTTGTCCTGATTATTATATCGTAAACATAGCCAACTTAACGAAAATATTACTATTTTTGTCGTGTCAAAAAGGAATGATTTATAGCAGTTGTATATGGGAAAGTTATATATCGTACCTACTCCCGTAGGAAATTTGGAAGATATGACTTTACGAGCTATCCGTATATTAGGGGAGGTTGATTTTATTTTGGCGGAAGATACGCGTACATCTGCAGTTTTACTGAAACATTTTGAAATAAAAAATCCGATGCAATCTCATCATAAATTCAACGAACATAAGACCGTAGAATCTACTGTTAATAGAATAAAAGGAGGAGAAACGGCAGCGCTTATTTCGGATGCCGGTACTCCGGGAATTTCTGACCCGGGTTTTTTAATCGTACGAGAATGTGTACGAAATGGCATTGAAGTGGAATGCCTGCCGGGAGCTACCGCTTTTGTGCCGGCAATAGTCGTTTCCGGACTGCCCAATGATACGTTTGTCTTTGAAGGTTTTCTCCCTCAAAAGAAAGGACGAATGACAAAACTCAAATCTTTGATGGAAGAACGGCGAACGATGATTTTTTACGAATCTCCTTATCGTTTGCTTAAAACCTTGAAGCAGTTTACCGAATATTTTGGAAGCGACAGGCAAGCTTCTGTGTCTCGAGAAATATCCAAACTTCACGAAGAAACTATTCGTGGAAGTTTGACAGAACTGATAAACCACTTTACCGTTACCGAACCCCGTGGCGAGATTGTGTTAATAATAGCTGGACTTGATAACTAAAAATAAACTTATTAAAAATGTAAACGTATGAAAAATTTAGGTGTCATATTAGTATGTGTAATGACCTTGATTTCATGTGAAGGCAAGAAGGAAAACAGCAAATCTTATCTTAAAGCTGCAAACGATTCATTGACCATGGCATTGATGCAACGCGATGCGGAGATGAATGAATTAATGGGAGTATTCAATGAGATACAGGAAGGTTTTCGTCAGATTCGCAATGCGGAAGACCGGGTGGACTTTACACGAGGCACTATTGCTGAAAATGTTATTTCTGCCAGAGAACAAATAACTGCAGATATTGAATTTATTACCTCTGCTATGGCAGAAAACAAAGCACAAATTAATAAACTGCAAAAGATGTTGAATCAGAGCAGAGGAAACGTTGCCGAACTGAAAAAAGCCGTTGAACGGTTTACCCGGGAATTAGGAGAAAAAGCCAAGCACATAGAGGAACTACAAGTAGAGCTTGCATCTAAAAACATTCGTATTCAAGAACTTGATAATGCAGTAAATCTATTAACGGCAGATAAAGAAGCATTAACGATGGAAAACGAAGAAAAAGCAAAAGTAGTAGCCGAACAAGACAAGTCTATACACACGGCTTGGTTCGTATTCGGAACAAAAGCGGAACTTAAGAAACAGAAGATTTTACAGAAAGACGATGTATTGAAAAATGCGGATTTCAACAGGGATTACTTCACCCGGGTAGATATTCGCACACAGAAAGAAATCAATCTGTATTCCAAACATGCGGAACTGCTTACCTCTCACCCTGTCGGTTCATACGAATTGGTAAAAGACAACAAGCAATTATTAACACTAAAGATTACGGACTCGACAGCATTTTGGAGTGTGTCTAAGTATTTGGTTGTACAGGTAAGATAGGATGCTCAAAAGAAAAATAGGAGTAACACTCGAACAAACAAAAAAGGAGTGAGATAACATTCCCACTCCTTTTTGTTTGTTTTGTAAATAGGCTTTTATTTCTTCAGTTTTTGAATTAATTTCTTTGTTGCCTGTTCCGCATCTTTTTCTTCCCGGAGCAATTCCGTAAAACCATTGCTCACTATTGCTCCCGAAGCATGCTCGCAAGCCATTTGGAAATTAGATTTGGTATTAACATCAAAGTAAGCCATAAGCGCGTTTTTCAACTTCATTTCTTTTATTTTCTTAAAAAAGTTTTGTTTGTTGTGAACATTGTTCTTTTGTTCGTCTGTCTCTGCCGTTGGTATCATCATGCAGATAAAACCACTTGTATGTTTGTCTATCAACTCTATTTTTTCGTCGCTTGTATCGGGAGTAATAAACATCATGACAAGCAAGCCGTAGCGTTCGGAAACAATGCGAACCCGCTTTTGGTAATCATCAAAAGATAAATCGGGAATAATTACCCCGTCAATACCACATTCAACACATTTTCTGCAATAAGACTCAATACCAAGCTCTGCAATGTCGTTTAGATTATTCAACAAGATTAGCGGTATTTGTGCCGTGCGACGAATATGACGCAATTGTTGAAACAATATGCCCAATGTCATTTCATTTTCCGGAGTACCGGTAGTAGCATCTCTTACGATTAAGGTTCCGGTTTTGGAGTATTCGGAAGGAAACCCTATCAAAGCCATATCCACTCCATTTTTATCCAACGCATGAATAACCCTTTCCGTGCTTTCTAAAGTAGGATATCCGGCACAAAAATAAACAGATAATAAATTCTTTTTCTCATTGTTAAACAATTGGTTAATTCTATTCATAAATGGTTTTTTAAATTTATAACTAAGGTTTAAGATGATATTTCCTGACCATAAACATCAAAGTTTATTAAATCATAGCATAAAGGTACTGCTTTTTTTCCGTTCTCCAATTATCAGATGTATTGAAAAATAGATGTTTTTCGTTAAAAATAATATCTAAAAAACTAAAAAACATTCTTTCGGAATGATTGAAATGTACTATTTTTGTTCAACGACAACACATCAAAAACCGATGAATAAAAAGATTATATTGGCTTTTCTGCTATTTCCTGCACATCTTCTATTTGCGCAAATAAACACGGAGCGGGTGATGATGATTGCACGCAATGCTCTTTATTTTGAGGATTATGTACTTTCCATTCAATATTTCAATCAAGTGATTAATGCCAAACCTTACTTGTATGAACCATACTTTTACAGAGGGTTGGCTAAAATAAATTTAGATGATTTTCAAGGAGCGGAATACGATTGCAGTGCTGCTGTCCAACGCAATCCCTTTGTGGTGGGAGCTTATCAAATTCGCGGTTTAGCCCGTATCAAGCAACAAAAGTTCGACGAAGCAATAGAGGATTATAAAAAGGCATTGGAATATGACCCTGAAAACCTCACCCTTTGGCATAACCTTACGCTTTGCCGGATGCAAAAAGAGGATTATGAAGAAGCTAAAGCAGACTTAGCCAAACTGTTGACCATTGCTCCCAAATATACGCGTGCTTATCTCATGCGCGGGGGAATATCATTGAGACAGAACGACACAATCCGTGCCTTGCAGGATTTTGACAAAGCTATTGATATGGATAAATATGACCCTGATGCTTATGCCTCCCGCGCCATATTAAAACTCCAACAAAATCAATATGCGGAAGCCGAAGTGGATTTCGACAATGCTGTTTATCTGGACGCAAAGAATGTAGGGAATTATATCAATCGTGCTTTGACACGCTTTTATCAAAATAATTTGAGAGGAGCCATGAACGATTATGACATTGCATTGGATATTAATCCGGACAATTTTATCGGTCATTATAATCGCGGGTTACTTCGGGCGCAAGTAGGTGATGACAATCGTGCTATCGAAGATTTTGATTTTGTTATCCAAATAGAGCCGGACAATATGCCGGCTATCTTTAACAGGGGATTGTTGCGTGCAGAGACCGGTGATTTGCGGGGAGCAATAAGCGATTTTTCAACTGTAATTGAAACATATCCGAACTTTACGACCGGTTATCATTATCGTGCCGAAGCCAAAAGAAAGTTAGGAGACCGCAAAGGAGCCGAAGCCGATGAACTTAAACTGTTAAAAATGGATATTGACAGACGTAACGGCGTAACAAGCGGTAATAATATGGCAAGCAATGCCGGAACGGAGGAAAAAGACGACAACAAGACCCGTAAAAAGTCCGATAGGAATATGAATAATTACCGCAAAATTGTCATTGCCGACGATGCAAACACGGAACAACGATATACGAGTGATTATCGCGGGAAGATACAGGATAAGAATGTGAATATAACGATAGAGCCAATGTATGTGCTTACGTATTATGAAAAGGCAAACGAGGTGAAACGTATTGTTCATTACCATAAATATATTGACGATTTAAATCGTTCCGGTGTATTTCCCAAACGTTTGCAGATAAGCAATACGGAAGCCCCTCTTACGGAAGAACAGGTAAACACTCACTTTGCATTGATTGATACGCACACATCGTCCATTGTGAGCGACCCGAACAATCCGGTCAGGCATTTTGCACGTGCTATTGATTTCTATTTGGTACAAGACTTTTCCGGTTGTATTGAGGATTTGACACAAGCTGTTGTGGCAGACGATACGTTCTTCCCTGCCTATTTTATGAGAGCGTTGGTGCGTTGTAAACAATTGGAATATCAAAAGGCGGAAGTTGAAGCAATATCTTCAACTTCAGGCATCTTGTTGCCCGACAAAAAGAAAGAAGTAAGCAGTAATACGGATTATGATATTGTAAAGAATGACTTGGACAAAGTGATATCTTTGGCTCCCGACTTTGTTTACGCATATTATAACCGGGGGAACTTATCGGCTATGTTGAATGATTATCGTGCGGCAATTGTAGCTTACGACAAAGCCATCGAACTAAACAAAGACTTTGCCGAGGCATACTTCAATCGCGGACTGACGCATATATTCTTAGGGAATAATAAAACCGGAATTAGCGATTTGAGTAAGGCGGGTGAATTGGGAATTGTTTCAGCGTATAATATCATTAAGAGGTTTACAGAGATGGGAGAATAGCAAATGTCTGTCGCTTGTAAGGTGGTGTCGAATATAAGAACTTAAAAGGTCAGTCTTACATCTATTCCAATTTGCAGGGGCTTCCCCGCTTGTGCAAATCCCTTTCCGAATGATTCGAAATAGAAAGTAGCATACTTTTTATTTAAGGCATTGCGTGCCCATAGATCAACCTGTGTGTTTCCCATCAAAGCACTGATTCTTCCGTTTAACGTGCCGTAGGATTTTTGCATTACGTCGTTGTATTCCGTCCAATATATTTTTCCTATTCCAGTGTAATTGGCATAAAATTGAAGAACGTCAAGAGGAGAATCCGCATTGAACTTTATTGCATACTGTCCGCTAAGCGAAAAAGTTTGTTCGGGCACAAAGGGGACATGATTACCACTATAGTCTATGAACCGTTCCGAACCGTTATCAGCTAACGTATTGGTCACATAATCCATTAGAGTGGCTTGCGTGTATCCGTAATTAACGTTAAAAGAAAGAGCATCGGTGAGATTGGCTTGTAAGGTTACCTCCATACCATAACTGCGACTTTGACCGGCATTTACCACAGCGCGTCCCAATCCGCTTTTGACGAACCGTGGTATTTGTTGGTCTTCTATACGAGTGTAAAACATGGCAATGTCCGCCAATAATTTATTTTGCCACAGAGTGAGGTGAGTGCCCAATTCGTAATTCCAACTGTATTCAGGTTTATAATGAATTTGGGGAAGTATCTCATTGGGTATAGGTGAGTCTGGTGCATTTATTATTCTGTCTTGAATAGATTCCGGAAACATTTGAATGTTATATCCGCCACTTCGATATCCGCGTCCGGCGGAAATATAAATATTGTTTCCTTTGTCAAACGAATAACGTCCGGCGAATTTTGGGAGCAATGAAGAAAAAGAGTTTTTACCTTCCCCGTCCCCTACACCGTAATCATCTATCTTCTCCTTTATCAGTGTTTCGTTCTGAAAGGTTTTTGTTCTAAGGGGAGCTTGAGTATTGTATGCGAGTTTTGTTTGCTCATAGTCTAAACGCAATCCGAAAATAAGGCTTAAGTTTTTAAATAATACATCGTTGAATGTGGATTGGTGATAGAGTGCAGCTCCTAAAACCGGAGTGTCGTACAAACCGGAAACAAGCATGGTATCGTCAATTATCTTTCTACTCGAAGTGCTACCTTCGTAAGCACGGTCCATCAGCCTTTGAGTCTCCTTTAGTGCATCCTCTTTAAAGGTTATGGAGGAAGTGGTTTTCAATTGTTGGTAAAAGCCGAAAGCTCCTGTTACCCATTCCCAACGATGATTATTGCGATTTTTAAGGACAATCTCTTCCGTAAGCGTATTTTGATTTTGGTGTTGGATGCCAAAGAAAACATTGGCGGGGGAGAAATCATTGTCCATAGCCATGCGATCATTAAGATGTTGAAAACCCGTAATAGAATTAAAGGTGAAGTTCGTTCCTGAATATTCCATGTTTAATCCGGCATTTATCAAGCCGCGACGATAACCGCTTTCATCATTGTAAGCAGGAGCAATAGAGATTTCAGCTTTTTTGCCGGAAAGACTATATGCATACCCTCCCTGATCGCTATACTCGTAATTAAGGTTCAAGTCGAATTTCAAGTTTGTGGAAAGGAAGTAAATGGCGCGTACCCTTCCACCGCCGGCATCAACATGGTCTATTCTTTTGTTTAGAAAGGTGTTATTGTAAAAGCCTCCCGCATGTTCGTAGAAGCCTCCCATAGAGAAGGCAAATTTATCGGAAGTGTGCTGATAGCGGGTTAGTGAAACGTTATAATTGTCATGGGTTGCCATACTTAGGCGCATATCCGTTTTTATTCCTTGATAGTTGAAAGGTGATTTGGTGTAAATTCTGATAAGCCCACCCATGGCGCTACGTCCGTAAAGCGTTCCTTGTGGACCACGCAGTACGCTGATACTATCAATATCGGTGTAACTAAAATCATAAGCGGATTTGTCTATATAAGGAATATTATCCACGTATAGTCCCACAGCAGGAGTATTCATACGCGAGCCGACACCTCGGATGTAGATGGCGGAAGTGAGTTTGGATCCGTAATCGGGAATAAAAATATTAGGTACGAGAGCGGTAAGGTCTTTCATAGAAGTTACTCCCTTAGCTCTCATATTTTCTTGCGACATAAGAGTAACGGAAAGAGGTTGCTCACGCAGGTTTCCATCTCCTTTCGGATTACCGAACACAACAACTTCTTCTATGTTTATTGTTTTCAGCGTATCCTGTTGTAAAGAGTCTGCCGGTAATATGTTTGCCATACTTTGAACGGCTGGAAGAATCCATGCAAAAATAAATATATATTTTTTCATAATCTTTTAGTGTTAATTATTTACTTTATCCCATTCATACTGGTATTAAAACGTCATTCAATATTAAAAGGTTCATTATTTATTATTTACTTTATTCCGTTCATACTCTCTATAAGGTAAATAACTAATAAAAGGTAATGATAACTATTTTACGGGACAAATGCAAATCAAAAAGCATATTTTTATGAGGAAAATTGATGTTGGTCGATCACATATCCCCTGACAGCGTAATTACGAAGAATGGATGTTGCCTATTGCCGGAAAGCAGTTGCTCGTTTGGAATTTACGCGATAGCCGACGGCAATAGTCGCATCTAAATTGTAATGCTTTGTTTTGTAGTTTTTCCGTCCGATGCAGTTACCGGGAAATCCTCGGTAACTGAATTTTCATCCGGTTCATTTTCCTTGAATATATTTTTCAGATGCAACGAAACATTATCCGTTGAACAATCAAACAACTTGTGCATACACTTAGGGATTACATCCGTATTTTGTCCGATCCCTCTCCGATTCTTCCCCGCTCCATGACCGTCTACAAAGCGGATATAGATACCCGAAAAAGCCCCTCGAATATGTTTCGGATTATTTTCAAACGACTAAGAAACTGTTTAAATTTGATTGGAAAATGTTTTTATGAAAACTCCGAAGGAGTTGTATATGTATAGAAATTTTAAACAGAGGATATAAATTTCCAAATGTTGATATTTGGATATCAAAGTTCTAAAGTGAATAAATATTTTATTAATATTAATTTGTAATATATAAAATATTGATTACTTTTGTCCCGAAAGATTTTTTCAAGTATAAGTTTTTTTCAGTTTGATTTAATCGGTCAACGTTATAAAAACAACTAAAAACAACTTCATCATGCAAATCTTATTTACAAATAATTCTCCTCTATTGCGGTGCGTTCATTGACAGTAGGCATTATACCGATTAGCGTTTTATAGTTCTAAAATTGTATCTTTTCCGAAAAACACATTGGGATGCAAGAAGATATAACAAAACGAGTTGTAGTTCCGTTGTTTGACGGGATTATCTCCGGTTAAATTTAAGGAACTAAGTGTTAATTTTTCCGTTGATTTTTCATTTTGTTTTTTGAAATTGCTTGTGGATTACATAATTTCAGACTAAATTGTCGTTTAGCAATTTAATCGGTATAAATTATAGGATGTAACATAAAAAAGCTTTACAAGAGCGAAACTAAAAAATATTCTAATTTATCTTATGTTTAATCTTAATAAAAACAACAATTATGCATTTGAAAACTTAATCATCTTTACCCAAACAAGCAGGCTACGATATTATAATCCTATTCTGCAATCACTAAAAAAAGTATAAAATGTAAACTTAACCCATTTTTTTTATGAATCAATTTACCAAAGCAAAAGTATGTGTACTTTTCTTTTTATGTTTGTCCTTTTTACCTTTCATGCTTTACGCACAAACCGGCATACAAGGTACTATTACGGATAAAAGTGGCGCTCCGCTTGTTGGCGCAAGTGTTGCTGTAAAGGGTGCGTCTAAAGTTACTACGGCAGATTTAGACGGCAAATTCAGTCTGAATGACATTTTGTCCGGACAGGTCTTAGTGATTTCCTACCTCGGATACGACACCAAAGAAATAACCGTTGGTAGCGGAACCACGTATAATGTAGTTCTGAACGAGGCAACGTCCGCACTTGAAGAAGTGGTTGTTACAGCACTCGGTATCAAACGTGCGGAAAAAGCACTAAGCTATAATGTGCAAAAAGTTTCGAACGAAGAATTGACCACTGTAAAAAGTGCGAATTTTGTAAATGCGCTTGCCGGAAAAGTTGCCGGTGTGAGCATCAATAGCAGTGCTGCCGGACCTGGAGCTGCGGTTAAAATAGTAATGCGCGGTAATAAATCGCTATCCAAAAGCAATAACGCCTTGTATGTTATCGACGGCATTCCGATGTATAATTCCAGTTACGGCAACAGCACCGGAGACGGTCCTTACTCTATTCAACCGGGTAGTGAAGGCGCCGCTGATATTAATGCCGAGGATATAGAAAGCATTACTTTGCTGACGGGACCTTCGGCGGCGGCTCTTTATGGCTACGAAGGGGCTAATGGCGTGGTGTTGGTCACCACTAAAAAAGGCAGGACGGATAAAACGGTTGTTAGCGTAAGCAGCAATACAACTTTCTCGACACCGTTGATGATGCCGAAGTTTCAAAATACCTACGGCAACGTTTCCGGAGAAATCAGCAGTTGGGGTAACGCCACCACTTACGGATATGACCCTGCTAAATTCTTCAATACGGGCAGTAATGTATCCAATAGTATATCCCTGTCCACCGGGAACGACAAAAGCCAGACTTATCTATCGGCAGCTACTACCAATGCAAGCGGCATTTTACCCAATAACGACTATGACAGGTACAATTTTTCGTTTCGCAATACCACTTCTTTCCTGAACAACAAAATAGTATTGGATGCCAGCGCCAATTATATTATTCAACAAGATAAAAATATGGTTTCGCAAGGTCAGTATTTTAATCCTCTGTCGGCGCTCTACCTTTTCCCCCGCGGCGAAGATTTTAACGAAGTATCGTTGTTTGAGCGTTACGATGACTTGTCGGGTGTTAATACGCAATTCTGGACATACGGCGATCAGGGGCTTTCTATCCAAAATCCGTATTGGACAATGCATCGTATGAACAGAGAGTCCGATAAGAGAAGATATAGATTAGCTACCAGTTTACAATATACTATTACCGACTGGATTAATGTTATTGGACGTATCAATGTGGATAATGCTACTTTTCGGAATACTGAAAAACGGTATGCCGGTACATTGGCTACATTTGCCGGTCCAAAAGGGTATTTTCGGTTGGATAACCGCGAAGAACGGCAAACTTACGGCGATGTGCTGCTGAATATCAATAAGTATTTCGGCAATTTCAGTGCTAATGCCAACATCGGCGCATCCATCAAGGATATACGTATGAATAGCAACTCTATATTAGGAAATCTTGACAAAATAACAAATTATTTCACGACAGAGAATATTAGTCGTACTAACAGTTTCAAAATTGATGATGACGGTTTTATCCAACAATCACAATCCGTATTTGCCAATTTGGAAGTAGGATATAAAAGTATGATGTACCTTACGCTCACCGGACGTAATGACTGGGACTCCGCTTTGGCATTTTCGCAATCGGGCGATAAATCATTTTTTTACCCATCAATCGGCGTATCGGGGATTGTCAGTGAAATGTTTACTTTGCCGGAATGGTTTTCCTTCCTGAAAGCCCGTTTTTCCTACACTTCGGTGGGTACCGCATACGAACCTTACCTTACCCGTGAAATGTACGAATACGATAGCCAAACGAACCAGTATAACACGCTTCCATTGTATCCTAACAGAAATTTGAAACCGGAATTAACGAACTCATACGAAGTCGGACTGAACATGCGTTTCTTCCACGGCGCACTTCATTTGGATGCTACCTATTATAAATCCAATACACTACATCAAACTTTCATCGCCAATCTTTCTGCAACATCCGGATACTCAGGCGTGTATGTACAAGCCGGTGACGTGTCAAACTCCGGTATCGAATTAGCCTTAGGCTATGACAATAAATGGGGCAACTTCGGTTGGGCAACCAATCTTACTTACAGTTACAACAAGAACGTAGTAAAGGAATTGGCTGACGGCATTTCGAATCCTGTTACAGGCGAACTGATTTCTATGCCTTATTTGAATAAAGCTACGCTCGGTAGCAGCGGCTCTCCCATTGTACGGCTTACCGAAGGCGGAAGTATGGGCGATATATATGTTAATCGCGATTGGAAACGCGATGACAACGGCTATATCTACCTTGATACAAAAACATATCTTCCTTCATTAATAGATACGGAATATGAGAAAATAGGCTCTTTACTTCCTGATGCACATGCAGGATGGAGAAATTCTTTTTCGTATAAAGGCGTAGCTCTTAACGTACTGTTGAGTGGACGTTTTGGCGGTTTGGTTGTTTCCAATACACAAGCATTTTTAGACCGTTACGGTGTATCGGAATATAGCGCTGCCTTGCGTGAAGCCGGGGGTATGTCCGTTGGCAACAAGTTAGTATCTGCCAAGGACTATCTGAACATAGTAGCAGCAGGTACCGGACAAGGCTCACATTATGTCTATGACGCCACCAATATTCGTTTGGCAGAAGTCAGCATCAGCTATACTATCCCGAAAAAATGGACAGGAAACGTTTCCGATATCACAGTGGGACTTGTAGGCAATAATCTTGCGATGATTTACAGCAAAGCTCCTTTCGATCCGGAGTTGGTAGCTTCGGCAACCAATACTTTCTATACCGGTGTAGATTATTTTATGCAGCCCAGCCTGCGGAACATCGGGTTTAACATTAAATTGCAATTCTAAAACATAGATTTATTATGAAACGATATAATTTCAGAACAATATTAATACTGCTCGGTGTTTGTTCGGTGGTGGTGTATGCTTCGTGTATCGCCAATTTTGAGGACTACAACACGAACCCCGTCAACCCAAGTCCTGAGGATATGACTACTGCCGAAAAAGTGGGGACGCTTTTTCCCGGAATACTCTACCTGATGCATAATTCTCAGGAAAACGACAACCAGATGATTGAACAAATGGTAGGCAATCAGTATGGCGGTTATATGGCGACCACTAATAACTGGCAAGGCACTAACTTTGGAACTTTTAATCCTGCGCCTAACTGGGTGGAATATCCGTTCAACAAACTTTTTACGGAATTTTATGCAAATTATTTTAAAATAAAGGAAATAACTGAGAATAAAGGATATATCTACGCATGGGCAAACATTGTACGAGTGGCTGTAATGCTTCGCGTAACCGATACGTATGGTCCGATACCTTACTCAAAAATGGGTAGTGGGCAGTTAGCCGTAGAATACGATAACGTGCAGGATATTTACCATAACATGATTGAAGATTTGAGCAACAGCATCACTACATTGACGGCTTTCGTCAATGAAAGCAAAGGAAAGTTTAATCCTATGTCAGAATTTGACCTTGTTTACAACGGTGATTTCAGCAAATGGATTAAATTTGCCAATTCGCTCAAATTACGCATGGCTGTCCGCATTGCCAGCGTGGATACCGATTATGCTAAAGAAGTGATGGCTGAAGCTATTGCCGGAGGGACTATCGAATCTAATGCCGACAATGCGTTTTTACCAACTATCGACAATCCTTACCATAAAGCAGCTTTTGACTGGCAAGACCTTGCCGTTAACGCTACACTTTCTACCTATATGAACGGCTGGACTGACCCGCGCAGGTCCGTTTACATGACACTTACTTCAGATGGCATTTACAGGGGTGTAAGAACCGGTATTAACAACATAAAAAAAGAAACTTACGGAGGTGGTTCATACTCAAAACCGAATTTTGCGACTACCTCGCCATTACTTGTTTATTGCGCTGCCGAAACCTATTTTCTTAAAGCAGAAGCAGTATTGCGGAATTGGATTACCGGTAGTGTTCAAACATTTTATGAACAAGGAATAACTGCCTCTATGGAGCAGCACGGAGTAGCTATTGGCACTTATCTGAGTGTTACTGCTAGTCCGGCATCCTACAATGACCCCACGCCTAATACGAATTTTAACATAGCTTCTACAGCCAATGGAGGCGCTGTTACTGTAGCATGGGCAAGCGCCAATACAGATGCCAGAAAATTAGAAGCTATCATTACTCAAAAATGGTTAGCCAACTATCCACTGGGCTTTGAAGCATGGAATGATTTCCGGCGTACCAACTACCCTCGTATAATGCCTGCCGTAAACAATCTTAGTTCGGCAAATTCCGGCGGTGCGGTCAACAATCCTACCAGCATTAGCCCAACTAATGCAAGTGCTGCTATAGCCATTCGACTGGTGCGCAGGCTGCCATATCCTGTTTCCGAGTATAATGGAAACAGGGCGAATGTAGAATCTGCCGTATCAACCTTATTGGGTGGTCTGGACGAATTATCTACCAACCTTTGGTGGGCAAAAAAACCGTAAAACAAACATGATAAAAAGTAAAATTATGAAAATAGACTGTTTTAAAAAATCATTTTTATTCGCTTTTGCAACAAGCATTATTCTTGCAGGGTGCGACGATTGGACAACTATTGAACCGAAGTTTGAAGGACTCGATTTGAATGCAACCAACAAAAGCGATGCGTACTATGCCTCTCTTCGTGAGTGGAAAAACACGCCGGGGCTTCCACAAACATTTGTATGGTTTGATTCATGGTCAGGAGGGGTATCAGGGGATGCCTCTTTATCAGGACTTCCCGACTCTGTAACCATTGCCTCTAACTGGGGAGGACATCCAAAATTTGAATTAACAGAGGCACGTAAAGCGGATATGAAATATGCACAAGAAGTGAAAGGTACGAAAGTCGTTGTTACACTTTTTTCGGCAGCAGTAGGAGATGATATGCCTGCGGATAATATTTATGAAGTGGGTAATAGTTCTGACTTGGCTGTAATAGGTCCTGCCATCAGGAAATATGCGGAAGCCATTTACGACCACGTGATAGAATCGGGATACGATGGTTTTGATTGGGACTATGAGCCGCAAGGTGGTGGTGGTTCCGGTAATTACCTTTGGACGAATAAAGTGCAACGTACATTATTTGTAGAAGAGTTATCGTACTGGTTCGGCAAAGGCTCTCAAAGAGCTGACAGAGGAGGTCGGAAACCTGCAGAACCGGGGCTTTTATTCCTTATTGACGGTGAAGTTGGTATCAGAGGACGCATGGACAAAGAGTGGTTGTCTTATTATGTAGATTATTTTGTACTTCAGGCTTATGGATCTACTACGATAGCCAATCTTAATAGCCGGGTTGCTGGTGTTATTACCGACATGAGTAATTGGATTGAAAGTGGTATTATTGCCAAAGACGAAGTAGTTCGCCGGACTATTCTTACCGAAAATTTCGAATCTTATGCCAGTACCGGGGGTGGGATACTTGAACAATCCAAGTTTATTTATGCGCCGACAACCGGTAGTGACGTTGGTGTTGACCAGCAAATCGGAGGTTTTGGAATCTATCGTCCTGCTTTTGACTATGACCAGGGTAAAGGCGATTATAATGGCTCTCCCGAATATTATTTCCTACGGAGTGGTATTACCAATTTGTACCGGATTTATAATGCACGCGGCTCTGAACTTCCGGTACAACCGTAAATTTTACATAAATCATTAAAAAAAGAAGTATTATGGGAAAACAATATAGTTTATTAAGCATTGCAGTAGCAATATTCGGAATAACGTTTACGGCCTGCAACGATGCAGAATACGGAATAAAGGATAACAGTGTTTACATAGCCGAAGCGGCAACTACAGCCAATTCGACCGTCGTATCCATGGAAGCAGTCGGCACCGACGTTAATGTTACAATACGGCTTTCCAAACAAGTAGATTACGATGTAAAGGTTGAAGTCTCTCTTAATCCTGACTTGTTAGATCAATTTAACGACGCGAACAGCACGAGTTACTTACTCCTTCCAAGCGATCATTTTCAGTGGACTGACAAAACCATCATAACAATCCCGGCAGGTGAAATAGGCGCTACCTTAAAGATTCATGTTGATAATTTCGATACTCAAGGCAAGCGTTATGCTCTTCCCGTTGTATTGAACAACGTTATCCAAGGAGACGTCAGCAAATCTGCCAGCCAATCCCAGTTTGTTTATGTAATTGCCAAACCATTGATCACCTCCGTACCTGTTATGAAAGCTGTTGATGGCGTAGGTGTCCGGGCTGCACCCACCACAAAATGGGAAATTACCACTCCGCAATGGAGCATAGAAATGTGGGTACGCATGTCAGGATACACCAAAAACAATCAAGCTATTTTTGATAATGCTGGGGGGGATAATGAGATTTATATCCGTTTCGGCGATGCCAATGCGCCATACAATTACTTACAAATTAAATTCAATGGCGACGGTGGAAAACAAACGGAAAGAGACCTTGTAGCCGGCGTGTGGTATCACTGGGCTTTTGTCTATGACGGAAGCGTGTTCACCTTGTACCGCAATGGCGAAGAAGATTTCAAGTTCGATCCGCCTGCCCTCGGCGATGTGCATATCAACGGAGCGGCGTGGATATCCAGTGGTATCACTTACTTTCCCGACCAGTGCGCTATGAGCCAACTCCGTTTTTGGAAGACGGCGATAACCCAAACGCAGATCAAGAATAATATGTATTATGAAGTTGATCCCACTAACCCCAACCTTATCGCTTACTGGCCCATGAACGAAGGTTCCGGAGATGTCTTTAAGGATGTTACCGGCAATGGGCACGATGCTACGGCAAGCGTTACAAGTGCGAATGCCCACACCATTCAGCGATGGGAACACGATGTGCGTTTTGATAAATAAAAATCATTAACTTTGTTAATAAATTCATTAATCTGAGAGAGTGGCTTGCGTTACTCTCTCAGTCTTTTAAAGACACCAATAACATCATGAAGATTACATTTAAACTGTTAGTCGTAATTTCTTTTTTGTTGAACGGTTGCATGCTGAACGGCTGTGTGTCTGCCGAAAAACCCCAGACATGGATTGCCTCACATGTTATTTTTATCGGCTTAGACGGGTGGGGCGCCTATAGTATTGAAAAAGCCGATATGCCATGTGTAAAACAGCTCATGTACGACGGGGCTTACACATTGAAGAAACGTTCCGTGCTGCCATCGTCCAGCGCTGTGAATTGGGCATCGATGTTTATGGGTGCCGGTCCTGAATTACACGGTTACACCAAATGGAACTCACAAACGCCCGAAATACCTTCACGCCAGATAACCGCTTATGGTATTTTCCCCTCTATTTTCGGATTATTGCGTGATGCATACCCCGATGCAGAGATAGGCTATGAATATGAATGGGACGGAATGCAATATGTCGTGGAAATGCCGGCAATGAGCTTTGCAAAAGAAGTAGTAAACCACGAAAAAGATCAGGATACCACGTTTGTTATTGCCTGTGATTATATCCGGACATCCAAACCGAATCTTTTTGCGCTGATTATTGATCAGCCGGATCATGTAGGTCATCAAACCGGACATGATACGCCCGAATATTATGCAGTTTTATCCATGCTCGATAATTATGTCGGGCAAATTATTCAAGCAACAAAAGATGCAGGGATATACGACGATACTATTTTTATTCTCTCTTCAGACCATGGAGGAATTAATAAAGGTCACGGAGGAATGACCTTGCGGGAAATGGAAACGCCATTCATCGTTTCAGGGAAAAATGTAAAAAAGGGTTTATGTTTTGAAGAAAGCATGATGCAATTTGACGTTGCACCAACCATTGCCTATATTTTCGGATTAACACCTCCGCAAGTGTGGACAGGGCGTCCCATGAAACAAATATTTTCAATTACGAATTAAAAATTACGAACCCTATAGTGCATTATCAATATCAAAAATATTGTTAAGGACATTATTAAAAACATCATTAAATATATTTGACTCAAATATATTTTGTATGTTTGTAATACAATATAATTATTGCTTCAATATGAAACAGGGGAAATCTACTAAAAAAAGACAGCCGAAAAGTGTAAGGCTTGGCTGGGAATCAGTAAGCGAGCAAAAGCCGCAATTGTTATCGAAAATTGTAGGGAATGGAATAAAAGTTGAAGCCGGAATGTTTAGCAAAAATGTCAAAAATTCAAATTGGTTGATTCCTTGACTTTGTACAAAAATCCGTACGAGATTGTATTTATACAGAAATCATCACCGAAAAGCGGTGATGATTTTCTTTTTGTAAAGATATATAAGTTTTTTACGGATAGAAAATTAAAGTATATTGTCCGTGCTGAAATGTATAAAATGAAACATTTACAGTCAAATATTATGCTGCTATTCACAAAAGGCTGGATAATAAATATAGCAGACTTACAGAACAATATAATGCAAGCAAGATTTTTAAGACGTGTATATCAATTTTTAGCCTTTTATTCAAAGAATATCCTTCCGCATCATTTGCCATCAACGGATCAAGAACAATCGACATAAAAAATGATAAGATTGAAGGTGAAAAAGAAAATCAAAGGTTCCGAATTTACGCTTATATTATTGACAAATTCGTAGGGCATAAAACCTTTGAGCATTACGTTTTTCCCGAATTAAGCTCTTATGTTCTGGTAAATAAAAAAACAGATGCGCATAAGGATAAAATAAGAGACATGTTTTTGAACCTCTTTAGGTTTGACGATGAAGTGTGATCACCCCAGCGGAGTGAGATATTTATAACATCTTTCAGCCTGTTAAAAGAAGGGAAGGGGTTAGAGAAATTAAGGATAATTTGGTATCTTTGCATTAGGGATTGTAGCGGAAAGTCAGTCCCTGTCGTCGGGGCACACTCAAATTGAGTGGAAAATTGAAAGTGGAAAATTGAAAGTTTTTGAGCGTATCTAAATGCACTATGGGTAGTGTGTTTTATGTAATTTGGCTTTTCATGGAAACAAATATAATATGGTTATGAGAAAAATTGTCATTCTCCTTTTCTTATGTCTTTTCGGAGGCTGGACTTTGCCCTCGCAAGCGCAATCTTTCGATAAACTTTGGAAGCAAGTGGAACAGACAGAAAAGCAAGGTTTACCACAGACAGTTATAAAATTGATAGACAACATATTCCGAGAAGCCGAGGCGGAAAAGAATTCGCCACAAATGCTAAAGGCATATATCTGGCAGGCAGAATATCAGAAAAGCCTTACACCGGATAGTTTTTATGTACATCTTGCCGATATGGAGCATTGGGCAAATACGGCTCCCGTCTCCATAGACCGCTCTATACTCCATTCTCTGGTTGCCGGGATTTATGCCGATTATGTCTATTACAATTCATGGCAGCTTCGCAATAACAAGAAAATAGTTGATGACGAACAGCTTACGGACATCCGCGAATGGAGCGGTAACATGTTTGTACAAAAGGTGTTGGAACATACCCGTATGGCATTGAAAGACTCTTTACAGTTGTTGGATACATCTACCAAAACCTATATTCCTTTTGTCGTAACGAATAAAACAAGCGATTATTACGGACACGACATGTATCACTTGTTGACTTTACGAGGAACAAACGCTTTATCACGCGTTCTATGGGACAAGGATTCGGCTACCGCCGAGGCTTATTCTCTCTTTCATGCTATGATTGATGCTTACAGGAAAAGGAATAATCAGGACGCCGTGCTGCTTGCCACATTGGATAGCCTGAATTGGAACAGGAATAATGATATATCCGAAAAGGTATTAAACAAACTGATTGCCGGAAACGAATCGCGGGAAATTTGTGCGGAAGCTTATTTGATAAAAGCACAACAAGCCAACAACAAAAGAAAATATACGGAAGCACTCCAAATATGCGACGAAGCCATCACTAAATATTCTAAGTACGAACGTATAAATGCTTTGAAAAGCCTGAAACATGATATACTAAAACCTGCTCTTTCCATATCTTCCCCAAGAAAAACTTACTCCGGAGCAAAGCTCGACTTGAAGATAAATCATCGTAATCTTTCGAGCTTCACTGTTGAATATTACAAGGTAAACCTGTCGGCTACTTCCCCACTGTTAAATAAGCAACCGGATAAATCTTTTTATAGGAAATATTGCGGGAAAGTCGATTCACAACATCTGTCATTATCTCCGTCAAGCGATTATTCGTTTCAAGATACCGTTATCACTATAAAAGCTCCGTCAAAGGGTGTATATTTGATGCGGATTACGCCGCCTGATGGCAAGGTAGAAGCAAGCGGAAGATTTCTTTTTATTACCGATTTGCAAGTGCTTATCCGTGCTTTGCCCGACAATCAATGTGAAATAGCCGTTCTTGATGCCGAAAGCGGAAAGCCCGTGTCCGATGCGCTTATCCGTCTTTTTACGGAAACGAAAGGAGATTTCGTAGAGATGAAAACATTGCCTGCCGACAATAACGGAAAGGCTCAATTCTCTTGGACTACCCCCCCTGATACATACCGTTATTTTACGGCAGAGAAAGGCGACGACACGGCAATGCCATTTCAAAATATCTATAAAGTAAATAATTCCGGTGACGAGAAATCGGTTTCACGGATGCTGTTACTAACCGACCGCTCTTTGTATCGTCCGGGTCAGACCGTATATGTAAAAGGCATTGCCTATTATTCGCAAGTTGATACGGCAAACGTTGTTACGGAGAAAGATTATACTCTGACACTTACTGACGGCAATAATCGCGAGATAGGGAAAAGGGAAGTCCGCACGAACGATTTCGGTTCTTTCACCGCAGAGTTTGTATTGCCTTTCGGAGGTTTAAATGGGGAATATTACTTAAAAACAGAGCAGGGGGCAGGTATCAATATTCGTGTGGAAGAATACAAGCGCCCTACGTTCGATATTGTTTTTGCTCCTCAAGAAAGCACTTACCGGTTGGGAGACTCCTTACAGGTAAAAGGTACGATAAAAACATATAGCGGTGTTCCGCTAAAAGAAGTCCCCGTGAAATACACCTTCACTCGCCGATCATTCACTTGGCTGATGTTTCGTAGAGATGAAACGCTTCTTGCCTCTGGTACTGTCGCACCGGATGAAGCCGGTGAATTTAGTATTCCCGTACATTTACAAGCCGACACAAACGATGGTTTTTATATCTATGGGATAGAGGTTGCCGCTACCAATGCGGCGGGCGAAACACAAACATCGACAACAAGTATAGCAGCAGGAAGCCGTTCATTATTGCTTTCTGCAAAGATAGAAAAGAAAATTTGCAAGGAACAACCCGGTAATGCAATCTTTCTGGCAACCAACCTAATCCGTAAGCCCGTAAATACGGAAGTAGAATACAAGCTATTTCCTGTAATCACCGGAAAGGAATATACGGCAGACAGTCACCCTATACATTCCGGTACGTTTACAACCAATACGGAAATGTCCCTTTCGACATGGCAATATCTCCCTTCAGGAGCTTATAAGCTAACACTTTCGGCACAAGACGAACAAGGGCGCAAAGCCGATTACGAACAGGAGATAACACTCTTTTCGATAAACGATACCCGTCCCCCTGTGAAAGCGGAGATATGGTATCATCCGGTTCATACGGAATTTAATGCTTCTCAGCCCGCTTCCTTTGTTTTCGGAACTTCGGAAAAAGATGCCTATATATTGACAGACGTCTTTTGTGGAAATAAACGATTGGAAAGCAAGATACTACAGTTGTCGGATACGTTAGTGCACTTTAATTATCCTTATAAAGAGGACTATGATAAGGGACTGGATATTTCGTTTGCTTTTGTAAAAGAAAGTAAATTCTATCAGCAAGAGGTACACTTGACAAAGAAAGTGCCGGAAAAGGAGTTGAAGATAACCCGTGAAGTATTTCGCGACAAACTCCTTCCCGGACAGAAAGAAGAATGGAAGTTCACCGTAAAAACTCCACAGGGACTGCCCGCCATTGCCGAAATGTTAGCCCTCATGTATGACGCATCGTTGGATAAGATTTGGAAAAACAACCGGACATTTCACGTGGACTACCCCTTATGGCTTCCTTCCATTTGGTCACCAGGTTATATGAGATACAATGACAATTACTGTTCTTTTTGGTTTCCTTCTGCTAAATTGACAATTCCGAGACTGGCGTATGATGCTTTACAGACAACTCCATTGGATGTTGTTGTTGGTTACGGCGGCAAAGCGAGTAGATCAGGCATAATAGCTTTTGGAACAAATAATGCTTTGAATGGAGAGATAATTGTTGTCGGTAGCGGCAAAATGAAGAAGTCAGCCATAGTGGATTCAATAGAAAAAGAAACATTGCTTCCCGATGCATCTTACGACCTGCGTACTAATTTTTCCGAAACTGCTTTCTTCTACCCACAATTGCGTACCAATGAGCATGGAGAAATTACATTCTCATTCACCGTTCCCGAAAGCCTTACCCGTTGGAATTTTCAGGGATACGCCCATACCAAGGGTATGTGGACGGGAACGATAGAAAGCGAAACAGTAACGAGTAAAGATTTTATGCTTACCCCGAACCTTCCCCGCTTTGTGCGGACGGGGGACAAAACTTCCGTTAGTGCAGCCATAACCAACCTTACGGGTAAGAATCTTGTGGGAACGGTGATATTTACGCTCTTCGACCCTGTAACAGAGAAGGTTATTACTGTTCAAAAACAAACATTCGCTGCGGAAGCCGGTAAAGCGGAAGGAGTGAATTTCTTGTTTGCTGCCGACGATAAATACGACATCTTGGGTTGCCGCATCATTGCAGAAGCCGGAGGCTTTAGTGACGGCGAACAGCATTTGCTCCTTGTGCTCAGTAATAAGGAACATATCGTCGAAACCCTTGCCATGCCTGTTCGGGGAAAAGAAAAGAAAGAGTTTTCCCTCGAATCGTTGTTTAACAAAAACAGTAAGACGGCAACCAACCGCCGGTTGACGATAGAGTTTTCCGGTAACCCTGCCTGGTATGCCGTTCAAGCGCTTCCGGCTTTGAGTCTGCCTATGGGAGACAATGCCATTTCTTGGGCAACAGTTTATTATGCCAACACCTTAGCGGCTTATATCATAAATGCCAATCCTCGTATCAAAATGGTGTTTGACTCTTGGAAGCTTCAAGGTGGAACGAAAGAGACCTTCCTTAGTAACCTGCAAAAGAATCAGGATGTGAAAAACATTTTGTTGGAAGAATCTCCATGGCTGGCGGAAGCAATCAGCGAAACGGAACAAATGCAACGCATCGTTACCCTGTTCGATTTGAACAATATTCAAAATACTACCACTACCGCTTTAGTGAAGTTGGGAGATCTCCAGCATTCCGATGGTGCATGGTCTTGGTACAAAGGAATGGAAGGAAGCCGTCATGTAACCGAGTTTGTTGTTCAAACGTTGGTTCGCCTTTCCGAACTGACCGGCAAACCATTGGACGAGAATGTCCAAAACATGTTGCAGTCAGCCTTTGGCTTCCTGCACAAAGAAATTGTAAAAGAATACCGGTATATTCTTCAAGAGGAAGAAAAGGGAAATAAGTATCTCAATATTCCGGATTTTGCATTGCAATACCTTTATTTGATTGCCGTTTCCGGAGAGACCCTCCCCAAAGGTGATGCTCAAAAAGCATACACTTATTTCTTTGAAAAAGCGAGTAAATCTTATAGTTTACAACCGCTAAGCGAAAAAGCCCTTTTAGCTGTGATATTCCAAAAAGTTGGACGCATAAAGGAAGCCGAAGCCCTCATTGCCTCGTTGAAAGAACATGCTGTACAGAGAGATGAGCAAGGTATGTTTTTCGCTTTCAACGAAAGCCCTTATTCTTGGAAAGAGATGAAAGTTCCTTTTCATGTTAGTGTTATGGAGGCTTTTGATATGGCAGGTGATTCCTTGTCGGTAGAAGAGATGAAATTGTGGCTGTTAAAGCAAAAGCAAACACAACAATGGAACTCACCCATAGCTACTGTTGATGCCGTTTACGCCTTGTTGTATCGCAACAATAATCTGTTGGAAAATAGGGGAGATGTGCAAATTACATTGGGCAACAAGATTATAAAAACCGTTTCACCTGATGAAACAAGACTTTCCGGTTTAGGTTACGTTAAAGAAATCATAACTGCCCCTGACGTTTTCAATCAAAAGAAGATAACCGTAGAGAAGCATGATGCCGGTATCGCTTGGGGAGCTGTTTATGCCCAGTACAAAGAAGACATTGATAAAATAACCCGTCAAGGAAAAGAGCTTCAAGCGGATAAGAGACTATATGTAGAGAAGGTTGTAAACGGTGCAAAACAATTACAACCCGTTATCCCCAAAACAAAACTTGCTGTCGGTGATAAAGTTATTTCTCGAATAACGATTCATTTGGACAGACCGATGGATTTTGTTCAATTGAAGGATCAATATGGGGCGTGTTTTGAACCGATAGAGACTTTGTCCGGTTATCGCCGGAGCAATGGAGTAAATTATTATGTGGCAGTGAAAAACGCTTCTGTCAATTTCTTCTTCGACACTTTAAACAAAGGAGTATATGTATTGGAGTATGCTTATAGGGTAAGCCGTCCGGGAGTGTATGAAATGGGATTGGCAGTCGTTCAATCTGCATATACACCGGAATATTCGGGGCATTCGGGAAGTATGAGAGTAGAGATAGAGTGATAAAAAAAGCAAGCAGGTATTCCGGTTAAAGAATAACCTGCTTGCTTTTTAGCTATAGAATTATTACATTGCGTATGCTTCAAACCCACCGTCAATCACGGCAATCGTTCCGGTAACGAAACTTGACGCGTCACTAATCAGGTATTGGATAGTACCGCAAAGCTCTTCCGGACGACCCATACGACCGAAAGGTGTTTGGCGGATAACATCCTTCCCCCGTTCTGTATATGAACCGTCGGGATTAGTCAGTAGAGTACGGTTTTGTTCCGTAAGGAAGAATCCCGGTGCGATAGCATTGACACGAATACCTTCACCAAACTTATTAGCTATTTCCGTTGCCATATATCTTGTGAAATTAGAGATTCCTGCTTTAGCGGCAGCATATCCGGCTACACGTGTCAGCGGACGAAAAGCAGCCATAGAGGAGAAATTGACAATAGCTCCCGATTTCTGGGCTACCATTGCCTTGAGGAATACTTGCGTGGGAAGTACCGTTCCGATTAAGTTTAATTCAAGTACTTTCTTAAAGGCATCAATCTGCAAATCAAAAATTGTTTGGTCGGGAGTGATAGTAGCGCCTGCCATATTACCGCCGGCAGCATTCAATAATGCGTCAATGCGCCCGTATTTAGTAAGAATATCTTCTCTGTTCTTTTCCAACACTTCTTTGTTCAACACATCGGTAGTGAAGAAAATTGCTTCACCACCTTGTGCTTTAATGTCGCTTACCAAGGCTTTACCTGCATCTTCGGCTCTGTCGAGAATAACGATTTTAGCACCTTCGCCGGCTAAATATTGGGCGATATTTCTACCTAAAATACCGGCTCCACCGGTAATTAAAACGATTTTGTCTTTTACGTTAAATAAATTGGTCATAGTGAATTATAGAATTAGTTAAATATATTATTTGATGAATTCATGTTATTCCGTTACAAAAACATCTGTAATAGAATCTCCTGCTTTTGCCGAGATAGCACATTTACCAAACTTTACTACTTTAATACATGCTACTCCGTTGTAGGCTTGCACTTTGCGAGACCCCAAAGAAGTTCCTTGATTTTGTATGAGTTTTCCGTTTCCGGCTATATCGAATTCGATAAACTTTCGAGAATCCAAACAACGAATGTCATTCCTGTCTTTTAATTCGGCTTGTATTAGTATTGTATCGTTATTTAGCGGAGTTTGAGTAATAGTGATTTGTGCCTCTTTCCCCCATTTTTTCGTTTGATATTCTTGGCGTATTTCATCGGTAATCTGCTGTTTTTTATTGAAACCTACGGCACGTAAAGTGTTCGTACCTTCTTTCAACGTTACTTCCCAACGAAGTCCCGCTGCCGGAAAGTCTTGGCTATTTCTTTGTTTCTTGCCTTGCGACACACCATTGACGAAAAGTTCTGCTTCGGGGCAATTGGAATAAACCAATAATTCTTTTTTCTCATCTTTCTCACCCCAACGTATAGGCCACGTATGTCCGTAGATATGGATCATCGGCTTATCCGTCCAGTAGGATTGAAACACATAATAACTCTCTTTAAGGGTCAAATCTCTTTCCACCACTCCTTTCTGATTAACATAAGGAATTGGGTTTTCCGGTCTTAAAGGAGTGGAAAAGTCTTTGAAAGTCCAAAAGGCAGAACCGCTAAGCTGTGGCATCTTTTCTTGTTCCTTCAAATGCCAATCGAACAGGCGGACGATGTATGATTCCGACCAGTCACCGGTTTTGGCGGCATTACTTACCTTCTCAAACGAACCTTCTGCATGGCGGTGAGCATGGCTGTCTCCTCCCCATTCCGCATGAAAGAAACGAGTAGTATTTTCTATTCCGGCATCACTCATCTCCCGGTAATTTCTGAAGGCACGGCTATACCAGCCAGCCCAGATACTTGGAGAATATACATCGACTATATCTTTACAGAAATCGCAACGTCGGATAGAAGTCAAACGTCCGTTATCTAACCAGTGTGCAAGTTCATGCAATTCTTTCATAAAGAGGCGAATGGCTTCTTTGTCGAACGTTTCAAAATCACCTGCCCAATCGTTTTCATTGCCAAGTCCCCAAAGAATAACAGACGGGTGGTTGCGATGTTGCTCTATCAAATTAGTCAGCATGCGTCGGGCTTGTTCCTTGTACGCTTCTCCACCTAATCCTCCACGGCACCAGGGGATTTCTTCCCAGACAAGAATACCTAACTCGTCGCAAAGGCGGAGAATAATATCCGATTGTTGATAATGACCGAGACGGATAAAGTTTACCCCCATATCCTTAACGAGTTTCATCTCTTTTATCATTAATTCCTCCGTCATAGCTGAACCTATACCGGCGTGGTCTTCATGGCGATGAGTACCTTTCAACAGCAATCTCTTACCGTTTAGGAAGAATGGTCCCTTCTCTTTAAACTCGTAATGACGGAAACCGAAATATTCAACTGCCTGTGTTTGATATCCGTTAACGTCGAGTGTCAGCTCACAAGTATATAATTGTGGATTATCGACATCCCATAATATCGGATTCTTTAAATTAAAGGAAACCATATCTACGTCTTTCGTATCTAAGGATTGTGATATGCTGTTGCGATAGACTTCTTTCCCTGCAGGGTCTTTTACTTTGACGGTAACCGTACTTGTGTCGGAGGATTTTGCAGGATTATATAGAGAAGTTGTTATGTGAAGGTTTCCACTTTTTCCTTTTTCGTCTGTTACGGCATCAATACGGATATGTTGGAAAGATATTTTGGGAACATACACTAAATTGACGTAGCGATACAATCCTCCATATAAATTGAAATCGGACATATCCGAAGGTATTTGTTCCGTGTTGCGTATGTTATCACACCGGATAATGATTGGAATTTTACCTTTGTATTGTTCCCTGCATACATCCGTTTTCTTAAACTCTGCCGCTGCTTTGGTGATGTCTGCTGTCCAACCGTCATATCCACCGACATGGGAGGCAACTTTGGTGGTATATATATAAACGTCGGCTTTTTGTCCCGCTCCTTCAAATTCCAATATCACACACCCGTCAGGATAAGGATTATCAATATCAAGTGCGATTCTGTACCAGCCTGCACCCTGATAATAGTTCACATCGGGATCAACGGCATCTTCGGCATTAAAACAATGAGGAAGTATAACTTTAGTCCAAAGAGGAACAGATTGTGGCGAGTCGTAGGCAGCAGGGCGAACAACTTCCCAAGCATTTGCCATGTCCTGACGGATAAACTCCCACCCGTCGTTTAGTCTGATTTTATTTGTTGCAGGTACAATAGACTGTAGCTGACCAATACAAACACAGGCTATAACGAATAAAATGATTGTTTTCTTCATCAATCCAACGTTGATTTACGTGAAAGAGCTTCGAGGTAATAATAATCGGCATACGAAATAGGTACATCTATTTCATCGTTGCCCGGATGGTTACCGGTAGAATGAAGCAAAAGAAAACCTTGTGCTTCTTTTGGTTTTGCTTGGTAATGGGTATAAAGATTATGAACGATTTTATCCGCCAAATCCCTGTACTTTTTGCTATTTGTTCCTGTAGCATAAGTAGAAAGCTCATACAATGCCGATGCGATGATTGTTGCTGCCGAAGCATCCCGTGCCGATTGAGGAATAGCAGGATCTTTCATATCCCAGTAAGGAATAAGGTCTGTGGGAAGGTTTGGTTGACTAAAGAAGAAGTTGACAATGTTTTCCGCTTGTTGTAAATAAGCCGGATTCCGGGTAAAACGATAACACATCGTGTACCCATAGAACCCCCACGCTTGTCCGCGACTCCATACCGATTCGTCATGATGACCTTGATGCGTTTCCTTTGAAATGGCATTTCCTGTAATCGTATCGTAATTGACTACATGATAAGAAGAATAATCGCTACGGAAATGATTCTTTAGCGTCGTATTGGCATGATTGACTGCTATTTTGTAGTATAATGAATCTCCTGAAATTTGTGTAGCACGGAATAATAATTCCAAATTCATCAGATTGTCCACAATAACAGGGAATTGCCATTTACCGTGGTCCCAAGAACGAATGGCTTTTACCTTACGGTCGTAACGTGTAATTAATGATTTTGCCGATTGCATTACGACGTCTCTGTATGAACGTTCGCCTGTCAACTCGTATGCTTTTCCGAAAGAACAATACATCATAAAACCTAAATCATGCGTGCCGCGATACATTTTTATTTCTTCAATAGGCCATGTATAACTAATCGCTTTTTGCCGCCAATCGCTGTTATTGGTATAAGCATATATCTGCCAAAGCGAACCCGGAAAAAATCCCGAACACCAGTCGCGAGGAGCGATTAACCTCAAACTACCGTCTTTCTCTACTGAGCGCGGACTGACTAACTTCTTATTGATAACGTTCTTCTTTACATTTTCAGTACATTGAATGGCGTAATCTATTTGTATGGCGGCAAAAGCAAACGCATTGTCCACTTCGTCCGCTTGCACATAAAGCAGATTGAAACGACTTTGGGGGTTTACTATTCTATTTGCTTTGTAGAGTTTCAAATAGTCTGTTCTTGACGGATTAAGGACATAAATGCGATATAAATCTTCACAAAAATCCTGTATTTTTTCTTCCCAACCACTGATTTGCTGATAAGGCCAGGCAGATACGTCTTTATCTATATAGGGGGTCAAGAAATCAATAGCTTTATAGAAGTTTCGCCCGTCGGCAGATGTAGATTGATCAATAGAGATTCCGATCTTCTTTCCCATCAGGAAAATGTCTATTATATGAGTCAAATTGTATTGCGAATAGTGAAACGCCAATGTTCTTTTCAACTCTTCCGGCTGACTTCCGTCCGGTTTGATTTGTGTATAAATACGTTTGACAGGGAATTCATTCAAATACTTTTCTGCCACTTTTTTATTGCCGGTGTATAAAGCGAAAGCAATTACTTGTGCATCATGGGCTATACTATGATTGTTTTTTTGATTTCCTTCTTCTTTCCCTTGTTCACTGGTGAGAATCCAATCCAGCAATTTTCCAAACCATTCTTTCAGTTGTTTTTCATCTTTGTCGGTAAAGGCTTTTGATTGCGAAAGCAATTGCACGGCATCCAACATCTCCACAAAAGAATAGGCATCAATAACCCCATAGCTTCTGCCCTGGTCATTAAAACGTCCCGGCACTACTTGGGCAAAGTTCAGATTGGGATTCATTCCCGTATCTTTGTTTAAAAACCATACGCGAATAAGTTCGGTAGCCTTTTGTGCATATTTTTCGTCATTACTGAAATAGTAAGCTAATGACAAGGAAATAACACTGCTTGCCATTTTCCCCATACGTGTACGGTCTAATTTTTCAAGCTCCGGATTAGATATGCCATCGCGAGAAATGTAAGGTTTACCGTCCGGTTGAGATGGGTCAGGCCAATAATAGCGTGCTTGACTCATATAGTCGTGCTTATTTCCACTGGCAGGAGTTTTTTCTTTCATCATTACGGACAAAGGCTGTTTGGTGAGTTCTTTGTCTGCTGCTTTCAGTAATTCTTGATACGCTGTGGAATAATAGGGTTGTGAAAGCGAACCTTTTACTTTTTCCAATCGATTAATATCCCAAACAGATTGAGCATAAGTTCCTGCCATTAAGCAGAAAAACATGCATAAAGTTATCAATACTCTTTTCATGAATTTTATATTATAAGATTTGTTATGATTACAGTTTCCTTATCTTAATACCATTTAAAAAGTTTTTCCCGTTAATTGTTTTCAAATTAACTTCGAGTTTATCTTCCTTCACATCAACGATGTATCTTTTATGTACAGCGCGGAAATAACCGGATTCTTCACCGGGGCAAAAGGCTTCTTCCACCAACCGACCGTTGATATAAATGTGAAACGCGTTTCCTTTACTTTCGAATGTTTGTCCTCCTTTGTCCAACTGATAAGGTGATTGTCCGCTTTCTTTGAATACATCGGCAAAGAGCAATTCCACTTCATATTCGCCTTGAGGCACATCAAAACGGTAACCGTCTATACCGGTGTACAGTGTTTGATATAGCGGACCGTCCGAAGTATTCTGTATTTGTGTTTTCGTGGAAGTTTCTATTTTTTCTTTTGACGATTCTTTTTGAGGTAGATATCCCCAATGACCCTGTACATAAGGATGGTCTGGAATCCAAGTCAAATTACTTTCATCGCTTGTGAAGAAGCAATTACTTCCCACGTTGATGGCAAGTTCCAGTCCCTCCAGATTGTTGTTATTCAGGTTTTCCGGAATAGGTGTAAAGCGTACCGTGATAGCATCTTCCACCTGCTTACTGCCGGCACTACCTACTGTCCGCAACAAATTATCTCCTGAAACAAATGGCACATCAAAAATGACATTACAGTTCTTACTTTCTTTCTTACCCAATGAAGCACCGTTTATAAACAATTCGACTTCGGGCAAGTTCGTGTAAACCTTTATGGGAAATATCACAGGGTTTGTCCCTGTCTGAATTCCTGCACGATGTGCCCAATCACGGGAAGCGATATATAACACAGGAACATCTTTTCGGAACATTGCCTTATAATAATAAAACACATCTTTGGGAGTACGGTTGGCATAAACCAATCCTTTGTTGTTGATACGCGGCATGGATTCGTCGCGCGAAGCGGAAGAAAAGTCGATAAAATTCCAATGCGCAGCTCCGCTTACATAAGGCTTTTCCTCTATTACAGGAAGATAATGTTCCAAGTATTTTTGTTGATATTCGATGCTGAAATCAAAACTTTTGGGCATTAAAGAATGAAGGCGTTTGTCCGAGCCTGCTCCATACTCACTTACTATAATGGGATGAGTAGAATATTTATTATATTGATTGTCAAGGAAACTTTCAAATCCGGTCAAGTCACCCCCATACCAGCCCGAATAGAGATTCCACCCCACGACATCGGTAATGCTTCCCAAACCTACTTCGTTATAAATATTACTGCCGTGAAAAGCTATTGTACTGATGCGATACGGATCTTCTTCCTTCAATGTTTTCTCCAATTTGCTTGCCAATGCCAAAGTGCGGTCTATCGCAGAACGCAGTTCATCCTTCTTTGTATAGCGGCGTTGGGTAACAAGCATTATTTCATTCATATATCCCCAAAGGATAATAGAGGGGTGATTATAATGTTGACGAATCATTTCGCGAAGGTTCGTTTCGCAAACCTTGTCATATCCTTCCGTATCGGGAACAATATCAATAATGGGAATTTCTTCCCAAGCCAAGATACCCAGTTTATCGCACTCTTCCAGAATAGCAATATCTTGCGGATAATGAGAAATACGAATAAAGTTAATCCCCATTTCCTTCATCAACCGCATGTCGCGGCGATGCATTTCGTCACTCAAAGCGCTACCTACAGGCTTTTGGTCTTGGTGGCGACAAACGCCTCTCAGTTTATAAGACTTTCCATTTAAGGAAAAACCTTTGCCGGCATCAAAACTGTACCAGCGAAAACCCGTATAATGGTTCGTTCTATCGAGTACCTCTTTTGTTTTGGCATTGCGAAGTGTGGTTTCCACCTTGTATAGTTCCGGCGATTCCGGCGACCATAAATCGGGATTCCCGATAGGCTTGGCTATTTGATTGAATGAATAAAGTTCGTTTGCCTTTAGGAGGATAGATTGCTTTAAGGTTTGTATCGCTGTTCCGGAGGGAGTAAAAATAACGTGTTCCAATTCTACTTGTACTTTATTCGAAGCATCATTTTTGATTTCCCCTTTGATAACGAGAGATGCTTCCGTTTCCGATACTTGCGGCGTTTGGATAAATATTCCGTCCGAACCGTTGTTCAACATGGATACATGCTGTTTGGAGACGGCGGTAATCCATACATCACGATAAATTCCACCAAAGAAGGTGAAGTCTCCCGATATTGGAGGTATGTCCATGCGCGAATTATCCACGCGAACGGCAATCGTATTGGAAGACGAAAACGCGCAATAAGAAGTAATATCAAAGGTAAAAGCCGTATATCCTCCGCTGTGCTCGCCCACTAATTGCCCGTTGACATACACAGATGCAGCTTTATTGGCGCCTTCAAATTTCAGGTATATTGTTTTATCTTTCCACGATTGGGGAAGGGAGATGCTTCTGCGATACCAGCCTATACCCCGGTAATAGTCCTTTTCAGTATATGCGTCTGTGTTCCATGTGTGAGGAATGGATATTGCCTCCCATTTACTGTCGTTGTATTGCACGCTTGCAACATCCGGTGCATCTCCTTTCAGAAACCTCCAACTATCATTAATTGTCTTGGTTTCACGTTGGGCACTGAGAAAAGCTAAAGGCAAAAGCAAGAGAACAATAGTCAGCCGACTGATTGGACTAAAAAAGGGGATGTTCTTCATGGTTTAGTTCTTTTAATAAAAGCACTCTGAATTGAGTAGGTAAAGGTAATAAAAATGAAGCAACTATCAAAAAAGAGAGACAGAATTCCACACAAATTGAGGTAAGAATTCTGTCTCCGGATTGTAAAAAACTTGTAATGAATTAATTTAGAGCCTGTTTAAATTTCAATAAAATAAAAGGCTAAAGGAGCTTCCCATCCATTAGCCGATAATTGCTTTATTTGAAGTGAACAAAACTAAAAAAAAAGATGTATCAGACTGATTTAAGGGAAACTTGAGTGACAATATATACAGAAAGTATTGCATATCCAAGAAAGAAAGAGAAAACATGATTTGCGTGTTATGTGGAATGCTATTTTTTATTTAGTAAAGACTGGTTGCCAGTGGCGGATGCTTCCCTCTCATTATCCCAAATGGCAATTGGTTTATTACTATTATCGTAAATGGGCAGAATTGGAAGAATTTGATTTATTACTGGGCAAATTACGTGAAAATGTTCGGTTCCAACGTGGACAAAACAAGGAGGCAAGTGTAGGTATTATGGACAGTCAAAGTGTACGCTGGGGCAATAATCAATCCTTAAATGGTGTGGATGGCAAGTGAGAAAGTCAAAGGGATAAAACGTCATATAGTGGTGGATAAGAACGGCTTTCTATTAGCGGTGATGGTTACAGTAGCCAATGTTCACGACAGCAAAGCCGCTTATTTACTCATGCGGGTTCTTAAAGAATTAGGTTCTTCTGTTAAGGTGATATTGGCTGATGGAGGGTATAGGGGGGCAATCATTGAAACAATCAAAAAGGTTTTTGGGTATGCGATACAAGTAGTTGTTAGTGCCTACAAAGAGCAAGGATTCAGACCGATCCATAAAAGGTGGATTGTAGAAAGAACTTTCTCTTGGTTTGATGATAACAGAAGGTTGTGTCGCAATTATGAGTTGACCTTTGATTCGGCAGAGGAAATGGTTAAAATCGCTTCCATAAGATTATTATTGAATAAAATTTAAACAGGCTCTTAGTGTGCTTTACAAAATGCTAAATAATCCGGTTGCATGGAATACTTGCACTCGCCGTTTTTCTTGTTTCATTGAATAATTGGTAATAAAACAAATATGGTTGTATTCCAGCAAGCATGAGAAACAATCAATGTCACTATATTTTTGTTATACTTATACAACAGTCCCCAAAATCCACCGCACACGAGCGCTGCTGTGATCAGCATAAAATTGAACGACCAGATATGTACCAAGCCATAAATACTTGCAGCAATGAAATATCCTGTCCATTCGCCATATTTTTCGCTTAGTTTATGCTGTATGCAACCGCGCCAAAACAATTCTTCAGCAGGTGCTATTAGAAAGAACAATAAACAAGCCACGAATACGGAATTTTCGCCGGTACGCAAATTATAAATGTTGGCAACCTGCGATTTGGCAAAGTCGAACAATTGAGCAGAGATAAAATCACCGATGTAAAAAACAATCCATAGCACAATTGCCGAAACAATGCCGATGATGATAGCTTTTACATTGAAGTTCAATTGATGTTTAATGTTTTTATTTGTCAGCAAACTCAAACCGATGAGAATGACAGCCGCCACAGACATTGAAATCCAAAAATTAAGACATATCGTTGTCCATGGTGAAAACAAGACGAACCACATTATCGCCGCTATGATGATTGCTACCAGGGTACGTTTCATAAGATAATGGATATGATCAATGCTAATAACAGGGATGCGCTGAACGATAGTTGTAATTGGGCGGTATTTTTATCCAGATTGTTGATTGGCGTTACGTCATTTTCGGTTACCTGCGACATCGCTTTACAATTTTTCACAGCTATCGGTATTGTTATCAGCGTAATAATGGTTGTTATGGGGAGTATTCCTATGAGTAACATCACGATGATAGAAACATACGACAGAACGGTCATTACGTAGTAATAATAAATAGAAGCTTTGATGCCGATTAACATGGCAAATGTTTTAATATTGGCATATTGATCATTCCGTATATCGCGTGTATTATTGCAATGCAGCACATTGACCGTAATAAATGCCATAGGGAAAGAAACAAATAATAATGTCCAATCGTAATGCCCTAACACCACGTAACCGGTTCCTAACATGATGGTTGGTCCGTAAACGAGAAAGATTAGCAAATCGCCCAAGGCATTGGATTTAAACTGATAGTAAAAAACAGCACCGATAACGCCGAATACTCCTATCCATAGAAGTTCTATTCCCACCTGCCACAAGAGGAATAGTCCCAATGCAATTCCGATAGCAATAAAAACCCAACCGTAAGTTACTATTTGTTTGGGTAGAAACAATCCACTGGTCAAAGTATCTGCACCCACATTATCTTCCTTGTCTACTCCATGACGAAAATCGTTATAGTCGCTGATAAGATTGCCTCCGGCATGAAAAATTACGGCGCCAATAACAGCCATTGCTCCGTAGAGCCAATTATCCAAACTTTCGGGATGCGTGTGTATCGTATACATCAACGCAACAAATGCAGGAAGTGCCGATACAGCAAACGACCAAGGACGTGTTGCTAATATCCAATCAAGTATAGTCGTTTTTTTCTTTTTCATGATAATCCGTTTTTTCACTTGGGTTACTCCATATTTGATTAGGTGCAAAATTACTGAAAAACCGGTATATTTTTCAAATTTATCCGGTAAAAATAAACCTCGCAGATTCAGAGCCTGTTTAAATTTCAAAAAATAAAAAGCTAAAGGAGCTTCCCATCCATCAGCTGATAATTGCTTTATTTGAAGTGAACTAAACAAAAAATAAAGATGTATCAGACTGATTTAAGGGAAGCACAGTGGCAATATATACAGAAAGTATTGCGTATCCAAGAAAGAAAGAGAAAACATGATTTGCGTGTTATGTGGAATGCTATTTTTTATTTAGTAAAGACTGGTTGCCAGTGGCGGATGCTTCCCTCTCATTATCCCAAATGGCAATTGGTTTATTACTATTATCGTAAATGGGCAGAATTGGAAGAATTTGATTTATTACTGGGCAAATTACGTGAAAATGTTCGGTTCCAACGTGGACAAAACAAGGAGGCAAGTGTAGGTATTATGGACAGTCAAAGTGTACGCTGGGGCAATAATCAATCCTTAAATGGTGTGGATGGAAATAAGAAAGTTAAAGGTGTAAAACGTCATATAGTGGTGGATAAGAATGGCTTTCTATTAGCTGTAATGGTTACAGTAGCCAATGTTCACGACAGTAAAGCCGCTTATTTGCTCATGCGGGTTCTCAAAGGGCTGTGCTCAAGTGTGAAAGTGATACTGGCTGACGGAGGATACAGGGGAGAAATCATTGAAACAGTTAAAAAAGTTTTTGGATATACGATACAAGTTGTTTTCAGTGGATACAAAGGACAGGGATTCAGACCTATTCATAAAAGATGGATTGTAGAGAGGACTTTCGCTTGGTTGGATAACAACAGAAGGCTGTGCCGTAATTACGAATTAATCTTTGATTCTGCAGAAGAAATGGTCAAAATTGCAGCTATAAAATTATTGTCGAATAAAATTTAAACAGGTTCTTAATTTATTGAGATTATTTTATAGTTACCGTTACTTTATAATTCATGGTAAATGCTCTCACTTCATAATTTTCCGTCTTGCTGTTTGTAATGTTATCGGGATGAGAAATAGCTCCGGTTGTATCGGAAGGCAATGGAATACCTTTTTCGTCCACAATTTGATAATCTGTGCCGAGTGTAAGTTCTGACACATAACAATATACGGTTACATCGTAAGAACGGATACACTCGCTGTAAAATTGAACGGGAATGTCCACTGTACTATTACGATCTGCATTATGCACCACACTGTTTTTGTACCTGTTACTACCCAGTGGTCCTACCATATCAAAAGCCAAGGAGGAAATTATTCGGGGTTAGTAAATTGCTTATATTCAATTCTTGTGGCAAACACACGGGGTTGGATTTGCTCTCCGGCACGGGATTTCCTGATACCCTCTTAGTGGTTAGTAACCCATCCGAAGGGTATTCGAGGGGCTTTTTGGGGTATATATGTCCGCTTGGGAAGCGGATATGGATCGGAGATGAATCGGATAGCGATCGGACAAAATACGGATGTAACCCCTAAGCATGCGTATGGGAAGAAAAATATAACAAAAAATCTTGAAGGATAAATTGCAATTTTAATTAATTAGTCTTATCTTTGTAATACTAAGCAAATAAACATTTTTATGAAAAACAGCACATTAAAGTTCTTTATTGGAGTGTTTTTGTTATTATCATTTGTCTTTATGTTTCCGCTCCGCGCCCAATATCCGGCGCAGTATGCCAATGGTCAACGGTTTAAAATATTGGTATTCCATACTAAACATGCCGAAGGGGCGCATGTACAGTTTGCCGAACAAGCTGTTGAGTTTTTTAAGAAACTGAATTATGGCGAGGGATTTATACTCCATACAACAATGAATCTTGCCGAGTATCCTTATGAAAAACTAAAGGAATATGACTTGGTTGTGATGCTCAACGGAAGTCCTTCATCAAAAGAAGAACGTGAAGCATTTCAAATGTATATGGAAAACGGCGGAGGTTGGATGGGTTTCCATGTGGCTGCCTATAATGATAGAAATACACATTGGTCTTGGTTTGTAGATTTCTTAGGCGGAGGTGTTTTCTATTGCAATAATTGGCCTCCTCAACCTGTTAAGGTAACGATTGATAATCTTTCGCATCCGGTAACTAAAAGTTTGCCGCAGTCTTTTATTGCTCCTGCAAGCGAGTGGTATCAATGGAATCCGAGTCCGAGAGATAACAAAGATGTAGAGGTATTGCTTACGATTTCACCGGATAACTATCCGTTAGGAATAAAAGATGTGGTTAATTTTGGGGATTTTCCTATTGTTTGGACAAATAAGAAGTATCGAATGATTTATTTGAATATGGGGCATGGGGATGAAGAATTTACCGATGCTACACAAAAATTGTTGTTTATTAATGCTTTCAGATGGGTGCTTTCTATAGATAAGAAAGGTGATCCGTTTAAAGTACAAAGGAAGTATGATTCAAAATAATCTAATTAACGACTTTAGTATTTTAAGGCATTAGCTGGAAAGAGTTTTTTTATATCATACGGAGGTAAGGATGTAAGTTTGTCCCTTTGCAATATGACAATTGTTCATCTCATAGTCGGTATGGTTGATCTTCCTACGAATGCTAATTCATAAATTACCTATGAGACGTTTGCCTTGAGAAAAAAGATTTCTTGTTTGCTTTTTTTTCTCAAAAAACGTAATTTCGTCCCTTCAATTAATATACATATAAATAGAATGGAGCTTACAGGAAAAATAATTGCGATACTTCAGCCTAGAGGCGGAGTATCAAAAAGCGGAAATGAATGGAAAACACAAGAGTACGTTATTGAAACAAGCGAACAATATCCCAAAAAGATGTGCTTTGAAGTGTTTGGAACCGAAAAAATACAACAATTCAACATACAACAAGGTGAAGAGCTAACCGTATCTTTTGATATAGATGCGCGTCAATGGCAAGATAGATGGTTCAACAGCATCCGCGCTTGGAAAGTAGAAAGAGCGACAACAACAAATGCATCGCCAACAACTTCTACCCCCTTATATACTCCTGCTTCTACTATAGCAACTTCTGCACCGGAATTAACCCAGGAAAATGCCAATGACGATCTGCCTTTTTAGCTTATAATTTATTCAGGCATTAATCTTGAGTATGTCGCAAAGTCTGCACGCTGCTTCATCTATCTGCCAACGATTTTCCAATTCATCCGTATTGAATGTATAGTGTGCTTGGGTATAGAAGGGAGAGCGTATTTCAAGAGTTTGAGCGATAAATGTATGCAATTCTTCATCTGTTTTGTCTCTTAAAACAGGACGGGAAGTGGTGGATACGCGCAAGCGGCGGAATAATATATCGGGATGTACCTTTAAAAAAACTGTTTTCCCTTTTTGTTTCATAAAGTCCATGTTATCAAAAAAACAAGGTGCGCCACCACCGGTGGAAATAATTACGTTTTCAAACTCAGCTACTTCATGGAGTATTTTTTTTTCTAACTTACGAAAATCCGCCTCACCACGCTCATCAAACAAATCACGTATCTTTTTATGGAAACGGCTCTCAATAAAGCAATCAATATCTACAAAAGACAGTTTTAGTTTTCGGGCTAATATTTTACCCAAAGTTGTTTTTCCTGCCCCCATGTAGCCGATGAGAAATACACGAATCATATTAATCTCTTTAGAAATTAATCATATCAAGAATCTTATTTGTAGCTCCGGAATTCTTGGTTACGTAATTGCCTGCATTAGTTCCTGTATTTTTCAAAAAGCGGTTGTCGGAAAATAATCTATCAAGAAGAGTGTGCAGTTCATCATAATTATTGATAGAATAGCCTCCCTCTGCTTCTACTAATTCCATAGCTTCTCTAAATTTCTGATATTTCGGTCCAAAAAGAACAGGGATACTATATACGGCAGCTTCAAGTGTATTGTGAATACCCGTACCGAATCCTCCTCCGATATAAGCTACTTCGCCGTATCTGTAAATAGAAGAAAGAAGACCATAGCAATTAATAATTAAACAATCTGCCTCTCGTACACTTTCTTCGTCAGCGTGTGTATAGCAAACATAAGGACGTTTTAATTTGTTGATAATCTCTATGAGATGATGCTCGTTGACTACATGGGGGGCAAGGATAAGTTTTATCTCCGGATGAGTATTGAAGTATTCTATAATTAAATCTTCGTCCGGTTCCCAAGAACTTCCGGCTACCAAAGTTACCGTTTGCCCTTTGAATTTCTCCACTAAAGGTAATCTTTGAGCTTCTTCTCTTATCTGTAATACACGGTCGAAACGAGTATCTCCCACTACTAATATTCGAGTAATGCCTAATTGAGCAAGGTGTTTTTGGGATATTTCATTTTGAACAAAAAGATAGCTGAAGTTTTTTAATACGTTTCGATATTTACTTCCGTACCACTTAAAGAATATTTGATCTTTCCGGAAAATGGAGGAGACACTGTAAGTAGGGATATGGCGTTTATTTAACTCATCAAGATAGTTTCTCCAAAATTCGTATTTGATGAAAAACGCCATGCAAGGATGAACGATATTTAAGAACTTCTTTACATTGCAGATCTTATCGAAAGGCAGATAACAGATAACGTCGGCTCCTTTATAACTCTTACGAACCTCATAGCCCGAAGGAGAGAAAAAAGTCAACATGATTTTATATTCCGGGTGGCGGATACGAATTGCTTCCATTAAAGGGCGACCTTGTTCAAATTCGCCTAATGACGCTGCATGAAACCAGATATAACGGACATCTTTTTTAACTTGTAAGCGAAGCAACTTATAGACGATCCTATGTCCCTTTATCATCCGGCGAGGCTTACTGTTAAACAGCGCAGCTATATGAACTGCTACATCATATAGAAATATGCCGATATTATAAAACATAATTCGATATTCATGGGATTAATAATTATAGATATGTGTGTATCATAAGGAATCTTACCTAAGTAGAAAAAGAAATTCTACTTAAGTTCGGTTATGGCACGCTTTATGCGCGTCAGGGTTTCTTCTTTACCTATTACATGGGTAATATCGAAAAGATGTGGTCCTTTGCCCTCTCCCACTAACGCCAAACGGAAGGCGTTCATAATATCGCCCGTATGATAGCTTTTTTGCACTATCCAATCCATTACGGTCTTCTCTTGTTCTTGGCTCGAAAAGTTTTTGAGAGATTGCAATAGTTCAAACACTTCTGTCATACAACGGGCAGAATCTTCTTTCCAACGTTTCTTTACGGTTTTTTCATCGTATTGTGCGGGGGCAACGAAAAAGTAGCTGCTTATATCCCATAATTCCTCGACAAAGTTAATGCGTTCTTTCATCATGCCAATTACTGTTATAACTTTATCAAGGGAGACGTTTACACCATGTTTTTCTATTATAGGGAGAAAGAGTGCGGCAAGTTCTTCGTTCGGTTTTTGTTGAATATACTGGTGATTAAACCAGATGCATTTCTTATAATCAAACTTAGCTCCTGACTTACTACACCGGTTTAGGTCGAATAAACGGATTAGTTCGTCCATTGTCATTATCTCTTTATCTTCTCCCGGATTCCAACCCAACAGGGCAAGGAAGTTTATTACAGCTTCCGGTAAGTAACCGCTTTCACGATACCCTAAAGAAGTTTCCCACAGAAGTGGAAATACCGGAAAACCGAAACGGTCGCCATCTCGCTTACTCAGCTTACCGTTTCCTTCAGGTTTAAGCAACAGGGGTAGATGGGCAAACTCAGGCATTTCTTCTTCCCAACCGAAAGCTTCATAGAGCAAAACATGCAAAGGTGCGGAGGGTAGCCATTCCTCACCACGAATAACGTGGGAGATTTTCATTAAATAATCGTCGACAACGTTTGCCAAATGATAGGTAGGTAGTTTGTCTGCCGATTTGTACAGTACTTTATCGTCCATTACCGATGAGTTGATGGTTACTTCGCCACGAATAAGATCGTTTACGGTAACTTTTTTGTCGGGTTCTACCTTGAAACGTACCACATATTGGTTTCCTTCGTCAATTAAAGTCTTTACTTGTTCTTCCGACAAAGTCAGAGAGTTACGCATATTCATTCGCGTAGAAGCATCATACTGAAAATTAGGAGATTCAACACGTTTGGTTTCCAACTCTTCGGGAGTATCGAAAGCGATGTATGCCTTTTTGTTCTCTATAAGTGTCTGTACATATTTCTCATAGATATTGCGACGTTCCGATTGGCGATAGGGGGCATAGTTTCCTCCCACACCGACACCTTCGTCAAACTCTAATCCCAACCATTTGAATGTCTCTATTATATATCCTTCTGCTCCCGGAACAAAACGGCTGGAGTCGGTATCTTCTATCCGAAGAATAAAATCTCCTCCGTGCCGGCGAGCAAAAAGGTAATTGTATAATGCAGTACGCACACCCCCGATATGCAAAGGTCCTGTGGGACTTGGAGCAAAACGGACTCTCACTTTTCTTTCTGTCATAATTATATTACAAATAAAATGTTGCAAATGTAGTGCATTTTCCATATATCAGATGTTTTTTTTTGTATTTTTCCCGCAAAATTCAATTACAATGAATAGTGCAAATCACACAAAAAGAGCACATAAAGAGTGGATATACAAAAGCCTTATCTTTGTAGCAACTGTGGCTCTTATTGTATATTTCTTACCGAGTGATAGTAAATTTAATTATCATTTTGATATTAATAAACCATGGAAGTACGGGCAATTAATAGCAACCTTTGACTTTCCCGTTTATAAAAGTGAAGCAGTGGTAAAACATGAGCAAGACAGTATCTTGGCTTCGTTCCGACCTTACTACCAGCGGGATCGAAATGTGGAAAAAGAGGCTTTTGCCAAGATTAAAGAAAATTACGAAGCTCTCAATTCTCTTTTTCCTTCTCCGAAATATATCGTTTATATAGAAGACCGGCTTAGGAAGGTGTATGAGATAGGGATTGTTTCTACAGAAGATTTGGAAAGATTGCAGAAAGATAGTGTCGCCTCCATTAGGATTGTGGACAATAAGCAATCAATCCGGCAAACAACAGATAATATCTTCACCGTTAAAAAGGCTTACGAATATATCCTTTTCCCTGACTCTCCCTTCCAATATAAGACAGGCATCTTACCTAAATTTCCGCTCAATGAATATCTTTCGCCCAATTTAACATTCGACGAACAGCATACGGCTGCTGCAAAAAAAGAGATATTAAACAACTATTCCTGGGTGAATGGTATTGTGCAAACCGGACAGAAAATTATTGATCAAGGAGAGATTGTAAACAAATATACCTACTCCGTCTTGGAGTCTTTGTTTAAAGAGTCTGTCAAACGTAGCAATTCGATAGGACAAAAGCGGTTAATGCTCGTAGGGCAAGTGCTTTTTGTAAGTTTACTTATACTCGGTTTGATGGTTTACCTCGAATTATTTCGCAAAGATTATTATAAGCACAAGGGTAGGAGAAGCCTGCTATTATTATTTGCATTGGTAATATTTTATTGTGTGATTACAGCATTGCATGTATTTCCTTATGGGTATGTCATTCCCTATACCATGCTTCCTATTATCATCAGGGTATTCCTTGATTCGCGTACGGCGTTTATGACGCATTTGGTTACGATATTGATATGTTCTCTTTGTGTCAGTTATCCGTATGAATTTATTGTACTTCAATTGTGTGCGGGTTTGGTTTCCACGTTTGGCTTGAAGGAATTATCACAACGTTCGCAACTATTTTCGATGTCGCTATTTGTTGCACTCACTTACGCATTGGTATTTTTCGCTTTTGAGCTAATAATGGAGAATAACCTTCCACAACTTGTTAATATAGATACATACGTCAGTTTTATTATCAATGCCTTGCTACTTTTATTTGTATATCCGTTGCTTTATATTTTGGAGAAAACATTCGGTTTTACGTCAAATGTTACGTTGGTCGAATTGTCCAATATCAATAATCCCCTGCTGAGACGGATGTCGGAGGAAGCCCCGGGCACGTTTCAACACTCCATGCAGGTAGCCAGTTTGGCAGCCGAAGCTGCTATACATATCGGGGCAAAAAATCAATTGGTACGTACCGGTGCGTTGTATCATGATATTGGAAAGATGGAAAATCCTGCTTTCTTTACGGAAAATCAAGGAAAATTCAACCCACATTCTACTTTGGGATACGAACAGAGTGCACAAATAGTGATTAGGCATGTGGCAAACGGGCTTCGTTTGGCGGAAAAGAATAATCTGCCTCAGGTTATAAAAGATTTTATCCGTACACATCACGGCAGAGGGAAAACCAAATATTTTTATATTTCATGGAAGAATGAACATCCGAATGAAGAGCCTAAAGAAGAGAAATTCACTTATCCCGGTCCTAATCCGTTTTCTAAAGAAACAGCTATTTTAATGATGGCTGATGCTGTAGAAGCAGCTTCCCGAAGCCTTTCGGAATATACGGAAGAAACTATTGGTTGTTTGGTAGAAAAGATTATAGATTCGCAAATAGAGGAAAGATTTTTCAAAGAATGCCCTATTACATTCAAAGAAATAAGCACAATAAAAGAGGTGTTCAAAGAGAAACTAAAGATTATTTACCACACACGCATCAGCTATCCGGAATTAATGGAATAGTAGAAGATAAATGAATAATTAACAATAAGATATAGAGTCGTTATTGATTTTAAGATATTATTTTAATAACTCCCTTGCATTATTCAAAGCTGCTTCCGTCAATAACGTACCACTAAGCATTTGTGCGATTTCTTCCACACGTTCGTCGTCAGTCAGACGACGAATATGGCTGTTGGTTTCCGATTCATTATCTTGTTTGTATACTTTATAATGCATTTGTCCACGGGCGGCTATCTGTGGTAAGTGAGTGATGCTGATGACTTGCCGATCTTTTTTGCTTATTTCCTGCATGATGTCTGCCATGCGGTCGGCAATTTCTCCAGAAACTCCCGTATCTATTTCGTCAAATACAATGGTTGGCAATTGTATGGCTCCTGCTATCATGGCTTTTACCGAAAGCATTACACGGGCAATTTCACCACCGGAAGCTACGGAAGAAACCGGTTGCAAAGCTCCGTTTTTATTGGCAGAGAAGAGGAAATTCACAACATCTACCCCCGTTGCACCGGGTTCCTTCGAGCCTATTTCCACTTGGAAACGGATATTTGGCATACCTAACGGTATTAGACGCGCAGACATTTCTTGTTCTACTTCACGAGCGGCAGTAATACGCTTCTGGGTAAGTTTTTCGGCTTGTTGCCTTACTTCGTTGTATTGTGCGTCTCGTTGCTTGGTTAGTTCTGCAATGTGTTCATCAAAAGAAGTAATAGCGGACAGTTTCTTTCGATAGTTTTCCGCAAGGGATATTAATTCCTCTACCGTTTTTACACGGTGCTTTTGTTGTAGAGAATACATCAGGTTAAGACGTTCGTTTGCTTCCTCCAAACGAGTAGGATCGAAATCTATCCTTTCATATTGATTGCTGATTTCTTGGGCTTGGTCTTTTAGTTCAATGTAACATCCTTCCATCCGTTCGGCAAGTTCTTGGGTAGCAGAATATACTTTTTGAAGGTTAGACAAAATAGTAAAGCTTTCCTTTAATCGAAGAAGTAGCCCGTATTCATCCGCTGTTAAGGTTTGTTTTACACGATAAAGACCTGTTTTGATTTCTTCGGCATGAGTTAGAAACTTCACTTCTTTTTCTAAAATCTCTTGCTCGCCGGTTTTTAAACGGGCTTCGTCCAATTGCTCCAATTGGAAACGAATGTATTCTTCGTCGGCACGGTCTTGTTCTGCTTGTGCTATTAAATCATTTAATTCTTTATTAAGTTGTTTCCATGCAGTATAAGTTTTGCTGTAGAGTTCAAGCATTTCGCTATTATGAGCCAGTATATCAAGAACATTCAGTTGGAAACCCTCTTTATTGAGCAAAAGGTTTTGATGTTGAGAGTGTATGTCTATCAGTTGTTCGCCAAGTTCTTTCATTTGAAGTAACGAAGCAGGAACATCATTGATAAACGCACGACTCTTACCGGAAGATTGCAATTCACGTCGCAAGATACATTCATCATCATACTCTAACTCATTTTCTTCAAAAAAAGTCTGCATCCGATAGGCAGAAATATTGAATCGCGCTTCAATTATACATTTCATCATCCCTTGACGGATAGCCTTTATATCAGCACGCTGCCCCAATAGCAAACCAACAGCACCGAGAATGATTGACTTTCCCGCACCTGTCTCGCCGGTAATAACAGAAAAGCCAGTATCAAAATCAATGTCTAACTGTTCTATTAGTGCATAATTTTGTATGTGAAGTGAACGTAACACGCTTTATATTATGAATCTGCGGTAAAGATATGTATAAAGTTTGGAAACAGAAAAACGTGTGTGATTATTCTCCGACTTCTTCTTTTATCCAATCATATCCTTGTTTCTCCAACTCCAATGCCAATTCCGGTCCGGCTGTTTTTACAATACGTCCCTGATACAATACATGGACAATATCCGGTTTAATGTAATCTAATAATCGTTGATAATGAGTGATGACGATATAACTTGTTTCAGGAGTTTTAAGTTTATTTACTCCTTCGGCTACCACACGAAGAGCATCGATGTCAAGTCCGGAATCTGTTTCATCTAAGATACTTAAACATGGTTCTAACATTGCCATTTGGAATATTTCATTACGTTTTTTTTCTCCACCGCTAAAACCTTCATTTACACTGCGATTAGCAAGTTTGTTGTCTAATTCTACAATAGCACGCTTTTCACGCATTAATTTTAAAAATTCACTGGCGGAAAGAATAGGTAAACCTTTATATTTGCGTTGTTCATTGACAGCTGCACGCATAAAGTTTATCATACTGACACCGGGAATCTCTACCGGATATTGAAAAGAAAGGAAAATTCCTTCATGGCTACGTTCTTCAGGAGTTAGCTCTAATAAATTCTTACCACAAAAGTAAATGCTTCCCCTGTTTACTTTAAATGCCGGATTTCCTACCAATACACTACTTAATGTGCTTTTACCAGAGCCGTTAGGTCCCATGATAGCATGTATCTCACCTTGATTTATCGTTAAGTTAATCCCTCTTAATATTTCTTTGCCATTTATACTGGCATGTAGGTCTTTTATTACTAACATTTTTTATTATTATTTACCAAATCACCCCACACTTCCTTCCAATGATATGGACAATAGTTTCTGTGCCTCGACGGCAAACTCCATCGGTAATTTATTCAATACTTCTTTGGCATATCCGTTAACGATGAGACCAACGGCATCTTCAGTGGAAATACCCCGTTGATTACAATAGAATAATTGTTCTTCACTGATTTTACTTGTTGTTGCTTCGTGTTCCACTATTGCCGTTTCATTGTGGACATCCATATAGGGAAAAGTGTGTGCTCCGCACTTATCACTTAACAGTAGCGAATCGCATTGACTATAATTACGTGCTTTTTCCGCTTTTTCGGAAACACGTACCAAACCGCGATATGAGTTTTCGCTTTTTCCGGCTGAGATACCTTTGCTAACAATGGTACTATGGGTATTCTTTCCCAGATGAATCATCTTTGTACCCGTATCGGCTTGCTGATAATTATTTGTTACGGCAACACTGTAAAATTCGGCAGTAGAGTTATCTCCCGCAAGTATACACGATGGATATTTCCAAGTAATAGCACTTCCTGTTTCCACTTGTGTCCATGAAAGTTTACTGTTTGTCCCTTTGCAATTGCCCCGTTTTGTTACGAAATTATAAACTCCACCTTTTCCCTCCGTATCACCGGGATACCAATTTTGTATCGTACTGTATTTTACTTCGGCACAGTTGTGTACTATGATTTCCACAATGGCAGCGTGTAATTGATTTTCATCACGCATAGGAGCCGTACAACCTTCAAGGTATGAAACATACGAATCATCATCGGCTACGATGAGTGTTCGCTCAAACTGTCCGGTATTGGCTGCATTGATACGGAAGTAGGTAGAGAGTTCCATCGGGCAACGCACTCCTTTGGGAATATATACGAAAGACCCGTCAGAGAATACCGCTGAGTTGAGAGCCGCAAAGAAATTATCACGATAACTCACTACAGAACCTAAATATTTCTTTACCAAGTCAGGATGTTCATGCACAGCTTCACTAAAAGAGCAGAAAATAATCCCCTTTTCAAGTAAAGTCTCTTTGAAAGTCGTCTTTACGGAAATGGAATCCATTACTGCGTCTACAGCTATTCCACTGAGTGCCATTTGTTCTTCGAGAGGAATGCCGAGTTTATTGAATGTCTTAATCAGTTCGGGATCAACTTCGTCCAAACTTTTCAGATTCTTCTTTTTTTGAGGGGCAGCATAATATGATATGGCTTGATAGTCTATTTTAGGAATACGTAGATGTGCCCATGTAGGCATTTCCATCGTTAACCAATGGCGATAGGCTTTTAATCGGAACTCAAGCAGCCATTTGGGTTCTCCTTTCTTCATTGAGATAAGGCAAATAACTTCCTCATTCAAGCCTCTCTCAATAATATCGGTATTCACATCTGTGATAAAACCGTATTTGTATTTTTCTTGTGTGAATTCTTTTATATAATTATTAGGCTTTTCTTCTTTTAGGTTCATCTTGTTGTTCAAAAATAGTTTTCTGTTTCAATTCCTTTATCGCCGGGAAAATCATACCGGTGAATGTTTTCAATGGATAATAAAAAGCAGAAGTATCCTTTTTGTTTTGACTTATGATGTGATTTCCACTATCAAAGCGATCTAAAATATGTATCATAACTCCGATAAGAAACATATATTTGATCACCCCAAGCACTGCCCCCAACGAACGATTGAAGCAACCAAGCGATGCAGCATTGATTATTTTAGTAAGTAATGCACCTGCTAACGAGAAAACTATGGGAACTATCAACCAAATAGCGATAAAAGCGATAATCTGTGCTATTGTCAAAGAATTTGTTATTGAACTGACATACTTTTCTGCTATATACGCGTATAAATGCTTTGCAATGGTAAATCCCAATATTAATCCTAAAATAGTAGCTACTTGCCAAACCAACCCTTTTTTTAATCCGATAATACCTCCTACGATAATGCACACCAATACTACAATATCTATAACTGTCATAACACAACTGTATATAAAAAGCAAGAATGTAGCGTAAATCCCCCGTTCACATCTGTATATTTCGTATTTTCTGTAACATTACAATGTTTGTTTTACCTCTATTTCTTGGTAAGATTCAATGATGTCACCTATATTTATATCGTTATAGTTAACCAAACTAATACCGCATTCGTAATTGACAGCTACTTCTTTCACATCTTCTTTGAAACGTTTCAGTGCATTTATGTTCCCGGTGTAAATAACGATACCATTGCGAACTAAACGTGCTTTGTCGCCGCGTTTTACTTTACCTTCTTTTACCATAGCACCTGCTACTGTACCTACTTTGGTGATATTAAATACTTCGCGTACTTCTATGGTAGCTGTAACTTCTTCTTTTATTTCCGGAGCAAGCATACCTTCCATAGCAGATTTTACTTCTTCAATAGCTGCATAAATGATTGAGTATAAGCGGATATCCACTCCTTCTTGTTCAGCATACTTGCGAGCAGGGGCTGAAGGACGTACTTGGAAACCAATGATAATTGCATCCGAAGCCGCGGCTAAAGTTACGTCCGACTCTGAAATTTGTCCTACGGCTTTATGGATAACATTTACTTGTATATGAGCAGTCGATAATTTTATCAGCGCATCACTCAATGCCTCAATAGAGCCATCTACGTCTCCTTTGACAATAATATTAAGTTCTTTGAAATTTCCTAATGCAATACGACGACCCAATTCGTCAAGAGTAAGTATTTTCTGAGTACGTAAACCTTGTTCGCGCTGCAGTTGTTCACGTTTATTAGTAATTTCTCGTGCCTCCTGTTCCGTTTCGATAACGTGAAATGTATCTCCGGCGGTAGGTGCACCGTTCAAACCGAGTATCAATACCGGTTCTGAAGGACTAGCTTTTTGAATACGCTGATTACGTTCGTTGAACATGGCTTTTATACGTCCATAGTTTATTCCTGCCAACACAATATCTCCCATTTTCAACGTACCATTTGATACCAATATGGTAGCAACGTACCCGCGTCCTTTGTCCAAAGACGATTCAATGATAGAACCTGTAGCATTGCGGTCGGGATTTGCTTTTAAGTCGAGCATTTCTGCTTCGAGCAATACTTTTTCCATTAATTCCTTTACGCCTATGCCTTGTTTAGCCGAAATATCCTGTGACTGATACTTACCTCCCCATTCTTCAACCAAGAAATTCATGTTTGCCAATTCTTCTTTTATCTTTTCAGGGTTAGCACTGGGTTTATCTATCTTGTTTATGGCAAATATTATAGGTACTCCGGCAGCCATGGCATGGTTGATTGCTTCTTTTGTTTGCGGCATCACATTGTCGTCGGCAGCTACAATGATAATAGCAATGTCCGTTACTTTGGCTCCACGAGCACGCATAGCCGTAAATGCTTCATGTCCCGGTGTATCAAGAAAAGTAATTCGCCTCCCGTCTTCTAACTTCACATTATACGCTCCGATATGTTGAGTAATGCCTCCAGCTTCTCCGGCAATCACGTTAGCTTTACGAATGTAGTCGAGCAATGAAGTCTTGCCGTGATCAACATGTCCCATTATAGTAACAATAGGTGCACGCGGTCTCAAGTCTTTTGCATCGTCATTTTCTTCGATAATGGCTTGTGATACTTCGGCGCTTATATATTCCGTCTTGAAGCCAAATTCTTCCGCTACCAGATTAATTGTTTCGGCATCCAAACGTTGATTGATAGAAACCATAAGCCCAATACTCATACAAGTAGCGATAACCTGATTTACAGAAATATCCATCATACTAGCCAGTTCATTGGCGGTAACAAATTCTGTAAGTTTCAGCACTTTGCTTTCTTCCATTTCTTGGTTTTCCAACTCTTGTTGACGGTTGAAAGCTGTTTCGCGTTTCTCTTTGCGATATTTTGAGGTTTTGGTTTTTCCTTTAGTTGTGAGGCGGGATAATGTTTCTTTTACCTGTTTTGTTATGTCTTCCTCGCTGACCTCTTGTTTGATAATAGGTTTCTTTGGATGGGTGTTTTGGTTGCTAGTCCGGTTCTTATTATTTCCTTGTACTCCTTTGTTGTTGTTTTTTTCACTATTAAGTATCGGACGAGTAAAAGTGGCAGGAAAAGATACAGTGTTGATATTCACCTTTTCCTTGTCTTTGTTAATGCGGTTACGTTTCTTTTTCGCTCCCGCATCAGTGGTGACAGCTTGTTTATCTTCTTGTTTTATTATAGGTTTTTCATCCTTGCGGATTTCTTTCATAATAGCCTCTTTTATCCGGTTTTTTTGGTCTTGCCGGATTTTATCTTTTTCTTCCCATTCCTTACGTTTTTCTTCTTTGGTTTTTTTCTTTGGACGGGTACTTTGATTCAATGTTGACAAGTCTATTTGTCCGACTACGCTAATATGGGAAATATGTTCCGTAGGGCGAAGTTTAAAGATATCATTTTCCGGTTTTTCCGTTTCCTCTTTGAAAACAGTAATAGTTTTTTCTTCTTCCAATATTATCGTTTCGTTCGATTCTTTTTCTTTTTCAACGATGTTGACAATAACAGCAGAGGGAATAACCGGTGGTATATCTTGCTCTTGACTAATAATGATGTTTTCTTCTATTGCAATTATTTTTTCTTCAATTATCTCCAATTGTTTTTCTTCTTTCTCAATAACAATTACCGGTTTCGTATCATATCCTTCTTTTTTTGGTTTTGATAGATTGTTAAGATCTATTTTACCAACAGCTTTGAATTTAGGACGTATTTCGTCAGGAACGACTGTTTTTATTACATTATCCTCTTCTTTCGGCTTTTCGGATACTTTCTTTTCGAAACTTTTAATTGATACCGATGTTTTGTTTCGTTCCTTATTTTGGCGTTCTTGAATAAAGCGGTCTGATTCAAGTCTCAAATTTTTGTCTTTACTGAATTCTTTCACAAGCTCGTCGTATTGCTCATCCGTAATTTTTGTATTAGGATTCGCCTCAACATCATATCCTTTTTTCTGTAGGAATTCAACTACCGTTGCTATTCCTACATTTAAATCTCTTGTTGCTTTATTTAATCTTATCGCCATACTTTATTCATTATTCATTATTCCGGCATCGACACATTTCAATCTTTTTCTTCCTCTGCTTCAAATTCCGATTTCAAAATGTGTATTACTTCGTCTATTGTTTCTTCTTCCAGGTCTGTTTTTTCTACTAAGAGTTCACGAGGAGTATTCAGTACCGCTTTGGCGGTATCAATGCCAATGCTTTTGATCGCGTCAATGACCCATTCGTCTATTTCATCTTTAAATTCATCCAAATAAATGTCCTCATCTTGAATTGTTTCGTCCAGTTCACGGAATACATCAATGGTATAATCGGTCAACATACTTGCCAATTTAATATTTAAACCACCTCTACCGATAGCCAACGATACCTCTTCAGGTTTTAAGAAAACTTCAGCTTTGTGCTCTCTTTCATTCAGGCGAATAGAAGATACTTTTGCAGGACTGAGCGAACGTTGAATAAATAATGATATGTTTGTTGTGAAGTTGATTACATCAATATTTTCATTGCGAAGCTCGCGAACAATGCCATGAATACGACTTCCTTTTACCCCCACACAAGCCCCCACAGGATCTATTCTTTCGTCGTAAGATTCCACTGCAATCTTAGCGCGTTCACCGGGTATTCGAGCTATTTTTTTTATCATAATCAAACCGTCATTTATTTCAGGCACTTCCAATTCAAATAGTCGTTGAAGAAATATGGACGACGTACGCGACAGAATGATTTTAGGGTTATTGTTTCTATTGTCCACTCGTGCCACAATTGCACGTACCATCTCTCCTTTACGGTAGAAATCGCTTGGTATTTGTTCACCTTTGGGAAGTAGTAATTCGTTTCCTTCGTCATCAAGCAGCAATATTTCTTTTTTCCAAACTTGATATACTTCCGCATTGACGATGGTACCTACTTTCTCAATGTATTTATTGTAGATACTGTCTTTCTCTAATTCCAATATTTTGGTAGCTAATGTTTGACGAAGATTTAAGATAGCACGTCTTCCAAAGTTAGCAAAGAAAACTTCATCAGTTACCTCTTCTCCTATTTCGTATGAAGGGTCTATTTTTTGTGCTTCCGTCAATGATATTTGCATATTGGGATTGTTTAAATCTCCATCTGCTACTACTTCACGATTACGCCATATCTCAAAATCTCCTTTATCGGGATTTACAATCACGTCATAATTTTCATCAGTACCGAACATTTTTGAAATGACACTACGAAATGATTCTTCAAGAACACTTACCATTGTAGTTCTATCTATATTTTTCAGGTCTTTAAATTCCGAAAATGTATCTATTAAGTTGATTGTTTCCTCTTTTTTGGCCATTTTATTTAAAACAAATTAAGTATTTTGTATATTTTATGTCGTCATACCTAAAGGTCAAATCTTCTTTTATTGTTTTGAAACGTTTTTCTCCCTCAAGTTTGACTTTCTTTTGCACAGTAATTGTAAAATTCTTTTCGTTTGCATCTTGTAATATGCCGGATAGCTTTTCTCCGCTTTGAGTTAAAATTTCTACTTGCTTACCGATATGAATATAGTATTGTTGCAAGACCTTAAATGGTTGCCCGAGTCCTGCCGAACCTACTTCCAATTCATAATCTACTTCTTCGCGATTTAGTTTTGACTCAATATAACGACTTAATTGTACGCAATCTTCTATCCAGACGCCCTCAGCGTGGTCTATTTCAACAAGAATCTTGTCGTCAGTGCTTACGCTTACATCGACTAAGAAATAGTTTTTATCTTTCAACCACTCTTCAACAAGTTGATTAACAATGTTCTTTTCTATCATTAATAAATTATTAGAAATAAAAAGAGGAGCTTAATTGCTCCTCTCACCTTTCATCTATTTCCGCACAAATATAATAAATTATATGTTCAAAAACAAAATAATATTAAAAAAACTGTTATATATATAGAAATTATCAAATATGATTGTATTTCCATAGTTGCATTGCGCTACACAACTTCAGTTTTTAATATACTTCTACTTCGTCCAGATAGATATTTGAGGAGATAAATTCTTGCCCATTAGCTCTACCCGGGCAGTCTACTCCGCTACGAAGCATTCCACCACTCTTAAATTTCACCTTTACATATAGGGCTTCAACCGGATTAAATTCTAAGGAGTCTGTATAAGCTTTCATTCCTTTTTCCGGATGTTGACGGATAAACTCCTTTTCGGCAACATTGGTATATTGGTTTCCGTCTGAAGATATTTCTACGTTTACCGTACTTGGGGGCAATAAGCGACTGGCAGGATTATAGAGTGAACCGAATACCACACTTTTGATGGAAGTTACCTGCTCGAGATTTACAACAAATTCCACCTCACTATTTTCATCTTTTAGCCCAAAACCCACCCATGGGGTATATGTGGCGCTATATCCACGCTTTCCGTTTGTCAATCCTAATGTTTTGGGGTCAGCTTTCAGAATATCATTTTCGTCGATGATGTCACCAAAAGCCCAACCTTGTCTAGGAATTACAGTATATTTTTTCCCGCTGATAAGGTTTCCGTATAAGGGTTTGGATGTAACTTTACCTAATATCTTGCCGTTCTTAAAAGCTGCGGCTTTCAGGTTGGTAACATTTACCAATGCAAAAGGAGTGTCATAAATGGGTGATCTCTTGCTAGGGGTGCTTCCGTCAATGGTATAGTGTATTTCCGCATTCGGATAGAAAGTTTCCAATATAACTTTTAATATGCCGTCTTCGTCAACGCGAGTATTGACATTTACATCAAAGAAGTTGCGACATGCTTTTACGTTTATTATGTCTATTCGCGAGAAGTCTCCTGCCATTCTTTCACGAAAATTATCCCAATCCTTATTTTCATAAGACGTCCATCCTGTTTCGGCAATGGCTACACCACGAGGAAAGGCTTGATAGTCGCGGCGTTCGTCCGTCTGTATGTATTCAGCCCAGACATTTCCCTGAATGCCGATAATATGTTCCTTTATCAACGCATCAGCATCGCTGGGAACGGGATTGTAATTATATACTTTCTTAAGAGTACTATAGCCTCCGCCAGTGACAGGCGCAATCTCCGGATTTTCTTGATAATAGTCTAAATATATATACGGATTGGGAGTCATAATAGCATCGTGTCCGGCTTTAGCGGCATTTATCCCGCCTTCTATTCCGCGCCATGACATAACAGTGGCATTAGGAGCCAAACCACCTTCCAATATTTCATCCCAACCGATGATATTTTTACCTTTGCTATTAAGGTATTTTTCCATGCGGGTAACAAAATAACTTTGCAGTTTCTCTTCCTTTGTATGCTTTCGTCCATCCGTAATGTTTGGTTTTACATCGTCTTTCAATCCCAACTTTTTTATCAGTGCTTGGCAATGCTCACAATTTTTCCATGCCGTTTTGGGACATTCGTCACCGCCAATATGGATGTATGAACTGGGGAAAAGTTCTACCACTTCATCCATCACATCTTCCAGAAACTTAAACGTTTCTTCTTTGGGGCAATATACTTGGTCAAAGACACCCCATGTTCCGACTACTTCATATTGTTTGTCCGGTGTGCATGAAAGTTCCGGATAGGAAGCAATAGCAGCTATGGCATGTCCCGGCAATTCGATTTCGGGAATTACTGTGATGTACTTGCTTGAAGCGTAGGCTACAATGTCTTTTACCTGTTCTTGAGTGTAATAGCCACTATGCTCTGTGCCGTCGTACACCGGCGGATAATTGGTAGAGTAATGACCAACCAAGGTTTCTTTTCGTTTAGAGCCAATTTCTATGAGTTTGGGATATTTCTTGATTTCAATTCTCCATCCTTGATCATCCGTTAGATGCCAATGAAAAGTATTCATCTTGTGCATAGCCAACATATCAATAAACTTGTAAATATAGTCCGGAGATAAAAAATGACGGCATACATCCAGCATTATACCACGATAAGCAAAGCGGGGTGCATCTTCTATTTCCACTGCCGGAACAGACCAATTAGCACGTTTCACCGTTTCTTTACCGTAAACTTCGGGTGGAAGCAGTTGATAGATCGTTTGGACGGCATAGAAAAAACCATTAGGTTCGGAAGCCGTGATAATAATACTTTCGGGTGTGACGGATAGTTTATATCCTTCTTTAGGAAGTCCTTGTTCGGTAATAAATATTATGGCGGAAGATGTTGTTGTGTCTTCTGCTTGTTCAAGGGTTATTCCTGCGGTTTGTTGTAAGCGGACAATGAAATCATTTGCTATTGTTTTTACTTCGGAGGAAGCGGAAGCAGTAATAACTTTAATTTTGTCGTTTAGTGCAAAACGTCCTTCTTGTGGAACAATTTGATTGGGAAGGGGAACAAGATTGTATTCATTCACCGTTTCTTTTGTGTTACATCCAAAGAGAGCAAACACTAAACATAAAAGAAAATAACAGAATTCTTTTTTCATAAGTCGAAGAGGATAATAATATTTTATTAAACGAATATAGATAATTAACTCGCAAAGTACAAAAAAAATAATGTAAGATACAAATATTGGAGTTAGTTTAACTAAAATATTCTCATCTTTTTGCTTTTCGTAAATTTCAGAAATAAAAAAATCTCTGAAATTCCTTTGGTTTTCAGAGATTTGTAGGAGTTTGCTTTTTCTTTCCGTGCGGCTGAAGGGACTCGAACCCCCACGTCTTACGACACCAGATCCTAAGTCTGGCGCGGCTACCAATTACGCCACAACCGCCTAAATTACAATAATTACTTGAGTTTTACACCACAAAGGTAAGCTGCTTTTTTGAGTTTAACAAATTATTTTAAAGAAATTCCCTAATAAGCAGCACGGTACTTGCCGTCTTCCTCATCTTCCAACATGCTTAAATAGGACGTATAACGCGATTGACTGATATAATGTTGCTCTACCGCTTCACGTACAGCACATTCGGGTTCTCGACGATGGGTACAATTGTTATACCGGCAACGCTCGGACATGCTGAATATTTCCGGAAAATAATGCCCGATTTCTTCTTTCTCCATATCAAAAGTGCCAAAACCTTTAATGCCCGGTGTATCAATAATATATCCACCTCCCGGAATGAAAAACATTTCCGAAAAAGTAGTAGTATGTACCCCTTTCTTATGATAAGCGGATATTTCATCGGTTTTGATATTCAGCTCCGGCAAAACGATATTAATAAGTGTAGATTTCCCTACCCCCGAATGTCCGGCAACTAAAGTTACTTTTCCTTTAAGCTCTTCTTTTAATATATCAATCCCTTCGTCTTTCAAGGCGGAAATTTTAAAACAAGGATAACCGATATGTGTATAAAGATTTATTAAACCTTCCAGATAGCGAAGTTCATCTTCGTCATAAGTGTCTATCTTGTTAAACAGGAGTTTCACAGGTACTCGATAGGCTTCTGCCGATGCAAGAAATCTGTCTATAAAGGTGGTAGAAGTTTCCGGATAGCTTACGGTTATCATCAACATACATTGGTCGAGATTGGCAGCAAGGATATGCAATTGTTTAGATAAATTGGGCGAACGGCGAACAATATAATTTTTCCTGTCTTCTATATTCGTAATAAAAGCTGTCCCCTCTTGATTTAGAATAATCCGAACATAATCACCTACGGCAACAGGATTTGTGCTTTTTATATTCTTCAAACGAAAGTTCCCTTTTATCTTACATTCGATAAGCTGCCCGTTGCCATCGGTTTTCACTTGATACCAACTACCGGTATTCTTTACAACTAATCCACGCATATCATTAAATAGTATAGTCGGGTGATTTCAAAAAAAGGGAATCTTGTGTAACGTATTACACGAAAATTCCCTTTTAACAACTTAGATTATCAACTCTAATGTGTCATTAGTAACTAAATGCTCTTCTCAATATTCCATACAAAAGCACGAAGCCCTAACCGTTCGCTTTTCTTATCCATTTCTTCCAAAGACTTAAGCAAAGAATCAATTTTATTATCATCCACTACGGTGATAATTGCCGAACACATAGCAGGCCACGCATGACTGCCATAGTGCGGCTCTCCTGTTTTACTGCCGCGCCCCTGCACGGTTTCCAAACAAGTAAAGCCACGACAATTCATACGGTCGAGAAGCGCAACAACATGTTCATGATGCGCTTGATCGAATGTTATTAATATAGATTTCATTTCCTCTTTATTTTTTAATCATTTTGTCTTTATTTGCCTCAAAATAAATGGCAAGTTCACGCTTGTTTTTCAGTTGTTTACGTTGACGTTTGATGCCCGTACCGGCAAACATACAGTAAAGCACCGGGATAAGTATCAGCGTAAGTATCGTAGATACGGTCAAACCGCCAATTACGGCAATACCCATCGGGCTCCACATTTCAGATCCCTGTCCACCGCCAATTGCCATCGGAATCATACCGAGAATGGTAGTCATGGTAGTCATCAATACCGGACGGATACGACTCTTACCGGAAGTTATCACAGCATTTATTACCGCCTGTCCTCGTTCACGACAAAGAGAGATGTAGTCAACAAGCACAATACCGTTTTTCACCACAATACCAATCAACATGATAGCTCCCAATAAGCTCATTACGCTCAGCGTCGTATGAGTAATGAACAACGCCATCAACACCCCACTAACGGCAAAAGGAATGGAGAACATAATGATAAACGGATAGGTTAGCGACTCAAACTGTGCTGCCATCACAATAAACACAAGAACGATAATCAACAGGGCTAATACTCCCAAATCGGCAAACGACTCTTGTTGGTCTTCGTATGAACCGGATATCTGAATACTTACCCCCGAAGGCAGATTCATATTGCTGATTACGGCTTGACCTGCGTCTGCCACATCTCCCAAAGCCGCATCTTCCGAAATAACCGCCGAAACGGTAACAAGACGTTCGCGGTCTTTGCGTTCAATGGTGGGAGGCGCAAAACGTTCAACCACTGTCCCAAGTTCTCTTACACGGATTGCTTCTCCTTTGCTATTGTAAATAAGAATGTTTTCAATGTTTTCAAGACTTGTCCTGTATTCGGGAGAGTAACGTACCATAATGTTGTACTCTTCGCCGTCTTCGCGGTAACGTGAAGCAATTGCTCCATTAATACGGTTGCGCAAAAACGTTCCGGCTGTAGCAAGGTTCAAATCATGCATTGCCAGTTTTTCACGATCAAAATCCACTTGATATTCCGGCTGATAATCTCCTCGGCTAACGTTGACTTCCGCCACTCCTTTTATTTTAAAGAGTTCTTTTTTCAAATCGGCAACCACTTGGTCGGTAACAGCCATATCGTAACCATAAACCTCAAAATCGGCAGTTGATTGTCCACCCATACCGCCGCCCATACCACCACCGATTACTACTTGAATCTTACTGAACTCCGGATAAGCCTTGAGGTCTTCACGCATGCCTCCACCTATCACCATCATGGAGCGTTTACGTTCGCCCGGGTTGGATAAACGAACGTTGAATGAAATAATGTGCGAACCGTTGTTTTGCATAGCAGCGAAAATATTGTCGCTGCTTGCTTGCCCTACGCGATAGCTGCATACTTGTATTTCCGGATATTTTGTTCTCCATTCATCTGCCAGTTTCGCTGCCAATCCTTGTGCCACTTCTTTCCGTGTGCCAATTGGCAATTCTAAATTTGCAGTAATACTTCCGTTATCCTGAGAAGGGAAAAACTCCGTGCTGATACCCTTGGAACAGAATATACTGAGTATAAAGAAGCCGGCACATCCCATCACAACTGCAAGACGATGACGAACAGCCCAATTCAACAGCCGTGCATACCCATTATCCAAAGCATCCAATGCTTTCTGGATAGGAGTATAAAACACAATAAACGCTTTTGATTGTTTCTTTTGCAAACGAAGCAACTGGGAACAAAGCACCGGAGTTAACGTTAAAGATACTACAAGAGAAATAAACATGATGATACACATCATCCAGCCCAATTGTTGGAATAGTACTCCCGTCATACCCGATATCATGGTCAAAGGGAAGAACACGGCAAACATGGTCAACGTGGAAGCGGTAACAGAGATAGCTACTTCGTTCGTTCCATGCACGGCTGCGTATTTTGGTTCGGAACCACGCTCAATATGTGTTGTTACGTTTTCCAATACCACAATCGCATCATCCACCACCATACCGATAGCAATGGAAAGCGAAGACAGCGAAATAATATTCAACGAATTACCCGTGATAGCCAAATAAATAAAAGAGGCTATCAATGAAAGCGGAATCGTAAGGCAAATAATTACCGTTGCTCTCCAACGTCCCAAGAACAGGAATACCACTATCACAACAAACAGCAAAGCATAAAGCACCGTTTCCGTCAACGTGTTTACTGTTCTCAAGATATTGTCGGAGGTATCCATAATTATTCCCAATCTTACGTCCGAGGGTAAACTCTTTTGAAGTTTCGGCATAGAACCTATTACTTGCTTGGCAATGTTTACCGAATTGGCACCCGATTGTTTCTGCACAATAATCATAGCGCCTCTCATGCCGTTGGTATAGGCTTCCTGTACACGCTCTTCAACGGTATCAATCACTTTTGCCACGTCGCGGAGATATACATTGGCATCATTCCGGCTGCCTACCACAATATTTTCTATTTGCTTCGGGTCTTTGAATTCTCCTTGCACACGCAAAGCATATGTTTCGTTACCAATATCGAAGTTACCTCCCGGAATGTTCCTGTTTTCAGCTCCGATAATGGTACTGATTCCTTCAATCGTCAGATTGTAGGCTTCCAATTTGTTCGGGTCGCAATACACCTGAACTTCACGTTTGGGAGCGCCTGCTATGGAAACAGTTCCTACGCCGGGAATACGTGCCAAGGGGTTGACCACATTATCGTCCAATATCTTGTAAAGAGCTGCCTGACTTTCTTCCGCCTGTACCGAAAGGAATACAATAGGAATCATATCGGTACTGAACTTGAATATAATCGGAGTTTCCGCTTCATCAGGCATTGCCGAACCAACCATATCCAACTTGTCTCGAACATCATTGGTCAAGACATCAATGTTGTAGCCAAACTCAAACTCTAACGTTATCAAAGACATGTTTTCGGACGAACGGGAGGTGATGTGTTTTAAATTACTCACAGAATTTAACACATTTTCCAGCGGACGCGTCACATTATTTTCTATATCGGAAGCGCTTGCCCCCGGATAAGCAGTCATCACCATGATAGTGTTTGTCTCAATATCCGGCAACAAATCTACCGGCAATTTGGACAAAGAAAACAGACCAAATATCACCACTGCTATAAAGCAGAGGCTGGTCATAATCGGTTTTTTTACCGCTCCTTCGTATAAACTCATAGTATCACGTTATTTTATTTTTCAACTTCTACTTCAGTTCCGTTTAGCAAACGTACCTGACCGGCTATTACCACTTGTGCATTATCCGGCACACCGGAGATTAATTCATATTCGGAACCCATACGGCGACCAAGTTCCACTTTGTTATAAGATACCTTTCCGCCCTTATACACATACACATAACGGTCGCCTGAGCCGGCTTGCTTCACAATTGCCAAATCGGGCACTACCACACGGTTGATTGTTCCATAATCCAGTGTTACACGGGCAAACATGCCGGGTCGTACTCTTAAATCCCTGTTATCAAGTTTAAGCTCCACAGAAAAGGTACGGGTAGCGGGGTTGATAGTAGGATAAACCAGGCTTACTTTTCCTATAAACTCTTCTTCGCCGTACACATCTAATTTAATGGAGGCTGTTGTACCTTTTTTCACCCTCGTAAAATACGATTCGGGGACGTTGATCATCAGTTTCACAGGAGCTATTTGCTCTACTGTCAATACCGGCACACCACCGCTAAACATATCGCCGCTATCGAAATTCCTCGCCGTAATCATTCCGCTGATGGGACTTAACAGGGAGATATTTTCCGACAAATTCTTATAAGATGTTTCCGTCACATCCAATGCCGTTTTAATAGCGTCCCAGTCCGACTTGGAAACTCCACCCACTTTGTAAAGTTCATCTATACGGTTGAATTCTTTCTGTTGATTTTCAAGTTGCAGTTTTGCCTGACGAAGGTTGGCATCGTCCATTTCTACCAATCTCTGACCTTTAGACACGCGGTCGCCCACCTCTACCAGAATTTTATTTATGCGAACCGGCATCGAAGGCGCAATGTTGTTTTTAACTTCTGCCTGAACGGTGGCGGTATATTCCTGTATTTGTTCCACCGGACGCGCTGTTACACTTGCCAATTTTACTATTGGCTTTTCGTCTTGTTGTTCTGTAGCGTCGGTATTTTTATCTTCTCCCTTGCTGCCGCTGCATGAACTTAAAAATGCCACTGCAATCAAGACTATCAATTGAAAACTCTTTTTCATACTTCTTTTTTATTTGATGTTATTCTGAAATATTTTCTTTTCCTAAAACTTTATCCAAGTCGGCTTTAGCCGTCAGATAATCGAAAATGGATTGATGATAAACAAGTTGTGCCTGGGTAAGCGCTACTTCCGAATCATTCAGTTCCAAAATAGTTCCTTTGCCCACTTCATAACGTTTATGAGCAATCTCTCTGCCTTTTTCGGCTTGCAATATACCTTCCTTGTTGCTCAACACTTGTTCGCATCCGGCATTCATATTGTTTTTGTAGCTTGTTGCCAGCATGTTTAGTTGTCGTTCCGCATTTACACGGGTTTCAGCCAATTGCCGCATTTGGATTCTTGTCTGCTTGACTTTGGTAAAGTTGCTCGCTTTAAACAAGGGAACGCTTAAACTGAAATTCAACGTAGAATATGGATTCCATTTATAATCGCTAAATTTAAAATTATTGTTCAACGTCATATAAGCGTAATTGAAAGCTACCCCCAACGTCGGCATAAAGCTTGTTTGCTGTAATTTGAGACTCTTTTGCAACAATGTAGCGTTTAAGTCCAACTGTTTTAAGTCGCTGTTGTTTGTCAGGCTCAACTTGTTGTCGTTCAATTCTTGTTGGAACATCACCATTTCGTAGTCTTTTAGATTTCCTTCGACTGCGATTTTCGTATCGGCACTTACTCCAATCAGCACTTTCAATTGCAATTCGGCTAAATTCAATCCGTTTCCAACGGATACAAGTGTCGGCTTTAAATTGCGTACCTGCACATCGGCACGAATCTTATCGTATTCGCTCACCCTGCCTTGTTCAAATCCGGTTTTAATCATCTCAAAGTTAGCTTCTGCCTGTTTGTAACTTTTTTGCAGTACGTCATAACTATCTTGTGCCAACAGTACTTGATAGTATGCTTTTGTTACCTGGCTAATCATATCCAACTTTGAAGACCGTGCCTTTTCAACAGCCAAATCAACATCTGTTTTTGTTAGGCTGATAGCTTTGTAGAGAGCCGGCGCAAAGAGGGCAAGAGTTATGCTGATACCTCCATTGTAGGTATTATCGCTACCCATCTTAATCGTTGTAGAAGTACCGCCGAAATCCATTACCATTGTTTGCTTCTTCAAGGTGCGCGAATATGTTCCGCTCAAAGATGCTTCCGGAAACAATCCTGCGTAAGCCTCCCTGTTGGCTTCTCTCTTCAACTCGATTTCCTGTCCGGCAACTTTAATTGTCGGATTATCACTCAAAGCAATCTCCAATGCCTTTTCCAAAGTAAGCGTGAGGGACTGTGGGGCTGCATCCTGCGCCTGCACATAGCCCCAAATCAAACAACCGGCTAAAGGTAAAAAGACTCTTTTAATTGTTAAACCTTTCATACTAATCATATTTTTACCATAATTAAATTTCTATTGTATTTTATCTTTAATTAAAACTTTCGCAAAAGTATTATATACAGGAAATCCCTACAAAGAAAAAACGTCAAAACAGTTCTTATATCTCTGTAAAGCGAGGTATTTCCTCGATGAAAAAACAAGTATTCCCCTTTTATTGTTTATAGATGAAAAACATTACGCACCATTTTTTATTGTTTCCATGTTACTCTTAGTTGTGCGTGTTTTCCGGTATTCAGAAACAAATTTCTCCAATTCATCGGCTCCTTTTTGTGTAGAGATGCCTCGAAGATAGATCAGTATAATAGACTCATATACTTCCAAGAAGGAGTATTGATTGCAAATGTCTGTATTCTTCAGTATCTCGAGTTGTTTGAGTACCAATAGTTGAATAATTTCATAATTTATATCGTTGCGAAAAAGCCCTTGTATGACTCCTTTCTTTAAAAAATCGGTTACGACGTCATTGTCTTGTTTTCGACAATCTAGCATTATTTCATGTACACCGGGATATTTTTTGATGTCATCTATAAAACGCCTGTCGGTATCGCGTAGCATCTCAACACTTTTTTGATAGCATTTTAATATTATGTCAAGCACATCGGTTGAATTGGCTATAATGTTTTCTATCATCTTTTTTGAAATACATTGGTGATACATGACACATTCTTTCAATAGAGTTTCTTTATCTTCAAAGACTTCATACAAGGTTCGTTTTGATATTTTCAGCAAAGATGCAACATCGTCCATCGTGATGCTTTTAATTCCATTCTTCTTGAAAGCACCAAGCGCCGTTATTATAATTCTCTCTTTTAATTCCGTTCGCTGAGGATCTTCTTTTGTATCCATTGTGCCATTGCCTTGTTAACTCTTTTCAATTATCGGTTCATATTTACGCTGCAAATATAAATAGAAAACTTAAAACTCAAATTAAGTTTCCAGTTTTTTGAAAAATATTTAGTAAATTTAACCGTAGTGCATTTGCTTCCCGTACGCATGCTTAGGGATTATGCCCGTATTATGTCCGATCGCTATCCGATTCATGTCCGATCCATGTCCGCTTCCCAAGCGGATATATATACCCCAAAAAGCCCTTCGAATAGGCTTCGGATGGGTTACGAACTGCCGAGAGTTTTTGAGTTTATCTAAATGCACTATGGTATATAATCATTTTATTGATAGTGAACAGCTTCTTTTTTCTGTTTTTCTAAATGCACTACGGGTTAAGTTCAATAACTGTGTATGTTGATTGGTGAATTGAAATAAATTCACTACTTTTACACAATCATTCTAAAATGCTTTAGATTATTTAAAATTTAGAGAAGATGTTTTTCAACGACCTCCGCCGTCACGGTAAATTAGCAGCCAAACGTCATCCGATGTACGAAAAGAATAAGTTCGGAAAGGTTTTTATGTACTTCATGGCTGTGTTCTGGGCAGGCTACTTAATATCCATCGGAATCGGACTTGCTTATATGCTTAGGGACAGTTTTCCCGGCATGGAGCCTTATCATATCCTCAATAAAGCGCTTCTTGTTATCCTTATTATGGACTTTCTGATTCGCTTCCCTTTTCAAAAACCACCGACGCAGGAAGTCAAACCCTACCTGCTGCTTCCCATAAAGAAAAACAGATTGTTTGATTTCTTGTTACTGCGTTCCGGGTTAAGTAGTTTCAATGTTATATGGTTTTTCCTTTTTGTTCCCTTTGCCATTCTTACTGTAACGCGCTTTTTCGGTATCACAGGAATTATTACGTATAACTTGGGTATTTACTTGCTCGTTGTGTTCAATAATTATTGGTATCTGCTTTGCCGTACACTGCTCAACGAAAGGGTGTGGTGGATTGTACTTCCCGTTACTGTGTACGGCATTCTTGCTGCTTTGGAGTTCGTACCGGATAATCATCCCATTACTACTTTCACCATGAACCTCGGCGAGGCTTTTATCGCAGGAAATATATTAGCTTTCTTAGGCGTACTGATACTTATCGCTCTTATTTGGTTAATAAATAGAAATATCATAAAGCGACTTATTTATTCCGAAATAAATAAAGTGGAAGATACCAAAGTGAAGCATGTCTCGGAATATACCTTTTTAGAACGTTACGGTGAAATAGGCGAGTTCTTCCGTTTGGAGCTTAAAATGCTGACGCGCAATAAACGGTGCAAAATGTCGTTGCGCACCTTTGGTATTATTGTCATTCTTTTTTCTGTTCTTCTTAGCTTCTCTACTATCTATGACAATGCTTTTATGAAGAACTTTATCGTCATATATAGCTTTATTGTTTTTGGCGTAGGAATTCTCTCCCAAATCATGGGCTTTGAAGGAAATTATCTGGACGGATTGATGACTCGCAAAGAATCCATTTTCAATCTGCTTAAAGCCAAATATTACCTGTATAGTATCGGCGTTCTCATTCCTTTCGTATTGATAACTCCTGCCATAGTAACCGGTAAATTGTCCGTATTCTCTGCTATCTCGTATATGTTCTTTTCTATCGGAGTCGTTTATTTTGCTGTGTTTCAGT
>SNRY01000021.1_pt1 | contig 77002 bp, 81 predicted proteins | sample 4693421 | NCBI WGS metagenome assembly SNRY01 (sample SAMN11003215, study PRJNA524138) | termite gut metagenome | isolation source: Bacteroidetes bacterial symbionts from single cell of protist host amplifed... | host: Streblomastix strix ... | reverse complement strand
TAATGCACCGGTATCTTCTTCTTGCCCTTGGGGGGACAAACTTTCTATCAATTGAAGTTGTTCCTCTTTTGATAAGGACTTGGCTAATAGCAGAACTTCTTGGTATTCCATTTGGGTTATGTTTGTTCGTGGTTATACCGTAAAGATAATACTTTTTAATGATATAGCAACACTATTATCAACTATAGCCAACGGAAATAGCTACTACCCTAATTATAAATAGCAACTTGAATTACTTAATTATTTACACAAAGGTAATAATTTATTCTGGGGTTGTTATTTACGTTTCTTTACAAGCCTTATCAATTCTCCCATCCACAACACCCATGAGGTAGCGCCGGTGATAATCGCCCAATCCAACCATTTCAATGCCACTACATTAAACATCTCGCCGCCGATGGTGACGATTATCCACTGCCCCACTACTATGACAACGGCAATAAGCAAAAATCCACTGCTGTGGCGCAATGACCTGAACGCCGATTTGCCCGTCATGAATGCTTTGGCATTAAACATGTTCCAAAATTGCAACATCACAAAAACAGTGAAAAACAAAGATAATTCGTATGGCGTTAATCCGTTGCCACTGCTGAAATCAAAGAAACTACACCCGAAATCCGTTAGATTGAATTGACTCAATGACGTAATATCCGCATGTTTAAAATACTGTACCAAACCGAACAACAGCGCTACGAAGAATAGCCCGACACTCAGGATGTTTTTTGCCATTGCCCTGCTTATGATGTGGTCGGTGGGTTTGCGGGGTTTATCCTTCATCACTTTTTCGTTGGGAGGTAACGAGGCTAAGGCTAATGCAGCAAAGGTGTCCATAATCAGATTCACCCATAGCATCTGAGTAACGGTCAACGGAGATTCCGTGCCGAGAAATGCGCTGATAAGCACTATCAGGCAGGCTGCCACGTTGATGGTCATCTGGAACAGGATGAAACGCTGTATGTTCCGGTACAACGACCGTCCCCACATCACGGCTCTCGAAATGCTGCCGAACGAATTATCCAGAATGGTGATGTCGCTCGCTTCCTTGGCTACCGATGTGCCATCGCCCATAGATAAGCCAACCTGTGCTGCGTTCAATGCAGGCGCATCGTTGGTGCCATCGCCCGTTACGGCAACCACCATATCCTTTGCCTGCAACAACTGAACCAACCGCTGTTTATCCATGGGACGGGCGCGGGAAAGAATTTTCAAACCGGTTATCCGTTCCAACAGTTCGTTGTCCGGCATGGCTGCAAATTCCGTTCCGGTCAAATGATGCGTATCCGGTTCATTGTCGCCCCACAAGCCTATCTGCCGTCCTATTTCCATAGCAGTACCCGGCGTATCGCCGGTAACAATTTTTACTGCAATACCTGCATCCAAACAATTTTTCACTGCATCCGGCACTTCTGCCCTCACAGGGTCGGAGATGGCTACAATGCCCAGATAAGTGAGAGGAACGGTTCCGGCTAACTGTCCTTCTTTGAGGCAAGCGTCATCGTTGTCAATAATTTGATAGGCAAAAGCCAATGTGCGCATCGCCTGATTTTGATAGTGAAGCAATTGTGCCTGTACGGTGGATTCGTAGGTTTCTTTTCCCACCAGATTGCCATCAACCAACACGTCTTTACATAAAGAAAGTACAATTTCCGGCGCTCCTTTGACGTACATGATTTTTTTGTTGAGCAAGGACGATTTAACCACGGTAGCCATGTATTTACGTTCTGTGGAGAATGTCAGTTGTTCTATCAATCCGGCATCTTCCCGCAAAGGCAAATAGTTGGTTTGATGTTCGTTCAGCCAAAGCAATAAAGCGCCTTCGGTGGGATTGCCCAACGCTTTTATTTTTGCAGCATCGGAAAAATCAAGGTATGCCGTAGAATTTACCGCTATGCTTTCCCGGATGATATTACTTATTTCGTCATTAACTAATTCTTGATTTTTTAACCCGTAGAAATTCGTTTGATAGATTTTCATCCGGTTTTGGGTGAGCGTACCGGTTTTGTCTGTACAAATCACCGTAGTCGCTCCCATCGTTTCGCAGGCATGCATTTTGCGTACCAGATTATTGGTAGAAAGCATACGTTTCATGCTTAATGCCAGACTCAGGGTAACGCTCATGGGCAAACCTTCCGGCACTGCCACTACAATCACCGTTACGGCTATCATAATGGTATTCAGCAAATATCCGCCGAATCCTATCCAATCAAAGGTATCCAATCCGTGAAAATAAACAATTACCCTACCGGTAATAATCAGTATAGCAATGGCATAGCTTGCTTTTGTAATTAAACCGGCCAGTTTATCCAATTGCTTGTTCAGGGGAGTTTCAACGCTATTGTCAATTTGTGAACCTTCATACACTTTTCCGTATTCGGTGGCGTCTCCCACTTTCTGTACTTCCATGACGCCATGCCCGTCAACCACTGTTGTACCCTTCAAAGCCTGATTGGATGGATAGGCGCTGTCCTTATCAAAATCATGGGGGTTTACGGTCTTCTTACCGACCGGTTCTCCGGTAAGCGTAGATTCGTTGATTTGCAGTGAAACCGCCTCTAATAACTCGCCGTCTGCCGGCACTTCTTCGCCGGTTTCCAAAATAACGACATCGCCCACCACCACCTCTTTTTTGGCTATCTGACAAATATTACCGTTGCGGATGACTTTTACAAATGTGTCATCATTCACTTGGTTCAATACTTCAAATTTCTTGTTTGCGCTCAACTCGAAGAAAAAGCCTACCACCGTAGCCAACAGAACCGCTATGGCGATGCCTGCCGGTTCCAGAAAAACGCTACCGGCATGTTTCGTGCAAAATTCATAAATGGAAACGCCTATCGACAATGCAAGCGCCACCAGCAATATAAGGATAATCGGGTCGGTAAATTTTTCAAAGAATTGCGCCCACAGCGATTCTTTTTTAGGCGGGGTTAACGCATTTTCCCCATATTTTTTACGGCTTTCAACGACTTGTGCCTCTGAAAGACCGATATAATGGTGTTTGTTTGTCATTGTTGGTTTTTATAATGAAAACCTTATTTTTCAAAAATCAAAAATAATTTTGAGCAAGTTCAACATACCATAAATGATTATGATGATACCCACCACCAAACAAAATATCCGAATAAATTTTTTAAACAGGTTTCGCTCCTTTTTCCGGATAATCATTTGCGGAAGCGCCAACCAAATAAAAAAACCAATTAAAATTTCTATTATGGCTATCATAAGATAAGATTGTTAAATTAATATGAATAATTCATTTTATCGAATCACACACCTTTGAACTGCCCCATACGAAAGGGCGTTGGATTTCCGGTATAGCAACTCCACCTGCCTAGGGTCTATGCAAAAAACAGTCTCTATCAGGGGTTGATTAACTGAGTATATACCTTTTGTTCTTTTTCAACAAAATTAATGATAATTATTTAACCAACAACAAAATTAAAAAACAGGTATTACTAATTAAGTATCGTTGAGATAAATGAAATGCACCCGTATATCCGTCAACAGAACTACCGTTTGATTTGGATTATTGTGGCTTCGACTTGGTGATTGAGCGAAGCTTCGACCCCGCTCAGCCACCGGGGCGAAATCGGTGCCTGAGCGGAGTCGAAGGCGCTACTCAACAAGCAAACAAACGCTTGAGCTATCTTTTTTATTACTGATAAAATATAAAAATCATGAACTGTCTATACTTATTTAGCAATACCTGTACTTTTTCGTGCTCCGTCCTTTTCATAAAATAATTGTTAAATCAATGTCAAGTAGAACGATAAAGCCACGATACGGAATTACTTTTTTATATGTCATAGCTTTTTAATTTTTAAGTGCTTATTTGATTTTTCAATTAATTTATAATTGTTAAAATTCAGCTCTTTTCGCAGTCCTGCAATAGAATTAAAACTGATGTCGTAAAGGTCTAATTCTATCATAATATTGTATAAGTCAATCTTATTCACTACTACCATATCTTTTTCAGACGCTTTTACTACGGTCAAAATTCTATCTGTTAGCTTTCTGCACTTTTCTTTATTATACATATCGTTTTTAATGAATAAACATATATCACAAAGGTAATGTTTTTAAGTTGCCATAAAAACTCCATAAGGTATATAAAATAGTTTTTATTTGCCTAAAAAAATGAAAACAGAATTGGAAAGTTATATTATTGATAGGGTACGTGAAAAACGGATAGAGAAAAACCTTTCACAAAGAGCTTTCGCCGATTATGTAAATTTAAGTCAAAGTTTTGTAGCTCACTGCGAGAACCCACGTCAAAAAGAAAAATACAATATAAACCATATAAATGATTTTGCTAAATTCTTTGAATGCAGTTTGTACGAGTTTATCCCTGAAAAGCCTATATAACAAATCGTTTGCGAAACTATAAGTATACACCTTTTGAGTAATACTTATAAAAGGATTTGAGGCTATTTGGAACATGTTAAGCGTTTATTACTTTGATATATGAGCTTTATCTGTTGCCATGCTTGAACATTCCGCCCTTTCCAAGCAGCAACCAATCGGATGAAACATTGAAATCCTTGCATAAATAAGCCAATGCATCCAAATCAATGACTTTGTAATTAGTGGCTTTTGCTACATGGGGATTACGCATTTCGGTACGGATATTTGAATATTTGACCCGGTTCAAATTATGGTCTTTGCAAAAAGTCAGCAATCCGTTTGTTTTACCTGAATCAATCATTATGTCCAAGGCATCAAAGAACCGCCTTTGAATGGAAAGCATTTCGGGACGTATTATCTTTAACATGGTTGCGAAATGTTTTTAAGGTTGTTCTACTTTTGTTGCTTGACTATTTTTACCATCGTTATTTATTGGTTAATTTACTAATTACACGTAACAGTTCACTGATATGCTCGTCTTTTTTCTTTAATAAATCCTGGTATCCCTTTTGCAATTTAATCATTTCCTCAAATTCATTAGGTGTAATTCTGTTACCATTCCCGCTTACATTGGCTCCTATTACAGCGCTATTCGATATGTTTCCTATTTGCTGGTTATTTTTAATCATATCCCCCTTACCTTCTGTAATCCAGTCTTCACTAATTTGGGCAAACTTTTTGCAAAAATTTGAAATGAAATGATTTGTCAAGTGCTTTTTAGATCCATTAAACGCCTGCGATATGGTTGCTTTATCATATCCCAACTTTTCTGAAAGGTCTTCTTGTGTGGTAACAACTCCTTCCAGTTTTAAATAAGTAAAGGCTTTTTTTAATCTATCTTCTATGGTTTGCATGCTTAGTTGTATATGTGTAAATTTTATTTGCATCTTACGCTCATCAATTTTAGTTTATAAGAATGGTTCTTTTAATCAGTATCATAATTTTTACCGGTTTATATCAATAAAAACAATACGATATTTATTTGCATAAATATAAATATAGTTTGTATCTTTGCCTTTGTAATCTTTGCTATTCGCAAATATATACAAAACGAACCATAAGCATAACGCCATACAATAAAAAAAATGGAAAAAAAATGGCGCTTCGGAAAGGATGGTACAAAGCGCCACAGGGAAACGTGGCAGGAGCAAAGACAGGATATTGAATTTTAATCAAACCGCATTTTGAATTTTTAGATGACGTATATTGAATTGATAAATAGATTCTGGAAATTGAACAAGGAGTGTTCATTCACGGCATACGAAACGCAAATGTATTTCAAATTATTGGATACTTGCAACTCGTTGGGATGGAAGAACCCGTTTGCTCAATCCAACGACTGTTTAAGTGGGGAATTAGGGATTAGTAAGCGAAAACTTATTGAACTTAAAAATTCCCTGAAGCAATACGGTCTTATTGAATTTCAAAGCGGAAAGGTTAAGAGGGAATTGACAAGGTATTCTATTTCAGGATGCGCAAAAGTAACCCCAAGCATCACCCCAAGCATCACCCAAAACATCTCTCAAAATGGTTCAAACCGGTCACCCCACATAAGAATAAGAAATAGACATGCAGGGGTAGAGGCAGAGGCAGGGACAAACCCTACCCTAAACGCCAAGCGTTTTACGCCTCCTCTTCCGGAGGAAGTGAAAAACTATATTTCCGAAAAAGGGTACCGGGTGGACCCGGAAACATTCGTTGCCTTCTATACGTCAAAGAATTGGTTTGTCGGAAAAAACAAGATGAAAGACTGGCGGGCGGCTGTCTTGACATGGCACAAACGCAATAAGGAACAAAATTCATCCGCTTCAAATGTGAACGAGATATGGAACAACCCATAGACATGCCGGCTATTTTCGACAAAATCAATCAACGCGGTCTATTCCGGACAATTACACGCTATTCCTATTTGCCGTACAACATGAACTTGGCTATGCAAGTGGTGGATGCCATCGGTAAAAAAAGGAATCCGAAATTTCAAATCGACCATGAAAACCGCTTCACGTATGAAAACCTGATCCGGTGGATTCATGCCGACCCTGAGATGAAACGTCTTGACCCCGCAACCAAAGAGGTGGTTTCCGGACGGTTGGACGCCGGAATTTACCTGGCGGGAAACACCGGTTCGGGCAAGTCGTGGACATTGGAAATCATGGCAGCTTACTGCCTGATTGATAACGTGCAAATAGCCCTTGGAGAAACCAAACGGTGTCTTTATTGGAGCAATGTCCGTACCGGCGCCGTTTGCGATGAATACACCGCCACAGGTTCAGTGGAACGATTCAAGAAAATGAACATTATCGGCATTCAAGACCTTGGCGCCGAACCGCCCGAATCCATGTACATGGGAAACCGTATCAATGTCATGCGACAAATCCTTGAACATAGAGGCGACCAAACCGACCAGCTCACATTGATCACATCCAATTTGCCGATGAATCACAAACGGTTGGTTGACCGGTATGACGACAGGGTGGCAAGCCGGTTGAATGAAATGTGCAATTATTTCGAAATAACAGGAACAGACCGGAGAAAAATTTAACAAGATGCGAATTTATATCAGTGGAAAAATAACGGGGCTTCCCTGGCAGGAGGTCAAAGACAAATTCCAAGCCGCCCAGGATTTACTTGAAGAATTGGGTTTTGAAGCGACCAATCCATTGAACAACGGATTGAGTTTCAACGACGATTGGAAAAAACATATCGTTTGCGACATTGGGAATCTATTGTCATGTGAGGCGGTTTATCTGCTGGACAATTGGATGGATTCAACCGGCGCAGGTATTGAATACGACATTGCCTTGCGGATGAAAATGGATATTTGGTTTGAATCCGCCATTGTGCGCAATCAAAATATCGTGTTGCGGATTCAGAATGCCATACATGAAGTTACCGGAATGACTTTGAGGGAATATACCACGAAAAGCCGGCAAAGAGACGCCTTTTTCGCCCGGATGATTTTTGCATACCATTGCCGGAAACATAACATGAAGCTGACAGACATTGCAACACACGTTCATCGCGACCGTTCTTCCATGATTCATTTGTTCAAAAAATACGATGATGAAACAAAATACAATCCCTCTTTCAGAGTATTGGCAGAAAGAGTGAATGATAGATTAAATTAATAGCTGTTCCGCCTTTTAATGCTAAGTGTTTCGACAATAATGGATTTTTATTCAAGTATTGTAAAACATCGCACAACCGGAATACTTTTTCCAGATTATCACAAATAAAACCGGTTTCGGAAGCAATCCGTTCCAAATCTTTTTTGCTGTAGCTATACATTTTGAGTTTCTCCTTGTTCTAAAAATGAAAGGATATTTTCGGGAGCATAAAAACAGGCTATCAATTCTTCCAATCCGCCGCTTCGACTGATGTAATCAACACAATCAATTACTGTATGCTCTAAATCAGTCACTTTTACCAATGTGCCGGTTACTGGATGAATCGCGCCTACTTGTAATTTTGATTTGAGTAGGTATATCAGAATATAAATGATTATAAGTAGAAACGAATTCTGGAATCTAATTTAAGCCCTCTTTAACTGCATCAAAACTAGCTAATGCACTTTTTATATTATCAATAATTTCCCGTATTAAGTCATCAGGATCAGGTAAATTATCTAAATCTATAACACTATTATCCTTTATCCAAGTAATATCCAAATTAGTTTTATCTCGTAATATAATAGATTCATAGGTGTATTTTCTCCAACGCCCGTTTTGATTATTTTCGTTCCAAGTAGCTTTCCGTTTTGAAATATCATTTGAATTATAACAGGTTATAAATTCCTGTAGATTTTCAAATTGGAGAGGATTCTTTTTAGGAGTATGACGTATGTTTGTTCGATAATCATAAATCCAAATATCTTTAGTTGCATGGTCTTTTGTTTGTTTACGCATATCAAAAAAAAGGACATTTGATTTTACGCCTTGTGCATAAAAAATACCAGTTGGTAAACGGAGAATCGTATGGAGATTTACTTCATCCAATAATCTTTTTCTAATAATTTCCCCTACACCTCCTTCAAACAATACATTATCAGGTAATACTATTGCTGCTCGACCATTTCCTTTATTTAACATTGTAACAATATGCTGTAAGAATGCAAATTGCTTATTACTTGTAGTTGCCCAAAAGTCTTTTCTCATATAGTAACCCTCTTTTTGAGCCAACTTTTCATCAATTGTTGGCACATCACTACTACTTTTACCAAAAGGTGGATTAGCTAATACGATATTATATGTTTCTGTTCTTTCATCTTTTATTTTTAAACTATCTGTGACATGAATATCTGGTGTTTGTTTAAGGTCTCCTATTCCATGAAGATAAAGGTTCATTAAGCAAAGGCGAGCTGTAGATTTTTCAATTTCCCACCCGTGAAACATGTCAAATTTTATAAAGTTCTCTTCTTTAGCAGATAACTTAGGAAATTTGTCTAAATATTCTAAAGCCCCTAAGAAAAAACCTCCCGTACCACATGCAGGGTCAGAAATTGTTTCATTAGGTTTAGGTTGGATACATGCTATTATAGCTTTTATAACTGCTCTTGGGGTAAAATATTGTCCTGCCCCACTATTCTCCGCATTTTTTTGAATCAATGATTCATATATCTCACCTTTAATATCATAATCTGTTGTTGTCCAATCTTCTTCGTCAATTAGATGAATTAATTTTCTTAATTTTGCCGAGTCGCTAATTTTATTCTGCGCATTAGCAAAAATATCTTTTAGCATACCACCAGAATTTGACAGTACTTTTAAAATATTTTCGTATTGAAATAATAACTCTCCATCTTTATTTTTGACAAGCCTTTTCCAATCGCAAATGTCAGGTAGATTATATTTATTCTTATTCTCATCAGCCATTTTAAGAAATAAAAGATACGTAAGTTGCTCTAAATAATCATTATAACCCAATCCATCATCACGAAGAGTATCACAAAATGACCATATCTTTTGAACTAAATTATTTGTATTCATATTGCTTGTGTATTTAGACGCTGTATATAGAAATCACAATAAACGGAGGAATGTATCCACACCTTTTCTTTTTGAGATAATCTATTCTATCACTCTTGATGGCGAAAAATATTTTGTTGAGATTATTCAAGAGAAAAAGAACAAATTACCTTTAATCACAATAACAGATGAAAATTGTAAGCCAATAGAAGTTGATGATGAAGAATTTGAGTTGTATTTACCCCAAAAGATTATTGGATATACTTCTGGAGAGAATGAAACAATAAGTATCCCTTTTTTAGCTTATTATGATGAATATGCAGAACATACAGCTACTAGAGCATTCGGAAAATCAGATGAATTAGATTATGAACCAAGATTTTATTTTATGGACTATAATACAAATTTAGGGATTGTTATCAGCAATTTGGTTTTTGAAGAATGTGAGGGAGTTAAAGAACTAAAGGAAGAACTCAAAATTGACAAGATTAGAAATTTCCAAATTATAATTCAAAAAAAATCTCCGGCAGCGCCAAAATCTTTTATAGAAGGAGAAAAAGGAGTTATTTTGACCGAAGATTTAAAAAAATGGAGAGATAATTTGATTAGTGCGGCAACCTGTTATGATTATGATGAAAAACTCAATAAATATACCCTTGATTTTTATTTTAATGATACAACAAAAGAAGCTATAGGTTTTTTTTTCCAATCAGCATACAATTTCTATACTGCACTATATAAATTTGAGCTTTTAAATAACTTGATGATTGATAAAGATGTAAGAAAAAATATTAAAAAAGACCGTAAGACACGACGATTAACGAATAAAATGCCTACAGTTCCTAATAAAAATAAAGTTTTACACTATTCAGAGTTAAAGCTGAAATTAAAAAATGGTCAATCCGTTGATTACTTATCGCTTAGCGATGGAGAACATCAATATTTTAATATTTTTGGTTCAATAATTATGGTAAACCATGATAATTCATTATTTCTGTTAGATGAACCTGAAACGCATTTCAATCCCAAATGGAGAAGACTTTTTATCAGTCATTTGAGATTGTTGACAAAATCGAGAAAACAAGATTTATTTTTAACATCTCATTCTCCATTTATTGTATCTGATTGTCCACGAGATTTCGTTTATATATTTAAAAGAACAGGAGAGCAAACGATTCATGTTGTTAATCCAAATCAAGAAACTTTTGGAGCATCTTTTGACAATATCCTTCGTATGGCATTTGACATGGATGAAGTAATATCTAAAGAAGCATCTGATAAAATTAAACAATTGCATGAAGAAACTGATCCTAAAATATTAGAAGCAGAAATTGCAAAATTGGGTGATTCTCCGCAATTAATGTCTTTATATAGAAGAGTTGATATGCTGTCTCAAGATAAATAATTATGTTATATAGATACAATTATATTAAAAAGCATCCCCTTCATCGATTGCATAAGCATTTATTGTTCTTCTTCCGAAGAATCAGAACAATTTCATCAAATGCATCTTTTAAGATTAATGGGGATTATTTTCATTCTGATTTTTCTGATATTTTGAGAATAAGTCCCAATTTAAAAGAAAAGTTTAAAACATTTTTTAATTCATATAAGCAGCTAACAGATATTCAAAAAAATGAATTTTATAATCTTGTTGTAAAATGTCAATCGGTGAAATATTTTTTTGGAAATAAATCTATCAATTGTTTGGATATTAAAAAAGATTCTATACAGCAATTAATGGGTAATAATAGTCTTTATGAGTTGATGAAATATCTGTATGAAACAACTATAAAAGCTGACAGATGGGAGATGAAAGACCATTATCAGAAAATGTATAATGGCATGCCGCAAAATAAAGTATGTCCTTTTTGTGGTGTGGAAAGTATGCATCAGACATTTAAAGAAGACTATGACCATCTGTTGACAAAATCCATTTATCCCTTACTTGCTATCAATTTACAGAACCTTGTACCTATGTGTTCCGTTTGTAATGAAAAAGCAAAAAAAGAAATTGATATATTGTATAAGAATAATGGTGAGAGAAGAAGTTTTGCATACCCGTATGCAACAGAAATAACTATTTCTTTGGACTTTACAGGAAGCATTATTCCTCAAACAGATATGAATAATGAAAAAGGTATATGGAAATTGACGATTAACCCTCAGAACGAAAATAATATGACATGGTTTGAAGTGTTCAACATCGAAGAAAGATATACTAAAGACTATCTTTTGTTTGATTTATGGACTGATATATTTATTGATGATTTAATAAATTCCAATAAAAATCCTATCAATGAAAATTCACTTAAAACAGAGTTATTAAAAGTAGCTCAAAGTTACGAAAGGCGTAAATTCAATAATAGAAATATTATTAAAGCACCACTATTTAGCTTTTTAGCAAACTGTAATAATAAAATCTTTTATAAGGGATTAATAAGAGCATATAATAAAAGAATAAATACATAAGCAATATGAATACAAATATCTTTAGTTGCATGGTCTTTTGTTTGTTTACGCATATCAAAAAAAAGGACATTTGATTTTACGCCTTGTGCATAAAAAATACCAGTTGGTAAACGGAGAATCGTATGGAGATTTACTTCATCCAATAATCCTTTTCTAATAATTTCCCCTACACCTCCTTCAAACAATACATTATCAGGTAATACTATTGCTGCTCGACCATTTCCTTTATTTAACATTGTAACAATATGCTGTAAGAATGCAAATTGCTTATTACTTGTAGTTGCCCAAAAGTCTTTTCTCATATAGTAACCCTCTTTTTGAGCCAACTTTTCATCAATTGTTGGCACATCACTACTACTTTTACCAAAAGGTGGATTAGCTAATACGATATTATATGTTTCTGTTCTTTCATCTTTTATTTTTAAACTATCTGTGACATGAATATCTGGTGTTTGTTTAAGGTCTCCTATTCCATGAAGATAAAGGTTCATTAAGCAAAGGCGAGCTGTAGATTTTTCAATTTCCCACCCGTGAAACATGTCAAATTTTATAAAGTTCTCTTCTTTAGCAGATAACTTAGGAAATTTGTCTAAATATTCTAAAGCCCCTAAGAAAAAACCTCCCGTACCACATGCAGGGTCAGAAATTGTTTCATTAGGTTTAGGTTGGATACATGCTATTATAGCTTTTATAACTGCTCTTGGGGTAAAATATTGTCCTGCCCCACTATTCTCCGCATTTTTTTGAATCAATGATTCATATATCTCACCTTTAATATCATAATCTGTTGTTGTCCAATCTTCTTCGTCAATTAGATGAATTAATTTTCTTAATTTTGCCGAGTCGCTAATTTTATTCTGCGCATTAGCAAAAATATCTTTTAGCATACCACCAGAATTTGACAGTACTTTTAAAATATTTTCGTATTGAAATAATAACTCTCCATCTTTATTTTTGACAAGCCTTTTCCAATCGCAAATGTCAGGTAGATTATATTTATTCTTATTCTCATCAGCCATTTTAAGAAATAAAAGATACGTAAGTTGCTCTAAATAATCTTTTGGGGTAAATACAACTCAAATTCTTCATCATCAACTTCTATTGGCTTACAATTTTCATCTGTTATTGTGATTAAAGGTAATTTGTTCTTTTTCTCTTGAATAAGCTCAACAAAATATTTTTCGCCATCAAGAGGGATAGAATAGATTATCTCAAAAAGAAAAGGTGTGGATACATTCCTCCGTTTATTGTGATTTCTATATACAGCGTCTAAATACACAAATATGTCAGCAATTGATTCTAAGAATTGTGATTTACCAGAACCATTTACCCCTATTAAGCAATTAGCATTTAAAAAATCGCTTGTGTTTTCGGGAAAACACAATTCCAAACCTTCTATCAGTGGTTTATGTGGTATGCCGGATATTTTAATTCTTTTTATTTTCATGACTAATATTATAAACGATTTTATGGATTTCTTTATCAAAAGTCATATTGAGGGCGTTACTCTCCAGCAAAGAAAATAATTGATTTTTCAGGTCATCATAAGGTATAAAAATAGTATCCTTTATATCTTCATAAGTAAACCTATCATAAGAGAATTTCTGAAAAAGAATCTCAATTAATTTTTTTGTTGGTTGCTTTGTTTTTGATTTTACCTGAGCCATATTTTTTTGATTTAACAAGTATAATTTTTTTTCTTCGTTAATCCGAATCAACAATTCTGATGCCGGTTCATCTTTCGGTTTTTGAGAAATAAGTTGTCCTCTATACGCCTTCTTCAGAATAGCATACCTTTGAGTTTCTATACGTTTTAGACTAATCTCAATCTCTTTTGATAGATTACCTGTAAGTGAATATATTCGGTCTATTTCATGAACAATTTCATGACATTTTCCAATAGGTGGAATAGAAACCTGAATATTATTTAATTGAGATAAATTAATACCTTGAACTGTTGTTCCACTTGATAATTCAATAATATCTTTATAATAAGCACAAAATAAATGATATATAAATTCGGGATTATATTCTTTATGTTTAGATAGTACAATTTTTAAATCCTGATTAATAGCAACCTCTATATTTGAAATTGTAACTTTGCCAGGAGAAATTCTTGTAACTAATAAAATGTCCCCTTTATTTGCTATTTTTACAGAGCTATTCAATACTCCATCTTCTGTGATTTTATCTATTGTTTTGTTAATATATTTTGTATTAATATCTTTTACTGTTGCCCAATTTATATTACCATTCCAAAATTGTTTTTGTTTTTTACTTGGCGTGCCACCTCCTATAAATTCAAATAAATCTTCTATTTTAAAGATTTTCCATCCATCTGTGTCTTTTCGAAACAACTTATTCAATACAGATAATTCATATATTTTTAATCGCTGAAGTTCATACTTTAACGTTTCTTCTGCTTTATTCAATTCACTGAATAATTCCTCAATTTTTTCAACTATTCTGTCTTGTTCTTCTAAAGGAGGTAATGCTATCTCTAATTTATCAAGAAGTAATGGATTAATATGAGGGATTCCTATTCCTTTGGTATTTTTATTTAGATATTCGTATTTTGAGAATAAAAAATAAAAAATAAAAGTTTTATTTATTAAGAATGTGTTTATTCTTGTGAGTGTTGACCCTAACGCTCCATTTTTTCCTTTTAATACTAAACCACTTCTTGACCCATCCCATACAATAACTATATCGTCTTCCTTAATCAAGATAGACGTTTCTTTATCGGCATATTTTTCTACTCTTTTTTCAAAAGCATTTATATCTAAATAAGGAGTAGAGTCTTTAAATGCCTTTTCTTTAAGTACATCAGGTTTTCTTCCTTTAGTATAAAGAACTATTTCTCCAACAGAAGTTTGAATCCAGTTTTCAGGAATAATATGTACATTGTTATTCATCTTATATTTTCTCGACTAATTTCTTGTTTTACCAACTCCCATGCCTCCCGATTATCATATTCTACCTCTGGCTTTAAAACAACGTAAATATCTTCCGTAAATTCTTTATCCGTCAATTTTTCTTCCATGTTGGCAAGAAATTGTTTATAAGTTGGTGGCTTATCTACACAGCATGTTGCATGCGAACGTTATAACAATGGATAAGTTTAGCCGTATCTATATCCAAATGAATCATAGCCCAATACAAATCAAATAAATCACGCCCTTTTTTACGTTGATATAATGCTTTCAACTTGGTTGCCAAAAGCTCTTCTATTTCATAACTTGTAACATTACATTGACCGGAAAACCATGGATTTTCCACACTGTAAGGGATTTCTTTTAAACCCAAAATATTCAAATGTTCCCGTGTATTGATTTCGATTTTTAATCGCATGTTGATTATCGGAGGTAGTTCCGTATCAAAACGGTAAATAACCGTATTATTATGAATATGCTGTTTAACAGTTCGTTTTGTTCCGAGAAAAGACAGTTTTTCCCGAATGCATTTCAATATTGGATTGATAGGTTCTAAATTAATTTGTACTAAATCAATGTCCTCAGAATAACGGATTTGAGGCGTGAGATATAACTTATGCAAAGCTGTTCCCCCTCTGAATGCTAATGATTGTTTCAACAAATCATCCGAAAACAGCTCTACAATACTTCTCGCTATTACCAAATCCTGCTCGACCTGCGCATTACTTTGCCAAGGAGCTTGTGCCTTCCATTCTTCAATATATCGCCTTGGTATCATAAATCACTTTCAATGTCCATGTTTATAATTACTTGCCACTTACTATTAATTGTACCTTTTCTTTCTTTTCGGGACGAAAGAGGGATTGTAAAAAGATTACGGTTATTCAATACTTTTGATAAGCTTGCAGCCAGCTTTTCCTGAGTAAGTACAACATCCAAAACATATCCCAACCGTTGGATGGATGACGTATTGGTATATTGCTTTGCTACTCGCGCGAGAATGGAAGGCTTCATGCTTTCTGCTAATTCTTCCAATACAGTAATTATGCGATTGATACCATACCTGTCGGAATACACGAATAAATCTAATGCAGTGAGCTCCGGAGAAGAAACATTCATATAACCGGATTCCGTTTTTTGTTGCATAATTCCCTCTTGAAGCCAGTTAATTTTAGCGAGAATATTGATTTTCAATTTCTTGTTCCTTATACTTCTTGGCGCCGGACTTTTTACAATTACAAAATATTCCATCGGTTGTTGGTGTGCAGCCCCATACAATGCGGCAGCGGATAATAAAGCCAAATAGTAAGGCTTATTCAGTGATTTCATTAAATCGTCAATGAACAAATAAGGAGGTAACATACCTTGGTTGGAGTATTCGGGAGGAATGATGGCATAAAAACCTTTTCGGATTTGGGCTACTGCACCTTTCGTTTTTAACCGGCAAAGACTCTGATTAATAGCTGTATCAGATATATCAAACTGTTTCTTCAATTCATCCAATGTAAACGTATATCGTCCTTGTGAACGTACAAAGGATAGATACTTATCTAAATAGTTACGTCCTGTCTGAATTGTATTATTCATGGTTTTAACCTGCAATTTACTATGATGTACAATATAAAACGCAAATATATACTACTTGTTTTAATTGGCAAGTATATTCTCAATAATAAACTGTCTATATAGTATATAATTGCAAATAAAATATTTTTCAATTTCATCTTATCTTTTGCCACAAAGTGAGTATTTATTAAGCAATCTTGAGGCATCGTTTCATTCAAAATTACTATTATTGAAAGAAATATGCTATTTTTGCATCATACAAAATTGAGATAAATGGAAACCTCCAATCATTACGTTCAATTGCTACGCAAATTTGTGCGTGAACATGGCGAGGAGTACGGAATTACCCGTATGGGCATTTTCGGTTCCATATCCCGGAATGAACAAACCAATACCAGCGATTTAGATATTTATTACGAGGGACCGGTCATCGATCTTCTTGATCCTCGTAATCTGCAAAGTGATCTGGAAAAGCTATTAGGTATTCGTGTCGATCTTATCCGTAAACACAAATACATGCACCCCACTTTTCTCAAACGTATAACAAAGGATATGATTTATGTTTGATAGAGAATTGGTTTTAATAGCGAGTAGTTTCCCCGTTCGGGCAAGCGGTTTGAGAAGTCAAAGATACGATATTTTGACAACCATTCACAACCTCCTCCGCCAGAGTTGCCACGAGTTAATCACATTTTGCCACAACACATAAAAACCCGGACCAACCGCCGCCAGGGGATTCAAATAAACATGCGCCATCCAAATAGCCAGAATCGTATTCTTTTGCCCCAACGCCTGACCGCCGCTAATGCGATCATCATAAACACTTCCGAGCGTTTTGCCCAGATAAAATTGAAAACAACAGATAAACAAAGTGATAATCGCAATGGGTATTCCTACCCGTATTTCTGCCGAATCAGCCAACATGGACGAAAGGATTTGAGAAGTAACTATGACAAGTGCAAATGCCCATAAATAAAAAGCCAATTCGTTGAAACTTAACAAAAAGCCATGCACCTTAGGCGCAAATTTGCGCAAAAACCAGGCTCCCAAAAGCGGACAAATAAGCAACAGACAGACCCTGCTCAAAACCAAAAAAGCAGCTCCTAAAAAAGAAATACCGTCTTGCGGTTTTATCAATGGAAACATTACCGGAACCATTACCGACACGCCTATATTGATTAATAAAGTATAAGCGGTAAGACTTGCAGCGCTCCCTCCAAGTTTAGCGGTAACCACTGCAGCCGAAGTAGCTGTGGGACATATCACACATAGCATCACCGCCTGGGCAACCACCTCGTCGAACCCGCGCAAAAGCAAATAAACCGCCGGTGCACCGACAAGTTGAATAAGCAGCAACCAAACATGCAAACGCGTCGGTCTCAATTCCGAAAAAGAAACCTTGCAAAAAGTGAGCAAAAGCATGAAAAAAACAAGGAATGGAGTGAGGAAAGACAAATAAACAAACAACGAATGTCCCACTATCCCTGCCAACATAGCCAGAGGAAGGGTGTAATCTTTCAAAAACTTCAACATCGTTTCGCTTTAAAATCATGCAAAGTAACGGCGAATTGGGGAATAATACTATCTTTGCGCCGATTTTTTAACTAAAAACATGATGAGCAATGAAACAAAACCCATTCGTTAACCGGCACGCGGTACGTTGGAAGCAATTCAGCCACAAGGCATACGCCGTATTCCGCAGTTTGAAAAAAGAAGTAAACATCGGCGTGTTGGCAGCATCCACACTACTATTTGCCTATGTCAACACCATTTCGGCACAGAACGAAACCTCGAAACAAACAAAGGTGTATGAACTGGACGAAATCGAAGTTACCGGCACGCGCGTACCGGTAACCGAAGCGCAATCCGCCAAGCCGGTGATGGTATTTTCACGTAACGATATTCAAGCGGCGGCGGTACACAGCATCAACGACCTGCTGGAATATGCCGCAAGCGTCGATGTTCGCCAACGGGGCGAATGGGGTATCCAAACAGACATCTCCGTACGCGGAGGCACTTTCGATCAAATAACGATTCTTCTCAACGGGATAGCTATCAACAATCCGCAAACAGGTCATCTCACAGCCGATTTTCCCGTTTCCATCAACGACATTGAACGCATCGAAATAATAGAAGGTCCCGCTGCACGCGTATTCGGAACTTCTGCATTCACGGGGGCAATCAATATCGTAACACGCACCGGTAAACAAAATCAGGCAACCATTCATCTAATAAGCGGAGAATACGGGCTTCTCGGAGGAGAAGCAAGCGTCCATCTAACTAAAAATACATTGAGCCAACATGCCTCAGCCGGTTATCAACGCTCGGATGGCGCAACGAGAAACAGCGATTTCAATGTATCCCGCGCCTATTATCAGGGAGCGTATGTTTCCACACAAGCAGACGTGCACTGGCAATTCGGTTACAGCAACCAAGCCTATGGAGCCAATACATTCTACTCGGCAGCCTATCCCAACCAATTTGAAGAAACAAATCGCTATCTGCTGTCCGTACAGGCAGAAACAAAGGGGCAACTGCATTTTACGCCCGTAGTCTATTGGAACAGATCGTATGACCATTTCCAACTTATCCGTAACACCCAAACAGGAGAAAATTTTCATCGCAATGATGTATATGGCGTTAATCTAACTGCCTATTTCAACTCCTTTCTTGGAAAAACGGCTTTTGGAACGGAAATGCGAAATGAAGGCATTCTGAGCACTAATCTTGGGAAACCTTTGGAAGAAGATCAATACGTTACCGGTTCCGGTAAAAACGGCGCAGTATATAACAAAAAAGACAACCGGACTAACGTCGGTTATTACTTGGAACATAACATCCTTCTCAATCACTGGACGGTTTCACTCGGCATATTGGCTACTATGAATACGGCTCTCGACCATACATACCGTTTATACCCGGGCATCGACATGGCTTATCGCCCGAATAATCTGTGGAAACTCTTTGTTTCGTGGAACAGGGCTTTACGCATGCCTACTTTTACAGATTTGTATTACAAAAGTCCCACTTTACAGGGCAACAGCGGTCTAAAACCGGAAGAAACCCACGCTGCCGGTATCGGGGTAAAATATCGCAACGCATTTATCGACGCCAATGTGTATGGCTTTTATCACAAAGGTAAAAATATGATCGACTGGGTCATGTATTCCTCTGAGGATGTTTATCATTCCGCCAATTTCAAATTAGACAATACAGGGGTAGAAACTTCCGCAGTCTTTCACTTCCGCCAACTTGTTTCTTCCAATTTCCTTTTAGACAGACTGAGCATCGGCTACACGTATATCTATCAGCAACGACACGACGATACGGAAATATATAAATCGAACTATGCGTTGGAATATTTGCGGCATAAGTTTACCGCTCGCCTCGATCATCGTATTTGGAAAAATCTTTCTGCCGGATGGGCATTTCGTTGGCAAAATCGCATGGGAAGTTATCAAAAGTATATCGAAAACGAGCCGGCAAATGAACTTATCCCTTACCCTTCTTTCGGTTTACTCGATTTGAAACTGTTTTGGGAGAAAGGAAAATATCATGTCTTTGCCGAAGCGAACAATTTGCTGAATCGTACTTATTACGACTTGGGAAACATACCTCAACCCGGATTCTGGTTTAAGGCGGGAGCCGGTTGGAAAATAAATTTCAGATAAAAGAACAATGACCGGTTCAACGCAGTTTTTGTACATGCCGCGTTGATCCGGATTTCATTTACCTCGCTTCATTAATATATCCGAATGCTTCCCGGCATTTATCCGTAATCCAACTCCAATTCCCTGCAGCAACCACCTCATTGGGAAAGAGGTTAGACCCCATGCCTACACAGGTTACACCGGATTTTATCCATGCGGAAAGATTTTCTTTAGCCGGTTCCACCCCTCCCGTAACCATCAGCATAGACCAAGGCATCGGCGCTTTTACATTTTTTACAAAAGCATGTCCGCCCACATTGCCGGCGGGGAATATTTTACAAAGGTCGCACCCCGCTTCCTGTGCAAAACCGATTTCAGACACGGAACCACACCCGGGCGTATAAGGTATCAAACGGCGGTTACACACTTTCGCTATTTCAGGATTAAACAAAGGACCCACCACGAAGTTCGCTCCCAATTGGATATACATGGCAGCCGTAGCGGAATCCACCACAGAACCTATGCCGATTATCAAATCGGGACACTCTTCAGCTCCCCATTTTACTAATTCGGCAAATACTTCCTGGGCAAAGTCGCCCCGGTTAGTAAACTCAAAAGCGCGTACCCCCCCCTTGTAACAGGCTTTCACTACATTTTTCGCCGTTTCCGCATCTTTATGGTAAAACACGGGAACCATTCCTGTACTCAACATCGTTTGGAGTACTTGGATTTTATTAAATCTTGACATTCCGGTTATTTGATTAAGTTAACGTGAAACGCGTCCGGAGCCATCTCCTTTCATGAGACTTTCCACCTCTGCCACAGTTGCTAAATTGAAATCACCGTATATCGTATGCTTCAAACAAGAAGCAGCCACAGCAAATTCCAAGGCTTTCCGGTCGTCCGACGGATAGGTGATAAGTCCGTAAATAAGTCCGCCCATAAACGAATCGCCTCCTCCCACGCGGTCAACAATGTGGGTAATATCGTACCTCTTGGAAATTTTCAGCGAACCGTCCGAATAAAGCACACCCCCCCAGGTATTATGGTTCGCATTAATCGCGCCGCGCAATGTAATAATCATTTTTTTGCAACGCGGAAATTTCTTCATCATCTGCGTACAAACCGATTCAAACTCGGCGGGATTGATCTCGCCACCCGCAGCCGTAACATCGAACCCTTCGGGTTTAATGCCAAACACCTTCTCGCAATCTTCTTCATTTCCCAAAATAACGTCGCACCCTTCCGTCAAAAGAGGCATCACTTCCGAAGCGGATTTTCCATACTTCCAAAGATTTTTACGGTAATTCAAATCGCAAGAAACGGTTACTCCCGCCGCATTAGCCGCTTTGATGGCTTCCAGACAAGCGTCGGCAGCTCCTTGCGAAAGTGCGGGGGTAATGCCTGTCCAATGAAACCAACAGGCGTCTTTGAAAATCTCTTTCCAATCAATCATCCCCACGCCGATAGTAGAAATAGAAGAATTTGCACGGTCGTACACCACTTTAGATGCACGCGCCACAGCTCCGGTTTCGAGGAAATAAATTCCCAAACGCTCGCCGCCATAAATCATTTTACTTGTCCCTACCTGGTGCGAGCGTAGTTCCATCACGCACGATTGTGCTATATCATTTTCCGGTAAACGGCTGACAAATTCCGTTTCCAAACCATAGTTCGCCAAAGAAACGGCAACATTTGCTTCGCCCCCGCCAAAAGTGGCGATAAACTCCTTAGACTGCGAAAACCTCAGATACCCCGGAGTTGCCAGGCGGAGCATGATTTCACCAAAAGTAATAACCTTTTTTCCCATAATAGTGTACTTTATATACACAAAGATATAATAATCTTCTCAATAACAAAAAACCCTTTTACTTTCAATGAAAAATTAGTAACAACAAAATATAATTGCCAAAGAGACTTTTATCTAAATGATGAAATTCATAGCCTCGTCTTTTTGCCGGTAACAGAAGACTACTGGCAGGAAACGGGTCCATGATGAGCTATCGATTAACCTGCCAAGTAGTCTTCATCAACTTATAAATACTGTGATATATTGTGATTATTACCTATATAACGGATATAGTAAACACCATTCTCGTAATGGAAAAATACATACCATTGCGTATTTCTGCTTTTTTTATAACTCACATAGAAAAGTCCCCTGCCATACTTTGAAAAATAATCGGGCGCTGTTTTCTTTAATTTTATATGAATTGTTTCTTCAATCCCATCAATCAAAGAATCCACATATTGATGCGCATAGTCTTTAAATTTAAAATAACCATTATCATAAAGTATATCAACAAGTTCACGCAGGTATTCGTCAACCTCTTTACTGTATATGACTTTCATTTTCAAAAAGACTATCAATATATTTATGCATGCTCTCCTTTAATTGTTCACCGGTAATCCCGTTTTTAAGGTCTTCGTCTGTTATAAGACGTTCGTTCATCGGTTTTGTTTCGATGCTTTCTTTTTTATTTGCCGGATGGGTAAGGTGTTTTTCAATGACGCTATGGGTAGTATCCATGACAGTATGTTTTTAAATGAGTATTCTTTCATGCGTTTGCCACAAAGATACTTACTTTTCGGAAAAACCAAAAACAATCAATATCTTTGCATCTATTATCAACAACAAAGCCATGCAGCAGATAAATCGACTAAAAGTAGTTCTTGTCGAATAGAACAGGACAGGTAAATGGTTAGCGGATTCTATAAATAAAGATGTAGCAACTGTTTCGCGTTGGTGCTCCAACGTAACACAGCCTCCGCTTAAAATACTGTTTGAAATAGCAGAATTATTGGATGTGGATATAAAAGACTTGCTTGTTTCAACAAAAAAACACAAGAAAGAAGATTGGTTGGACAATATAAAATAGGGAATAAGAATGCGATAGTAAATGATTGGGAGAAATAAGAATTAAATCATATGAGCGATTTTGGTGAATATATCAGACAGAGCGAACCTCACAAGAAAGAAAAGGGCTATGTTTGGCAAACGGCAATCGGTTTGCAAGAAGTTGACGGATTAAAACCATGGCAACATTAGATAATTTAATAAAAAATTAAACACCAATGAATAAAATAGAAAAATTCATACAACAACATTGCCCCCAGTGTGTGTGGGGTTTAAGGCGAATTGCCCTGTAATTCCGCCAACGGGTTTTATCCGTAGGGATAAGGCATGCCTTGCCCCTACTTGATTTTTCGCCAAAGAATTTCAATTAAGTTCCATTCGGGAGAGGATGGTAAAAAGAAAAACTTACGCTTGAATTACACCTGTTTGTATCACTATAATACATCATTGCTATTTTTGCAGATAAAATACAATGGATATGGATGCAACTAATGTGATTCTAAACTTGCCATTCGACGAAAGCGCCGGTTCTACGATTGCCTACGATTACAGTCGCAACAGGGCAGACGGAGAGGTTTCCGGGACGCAATTCGTTTCGGGCAGGAATGGCAATGCCATCCGCTTTGACGGCAATGCTACGTGTGAGGTGCAAAAGAATATATTGCCCAATCTGAACGCTGAATTTTCGATGGTGATGTGGGTGCAAGCCGGTGGAATTGAATGTGGTTCACCTGCAAAACTGATTTGGCTGTTGAATTTTACAGGGTTGGACAATTATGTGGAAGCGCCCATTGAAGCAAAGCCCGGAACATGGTATTCATTAGGCTTGACCCGGCGCGGCGCAGTCTTTAACTTTTATGTCAATTCATCGTTGGTACAAACCGTGAATAATGCGGGGACATTATGTGGTGTTTCTTTGAATCAGGATTATTATGGCGGTGAATATGGTTTGGGATTGCTGGATGACGTAAAGTTTTATAAGGTGGCATTAACGCAAAGCGATTTGATTCAAGAACTGTCCAACAGCAAGCAACAAGCCTACTTTTTGGATGGCGTTGACTTTAAGGAATACGGCGTGTATGTATCCGATTCCGATGGTGTGGTAAACCGCCCGAAACTTAAAGCAATGGCAAGCCTGTCATGGGACAATTACCACGGCGAAACGGTGGACTTGAACCACAAGTTTTATGAACCCCGCGAAATCACCTTGTCGTGCTTTGTCAAAGCCCATTCCAAGAGTGAATTTATCATGCGGGTAAGCGCCTTTGAGCAACTATTCGACAAACAAGGAACACAACGGCTTGTGATTGACATTCACCCAATCAAACCCTTGATTTACGAAGTCTATTGCAAAGACGAAATCACCATTGCCAAAAAATGGAATGATGAATTGATGGTTGGTACTTTCAAATTGAAATTAGTTGAACCCGAACCCGTAAAGCGCATATTGAAACACATGCGGGTGGGCGAATCCACCAAAACGTGTACAATCACACTTTCGACCCTCAAATTAGTGAATATCTTTTGGGGCGATGGTGCGGTTTCTTATGATGTATCGGGCAATAACACTACGATTTCACATGATTATGCCACCAATGGCGATTATTTTCCGGTAATAACGGGGTGTATTGACGAAATCACTTCGTTCACAACTAATGCAATCGTGGTATGGAACAAATTATGATTACAAAGCCCAACGGGGCAGTTGTTCCGTTGGCAGAAAGGAAATCCGCAGCAAATATAAAGCAAGCAAAGCAAAATTGGGCGTTGCTTGGCGATGACGTATTGAACATTACCGTTGAATCACCTTTCAAACAAAGCTACGACATAGGTGATAAAATCACCGCATTTGGACGTGTTTACAAGTTGAATCGTTTGCCCAAGGTAAAGAAAACCGGCATGCGTGCCTTTCAGTACGATTTGGAATTTGAGGGTATCCAATACGACCTTATCCGGGCAACATACGATTTGACCATCGACACGACCCATAACCAATTGCAGGATGTGCAAGCCGACAGTTTGACGGGGGATTTACACCGTTTTGCAACGGTATTGATTGCAAACGCCAACCGTGTGTTTCCGGGTAACTATGTTTTGGGCGCTTGCCCCGAAACGATTGGCGACAAAGTATTGACTTTTGGTGAATCGGATAATTGCCTTTCTGTTTTGCAACGCTTGTGTACTGAATTCGGAACGGAATTTGAAATTCTGCAAAATGGGGGTGTCAATACCATTCATTTCAAAAAAGCAGGTCAAATTTTGCCGTATTCCTTTGAATACGGTAAAGGACACGGGCTTTATTCACTTGACCGGCAAAATGTGGATTCGTCAAACATTATTACCCGCCTGAAAGTCTATGGCGCAAGCAAGAATATCACAATGAAATATCGGGCGCAACGTCTTTGCTTGCCCGGATGCAACAAGGGGCAATCCTACATTGAAAAACCCGGTGCGGTTGCCATGTACGGCATTTGGGAAGCAACCAAGTATTTTGAAGATATTTTCCCAACCCGGACGGGAATTGTTACCGCCCTTGGCGATTCGGTCTTGAAATTCGTTGATACGGATATGTTCGACTTGAATGAAAAAGAAGCCGATGGGGTTACAACCAAGTACCTGTTGCCCGGTGTTTCGGCAAAAATACACTTCAATACCGGCAATTTGACCGGCTATGAATTTGAAGTACATTCATACGACCATGCCACCCATACATTTACCTTGGTCCAGCAAACCGATGAACGCGGCGATGTATTCCCGCGTGCGGATCCGGCAGCATTTCAGTTTGCGCCCGGCAATGAATACAAGTTGATAGACATTGCGTTACCTCCCAACTTTGAACAAGATGCGGAAACCCGACTTGCCAATGCAGGTGATTCCTATTACGACCCAAACAGCCAACCCAAAGTGCAATACGGTTTGAGTATTACCAAGGAGTATTTGGAAAGTTTGGTTGGTGATGAAAATATGGTCAACATCTTTGTACCGGGCGATTATATCCCTATCAAGGATGCCGATATTGACGTGGATAAGTCGATTCGCATCAAGTCGTTGACACGCAATCTGCTGGATGAATACGATTACACTTTATCAATATCCGATACGGTAACAACAAGCATCACCAACAGGGTAATATCTGAATTGACAGACCTTGACAAAATAGTTGCCATAAACAACTTGAAAGACCCCGCACATGCGCGGGCAAATTGGCGCTCTTCGCGTGAAGTGCTGAATATGGTTTTTGACCCGGAAGGGGATTATTATACGGATAAAATCAAGCCGGAATCCATCGACACCATTGCCTTATCGGTGGGGGCAAAATCCATGCAATTCGGTTTGACCAACACGGTATTACAACCCAACTACCAAGGCAACAAGAATGTTATCAAGGTGCAAGGCGGTGTTTTGACCCATTACACAATCAACGAACAGGAAGCCGTTTCTTGGATGTTGGCAGACAATACAACTACATTCACAACACCCGCCACCGACAAGACCATTGACCAAACGCCATACTATATTTATGCGAAATGCCAACGGAATGGGAATGCAGGTTCAATTATCTTTTCAACCGAACAAATCAAGGTTGAACAAGATGCCGCTTTTTACTGCTTTTGGATTGGCATTGTCAATTCGGTTAATTTTGAATTGAACGCCCGGTCGGTCGCCCTGTCATACGGTTTTACGATGATTAACGGGCGGTTTATCAAGACGGGGCGGATTGAATCGGCGGACGGTACCACCTACTTTGACCTTGACAATTCCGAAATCGGCGGGAAGATAAAGTTTGTCCGTACAGAGGGAACGATTAAAAATGTTGCCGACCTTGACAACATGGCGCAGGAAACAAAGGATTATGTCAACAACGTTTTACCAAGCGAATTGGGAGCTTTGCAACGCCAAATAGACAATGCGATAGAATCGTGGTTTTACCATTACAACCCCTCGTTGTCTAACTATCCGGCAAACGGGTGGACTACCATACAAGATAAGGAAAAACATCTGGACGATACCTTCACCAATTTGGATTCAGGGCAAAGCTGGAGGTTTACCAAATCGGGAACATCATACAGCTGGACGCTCATGGCGGATACGGCTGCCACCCAAGCCTTAATCTTAGCCGGACAGGCTAAAGACACGGCGGAGGGAAAACGCAGGGTATTCGTTGCTACCCCTTACACACCTTACGATATTGGCGATTTGTGGGTAAACGGACAGGATTTGCGCCGGTGCGCCACCGCACGCGCTTCGGGTAGTTATACGGCAAGCGATTGGGTAATTGCAGTTGCTTATGACAATACCAAAACTGTAATCGACGGTGGTATCGTTACTTCGGGAACGATACGGCTTGCTGGTTCCGGCGGTTCCATTTTAGCAGGGATAACAGGGAATGGAACGGACAATAGTTCGGTACGAATCTGGGCGGGCGCACCGGAAGCAAACAAAGCTTCCGCGCCTTTCCGTGTATTGCAAGACGGGGCATTGGTGGCAAGCAAGGCAACTATCACGGGAACCATCTATGCAACCTCCGGGGAATTTACAGGAAAAATAACCGCAAGTTCCGGGAAAATTGGCGGATTTACCATTTCGAGTGGTAATATGATATGGAGCCAGAGCGATTATTTGGGAAATGGGTCAAGAATTTTAAGAGTAGGACTTTCGTCTGATACCGGCGGCGCTGTTGATATATCGTTCAACGCAGCAACGCCCGGAGCCTTTGGCGTAAAGTCGGTAGGACGCGCACCCGGTGGAGCTGCCATTTATGCCTCTTCCGAAACTTCGCAGACCTATCCGTCTTCTGAACATACATGGGCGGGTTATTTCGATGGCGGATTATATGCTACCAGATTATATGCTGCAAATTATTATGTGAAAAGCGGCGCATCTTTTTATCCGGGAATCAGCTTTGGAACAAGCAAGGACTTGGATAAAATAAGACTCACCGTAATGAATGGCATAATCACTCAGGTGATAGATGAATAAACTTTTAAATACAATGTGTTATGAAAATTAATTTTAATGTACACTTCAAGGATTATAAAGGAGTCGAACTGCCTGAGAAGATTTCGGATGTTGTGGCTGCCGCCTTGTTTGCAGTCGGGACAAATCCCGATACGCCGGTTGGGAAAGAAGAAAAATACAAGGCTTTCAAGTTGTCTCAAAAGATAATATCCGGTGAGGGGTTGACAGACGTCGGAGTAGAAGATTTATCCTTTATCAAGCAGGTAGCTTCCCATTCACTTACCGCAGGGGCATACGGTCAATTAGTGGACTTGATAGAAGGAAATGACTAATTCGCACATTGCATGTTTTGGATTCCTTATCTTTGCTATTCCAAAAATAAGCGGAAACAAAGCGAAACCCGATAGGGTTTTACACATACGATAAAGAAACGGAATGATTACCAGTCTATTGAATTAAATACTTTTTGTATATTTGCAACTATACTATTTGCGTTATGGAACAATTAGCAGGAATAGAATACGAAAAGGACGCAACCGGACGCACAAGATACCTCCGTGTTGATATTGACAAATACGGTGAAAATGAAGCCTTGCAGGACTTCTTGGACGGAATCGAAGCCATGTCGCGAAAAGGCGAACCGACAATACCGTTGCATGAATTTATAAAAGAACAGAACGAAAAACGCGGGTTAGCAAATGTATAAGGTAGTTATTGAAAAAAAGGTAGCTAAGATGTTAGATAAACTACCAAATGAATACTATCAGCTAATCAATAACTTAAAATACCGACACAGACAGCAAAGCCCCTAACGGGGCTTTTTTATGAATACTCCGGCATTTTTAATGATAAAATTTTTATTTTTGTTGCAAATATTTGAATGACAATTTCCTTTATCTAAGATATATCAAATTATAGACAACATGCTTACTATGGAGCAAGCCGCGCGTTTGGTGAATACCCCGAAGAAAATAGAAGTAAAGGGCGAGATATTAGATAATATTCAATTAACACAAAGGGTACCGCTTCAACTCCATTATAGGCTTTTATCAAATGAATATGAGGATTATGTATTTTTATATGATGTTAAGCAAAGCGGTAAGAACTATTTTAAATTTTCATTATACCTCATGGAAAATGATGCTAAAATAGGTTTAATACGGATTGATTATAATGGGCAACATCAGAATCCAGAAGCAAAAACAGAAAGTTTGCCGGAAGAATTTTATCCCTATATTGGAAAATCATACTCATATAATGAACCACATGTTCATTATTATGTTGAAGAAGGTAAAAGCATGGCATGGGCAATTCCTTTAAAGGATATAGGCTTTGATATACAAAAAATTACTTCTCATGCGGATATTAATAGCGCTTTCATAGCTTTCAACAAACTAATTTCCTTAGAGACCCGTTTTAACATAGAGCCGATATTGATATGAATATTTGGATAGATAAACTGATAGATGATTACTATTCGTTTTTAAAAGGACGAACGGAGATTATAACCGATACGGGTACGGAATGGACTGTTATTAGCACTCCTTTTGTGAGTGCGTTTAATGACACATTAAATATATATATAAAAAAGAGTAATGGTAAAATCATATTATCTGATGACGGCGATACGTTAAAAAATTTAGATTTGCAAGGAGTTTCCATAACGCATTCGGCTAAAAGAAAAGACATCCTTGACAATACGCTATTAACTTATGGCATTATCTCCGTTAATGATGAATTTACGATAGAGGCGACGGAATCTAATTTTGCACAAAAGAAACATAATTTTATTATGGCTATTTCTGAAATAAACGATATGTATATGCTGAGTAAACAATCAATATCTTCTATTTTTAAGGATGATGTCAGGGATTTTTTGGACGAACAGGAAATTACCTATACCCCACAATTTATCTCAAAAGGTCAGACGGGATTGGAATTTACATTTGACTTTCAAATAGCATATAGGACAAAAGAAATCGTAATAAAATCCTTCAATTCGCTAAACAAAATCAACATTCCTAATTTTTTATTTACGTGGGACGATATTAAACCCATTCGTCAACAAGTTTCCCATAAGACCATTGTAGGGGTTGCCTTGATTAATGATACCGACAGAGAGGTGTCTACCGAATATCTTGACGCTCTAAAAAGTAAAGATGCGAATTATATTCTTTGGTCTGAAAGATATAAGCCGGAAAACAGGAATAAATTAACAGCTTAATATTAACTTTTTGTGTATTTGCAACTATACTATTTGCGTTATGGAACAATTAGCAGGAATAGAATACGAAAAGGCGAACCGACAATACCGTTGCATGAATTTATAAAAGAACAGAACGAAAAACGCGGGTTAGCAAATGTATAAGGTAGTTATTGAAAAAAAGGTAGCTAAGATGTTAGATAAACTACCAAATGAATACTATCAGCTAATCAATAACTTAAAATACCGACACAGACAGCAAAGCCCCTAACGGGGCTTTTTTAATGCCCGAAAGTTATGCTATACTTATGCAACAATGTGTATTATAGCGATACATAGCCGTAATTTTGCAAACAAACTATTTTTCTTATGAGTACAACCAGATCGGGCGAAATGGTATCCGCCCAAATCGGAAAAATGGGAGTGATGGACAACCTGCAAAATGGGAATTTCTCTTTGCCGGACGGTCAAAACTTCAACATCAAGAATGACGGAAAACAACCCGTTACGCTCGAAATACAGCTTGCGGGAATGAGTGAGGGGGAGTTTGTAGAAACCTCTTTTGAAGTGGGCTGGAATCCCGAAATTATTAAGACTGTGAAACAAACTTCATTGTCAGGTATCAACTTATTAAAATGGGGGTATTAATATGGGACTTTTAATAGGCGCGGGCAGCACAAAGCCGGTGTTTCCATACGATTACTACTACGGTATCCAATGGGATGCCGCCATAGCCAATCCGGCTTGTACAAGAATCGGTCGCCCCGAACTTCACGTATCGCTCCCCATTCAAAGCCGGATGCGCCGCTGCTTGCTGGCAGACAACGGAACGGTAGGCGTCTACCTTCACCCAACCGGCAGCGCAAAAACCGATACCGGCGCAACCGCAAACCTTACCGGCGCTTCCGGTCAGGTCATGGTAGAAATACCGGCGCACTACCGCAAGTTTGAAATAGAAGGTGCTGTTTTCCGTTGCTACCTTTCGGAATACGCCCTGCCGGGCTTTCATTTTGTCCCCAAGGTTTACCGTTCCGCATACGAAGCAGCCATAGACCGGACAACCGGCAGCGCACCAAAATTAGCATCGGTTGTCAATACCGCGCCGGAATTTCGCGGGGGCAACAATAATGCCGCATACGACGGACAATCAAACAGCCTGTTAGGTATGCCGGGAACCAACACCACCTTAACCAATTACCGGGTGTATGCCCGTCGGCGGGCAACCGCCGGATTAAACGGCGCCGGTTGGAATTGCGACGTGTACGACATTCAAAAAACCTGTTATTGGTTGTACGCCGTGGAATACGCCAACTTTAATTGCCAAGCAGCATACAACGCACAACCCACACCGGAAGGCTATAAACAAGGTGGATTAGGCGAAGGGGTAACCACGTTAGCCGGCGGTGCATGGAATACGTTTAACGCCTATAACCCCTTTGTTCCTTGCGGTTATACGAACAGCTTGGGCAACCGGACGGGGGTAGTCGATTTTGTTATGCCAGCCGGATACGGTACGCTAACCGTACAAGTTCCGAGTTACAGGGGTCTTGAAAATCCGTTTGGGCACGTTTGGAGTTGGACGGACGGCTGTAAATGCAAGATTCAGTCAGCCGATGCGGGCGGGCTTTCGGAATTTTTTGTTTGCCCCGACCCGTCTAAATTCCAAGATAACAACTACAACGATTACGAAAAACGGGGAGAATTACCACAATACGGAGGCTATGTAAAAGAAATGCTTATCGGGGAATTTGGCGAAAATATGCCGAAATTGGCATCGGGCGCAAGTTCAACTACCTATTTTTCGGACTATTTTTATACCGGCATACCAGCGATCGGCGAAGCCCAAAGGGGTGTCCTGTTCGGCTGTAGTGCGGACGTTGGCATGCGTGGGGGCTTCGCTTGTGCGACTTCGGTAAGCGAAGCTTCGGTTTCGAGTGCGTATTTCGGCTCCCGGCTTTGCTTTATCCCCGCATAACGTCATGTAGCAACTAAAAGTAAAAAAAATCTAAAAATTCAAAGCATGCAATCAAATTCAGACGTTAGACCGCCCGTCCTGTTGGATTTAGGCGACGGTAGCCGACACTACAATTATCACATAAAAGAAGTGCAGATAAGGCAGGAAAGCGGGGAAGAAAAGACCGCATTTGAGTACGAAACAGCTCATATTTGGGGAAACCCCACCTACGAATCAATCGTAAAGGCAGTTATTGCAGAGCGTTACAGCCCTTCGGAAGAAACTTCCCTGATAAACAAGTATAACGCCTTTATCTTAAAATTGTCTATCGACCATTCGGATAAAGACAAATACGAAACTTATTTGAATGAAGTTTCCGAATTAAAAGCGATGATAAAGGAAGATTTGCGGAAATTAGGACTTATGGAACCGGAACCCGCCCGGACACTTGCACAAGCAATAGTCGGAAAACTTGTGGAAATTGACAAATACGACACTAACGACGAAGTAAACAGCTTTTTGTTTAACGAACAAAAAACATGGATTGATGCCGGAACCCGCGCCGTATTCCGCAATTCGATTGATTCCGCCGAACTGTTGCAGGAAGAAACCATCCAAATACCCATCGGTGGAATCATTTTGACGGCTTCCGTAGCACAAGCAAAAATTATGCTGGCAAAAATTCAACGGTATGCCGATAACGCTGCCATAGTAACCGCCGGACACAAATCGACCGTTTCCAAATTGAAAACCATTGCCCAAGTGGACGCTTACAATTACCAAACGGGCTACCCCGAAAAAGAAGTATTTAATGTATAACCCATAAAACAAGTAATGTTATGACAGCTACAAACCGTATCGCCTTCTTTTTGGAATTAGCCGTTTTTTTGAGCGCATATATAGGTGTTTACGGATTTTATAAATTACAATCAGCATGAAACTTATTCAAACACTTATCCAATGGATATTAGGGTTGCTGGGGGCTATGATAGCCTGCTTGGAACCTACATTCCCTTTTATATTCATTTGTACCGTCGCCGTACTTTTCGATTGTTACACCGCTTGGGCGTTGTCCCGTCGTGTCAAGAAAAAGTATCCCGGCGCCAATGACGGCAAATTCAAATCCCATTACGCCGGACGCGTGTTTGTTACCCTTTTGAAGGTGTATGCCTTGACCATTCTGGTGTTCCTGATTGAGCATTTCATTTTCGAGGAATTGCCTGTGAAGTTAGCAAATATTGTTGCCGGTGCGGTATGCTTCTGGCAAATCTGGTCGATGCTCGAAAACGAGAGTTCCTGCAACGACGCCAAATGGGCGAAAATTGCCCAACGCATACTCGTTGATAAGGCGGAAAGGCACTTTGACATTGATTTGCACGAACTGAAAGAAAAGAAAGAAAAACAGGAAGAAAATGAAAATAACAGTTAAACGCAGGTTCTTGGGCGAAACCTATACCATTGGCTCCCTGTTCGTTAACGGCGTCTATTTTTGCGACACCTTGGAAGATAAAGTCAGGGAGAAAAAGGTGATGCACCAAACAGCCATACCCTACGGAACGTACCAAGTAATAGTAAACCTGTCCCCCAGCAAAAAAAGGATGCTGCCCAGGCTGCTTGGCGTTCCGCACTTTGAAGGCATCCTGATCCACCGGGGCAATACGGCGGAAGATTCCTCCGGATGTATTATCGTGGGCGAAAACAAGGTCAAGGGAAAGGTGATCCATTCCACCCCCTACGAAGAACGCCTTACCCAACTTTGCCGGGAAGCGCAAAACCGTAAGGAAGAAATAAAAATAGAAATCGTATGAAAACAAACATTATTTTAGGCTTTGTTTTTATCCTTACGTTCCTTTCCGGATGCTCTACGCCGCACAAGTTGGCAAGCAGCACAAAGGAAGCGACCAAGGTTGAAGCAAAGCGGACGGAAGCTGTAAGCAACGAAGTAACAACCTTTGTCGACACGACGAAAGTTGAAGGTACGGAAATAACCCATATCCGGGTAGATTTTTATCCGCCGGAAAGTTCGGGGCAAACGCCAACTAATAAAGGGGCGATTAAAAGCATAGACGTAACAAAGATTTCGCAAAAAAAAGAAGCGGCGGGCGTTTCGGGAACTACTGAAAAGGAAGAAATGACCAAGTCGGAAGGAATTAACAGCGATACGACGAGCGAAATAGAAACAATCGAACAACCCGCTCCCGATCCGTACCGCTGGCGGTATATTCTTGGCATTGGGGTTTTGCTTGCAACCGGTTTGCTTTATTGGAAGCGCATACCGGTATGGAATTGGATTCAAACAATTCTTGCCGGGATAAGACGGATTTTCTGAAAAAAATGGGGGTATCTTTGCATCACATTGTTGCGAACCCCCAAATCTAACAATCCGATACCGGTAGGCTAGTCGCAAAATTGCTTCATAAAAGCGGTTTTGTTGGTTAAAATATGAAAGAAGGAAAAATATTTTAGAAAGGAAAAAAAGAAAGAGATAATTTATTATGCTAACTTTACATCGAAAGCATAGCAGTTTATCACTAATAAAGGTATATAATTTATGACGGATATTTTAACGACTAATAATAAAAATTTGTCTTTTGAAGATTTTGGGCATGAAAATAGTACGAGATATTGGTGGGCATCGGATTATGCTTCCATGTTGGGGTATGCAAACTATTCTTCATTCATTAATCCGATCAACCGGGCGATAAAATCCTGTATGAACGCAAATTTAGATTATTTTGAAGATTTCAGGAAAGAGCAAAGGGTTGCGAATGGAATACCGGTAGATGACATAAAATTAAGTCGTTTTGCCTGTTACATGATAGCAATGAATGCGGATATAAAAAAGCCTGTCGTTGCAAAAGCACAAGCCTATTTCGCTGCTCAGATTGAAAAGATTAATATTATCCTTGAGGGTAGTGACGAAATAGAACGATTAAATATTCGTGATGATATTCGTGGGTCATCTGTTTCTTTAAATTCTGCAGCAAAAGGGTGTGGAGTTGTTAATTTTGCGTTCTTTCATGATGCCGGCTATAAAGGATTATACAATAGAGGTATAAAAGACGTAAAGAAAATGAAAGGGATAAAAGAAACTGCCGACCATTTTGAATATATGGGTAGAGTGGAACTCTCTGCTAATCTATTTCGCATGACCATGACCGAAGAAAGATTAAAAACTCAACCTGTATATGGAGAACAAGAAGCAATGGATGTCCATAAAAAAGTAGGCAAAGAGGTTAGAGATATGGTAATAAGGAATACCGGTACTACTCCCGAAAATTTACCGACAGAGAGAAGGCTTGGGGAAGTCAAAAAGGCTCTTAAAAAAGCAAAAGAATTAAACAAGAAAAAATAACTTGTCTTAAGTTTGTCAATCTAAATAGGTGGTGATGTAAAAAGTATGCTGCTGTAAGATTTTGGCAATCAGGTTCACAGTGATTATTGACATTGCTAATTAAGTATAGTTATTTCAAGATTTCTATTTATTTTAGTAGTCGAAATGTAGCTATCAAGAAAACAGCGCCTTCGACTCCGCTCAGGCATCGGTTAGTTACCCTTTTAGCCATCGTTGCAGCCGGCATCCCTTCTTTGACCCCACTCCGGCATGAAATCCGCAGATTCAAATAATTCTTACAGAGATAAGGCGTATTTTCAGAAAATACACTATCTTTGTTCCATGCTTTGAAAGCGTATGTTGAAAGGTGACAGGCGGTTCACAGCCGTTTCTATACTGAGGGGTTACTACTTACATCTATATTGTTTAATTTTAAACAGCGTTAATTATGACTTATTCACACGAAGTGGAACACATGTGTGTTGTTAAAAAAGGTCCCAATCATGGTCCGGCTCCTATTCCTCAAGAAGGTAAGTGGGTAAAAGCGAAAGAAATCATCGACATCTCGGGTTTGACGCATGGCATTGGTTGGTGCGCTCCCCAGCAGGGTGGTTGCAAACTGACGTTGAACGTAAAAGAGGGTGTGATTCAGGAAGCATTGATTGAAACGGTGGGATGTTCGGGTATGACCCATTCGGCAGCTATGGCAGCAGAAATTCTTCCGGGGAAAACCATCCTCGAAGCCTTAAATACGGATCTTGTTTGCGACGCCATTAACACTGCCATGCGCGAACTGTTTCTTCAAATTGCTTACGGACGTACGCAGAGCGCTTTTTCAGAAGGCGGTTTGCCTGTCGGAGCCGGATTGGAAGACTTGGGGAAAGGGCTTCGCAGTCAAATAGGCACCTTGTACGGTACGTTGGCAAAAGGTGTTCGTTATTTGGAAATGGCAGAAGGTTATATCAAGACTCTTGCGTTGGACCAAAATGATGAAATTTGCGGGTATGAGTTTGTTAATTTAGGCAAGTTCATGGATGAAATCAAGAAAGGCGCTGATGCCAACGAAGCTATAAAAAAAGTTACCGGTACTTACGGTCGCTTTCAAAAAGAAGATGGAGTCGTGAAATACATCGACCCAAGAGTTCAGTGAGAATTTTGAAGAAAAATGTGGAATAAAAAATTAATTAAACTATGGCATTATTTGAAAGTTATGATCGTCGTATCGAAAAGATAAATGCAGTATTGAAAGCAAACGGAATTGCCGGTATAGAAGACGCCCAATCTATTTGTGATGCTATGGGCGTTGATCCCTACAAAACTTGTGAGGAAACCCAATCCATTTGTTTTGAAAACGCCAAGTGGGCTTATGTAGTGGGCGCTGCCATTGCTATAAAGAAAGGTTCCAAAGTGGCTGCCGAGGCTGCGGAAGCTATTGGCTTGGGTCTTCAAGCCTTTTGTATTCCCGGCTCTGTGGCGGAAGACCGCAAGGTAGGGTTGGGACACGGAAATTTAGCCGCCCGCCTGCTTCGGGAAGAAACCAAATGTTTTGCTTTTCTGGCAGGTCATGAATCTTTTGCCGCTGCCGAAGGAGCCATTAAGATTGCCGCTAAAGCCGACAAGGTGCGTCAAGAACCGCTTCGTTGTATTTTAAATGGCTTGGGAAAAGACGCTGCACAAATCATTTCCCGTATCAATGGCTTCACCTACGTACAAACGGAGTTTGATTACTTTAGCGGCGAATTGAAAATAGTTCGTGAAATGGCATACTCCCAGGGGGCTCGCGCCAAAGTGAGATGTTATGGAGCCGACGATGTTCGCGAAGGGGTAGCTATTATGCACCAGGAAGGGGTGGACGTATCTATTACGGGTAATTCTACTAACCCGACCCGTTTCCAACATCCTGTAGCCGGTACGTATAAAAAAGAATGTGTCGATTTGCATAAGAAGTATTTTTCCGTAGCTTCCGGCGGCGGAACAGGACGTACTCTCCATCCTGACAACATGGCAGCCGGTCCGGCTTCTTACGGCATGACAGACACCATGGGACGCATGCACAGCGATGCCCAATTTGCCGGCTCGTCTTCCGTTCCTGCCCATGTAGAAATGATGGGATTTCTCGGAATGGGCAATAATCCCATGGTAGGCGCCACCGTGGCGGTTGCGGTAGATGTGGCTACTGCATTGAGTAAATAAAATACCTGAATTTGATTTGATGGAAAAGCGTCCTAATCCGGTGAGGGTTACGGCGCTTTTTACTTATCAACCGAAAAACGAAAAGCTGACGACTAATACTAATGCTAAAATGATAAGCGATACGAACACAATTTTAATAACTTTTTCAGCTTGTTTTTCCTCTTTTTGGGTATGAACTTTCCTTTTATTTTTGCCCATGGTTTATCTCGTATTAGTGATTAACTGGTTCAAAGCCTGTTTACTTTGTCAAAAATACGAATAAAATAAGGAACTTGTATGAAAACTTTCAAAATATTACCTTTTTATGAAGAAAACTCCATCAAATAAGCTTTAATAAATCCGTCTATTTTTCCGTCCATTACTCCATTTACATCCGAGGTTTGATAATTGGTACGATGGTCTTTTACACGCCGGTCGTCGAATACATAGCTACGGATTTGCGAACCCCATTCTATTTTTTTCTTTCCCGCCTCCACTTTACGCTGCTCTTCCAATCGTTTTTGCAATTCTTTATCATAAAGCTGTGAACGGAGCAGGCGCATGGCATTTTCACGATTGTCGAGTTGTGAACGGGTTTCTGTGTTTTCTATCAATATTTCTTCTTCTTCACCGGTGTCAGGGTCTTTATATTTGTAGCGCAAACGTACTCCTGTCTCCACTTTATTTACATTCTGACCGCCTGCGCCTCCCGAACGGAATAAATCCCATGTAATGGCAGCCGGGTTTATTTGTATCTCTATGGTGTCGTCCACTAAGGGGGACACAAAAACGGAAGCAAAAGAGGTCATGCGTTTTCCTTGTGCATTATACGGGGAAACCCGTACTAAACGATGCACCCCGTTTTCACCCTTTAGGTATCCGTAAGCATAATCACCCTCTATTTGAATGGTACAGGTTTTGATACCCGCTTCTTCACCGTCTTGCAAATGGGAAACAAGGAGTTTATATCGTTTGTCTTCTATCCACCGCAAATACATGCGCATTAACATGGACGCCCAATCTTGACTTTCCGTTCCGCCTGCTCCCGAATTTATTTTCAGTACACAACTCATTTGGTCAGCTTCTTCACGAAGCATATTCTTCAACTCCAAACCTTCTATACTCTCCAAAGCCTTGAGGTATGCTTGGTTTACTTCTTCTTCCGTCACCAAATCGTCTTTATAAAAGTCAAGAGAGAGTTCCAATTCGTCGGTCCGTATTTTAACTTCGTGGTAACTGTCAATCCATTTTTGCAGTCCTTTCACTAATTTCATTTGGGCTTCGGCTTTTTTCCGGTCATCCCAAAATCCGGGAACTTGTGTTCTCAATTGTTCCTCTTCTACTTGAATTTTCTTCCCCTCGACGTCAAAGATACCTCCTCAACGCATCTGTACGCTCTCTTACGTCTTTAAATTGTTCAATAGTAATCATGTTTTTAATAAATAAAGGTGGTTATATGATAAACATCATTAGACACTATATACGCGTGCATGTCATCTATTTCAACTATACTGAATTAGCAATACCTTGTTTTTTTCAAAAATAAAATCCAAACCCCAATTTTAATCCAAACTTCGAGAGATCGCTATCCTTAAAACCAAGATCATAATATACTGCCGGCTCAATTGTCACCGTCCGACTGAGGAAAAAAGCATATCCACAATCAACAGCCAACCCGTATTCATCTCTATGCCCCTGTCGTTCTCTATCGTTCCTATATGCCCAACGCATGAAGTACAGTCCGGCTCCCACATAAATGCCTGTTTTATTGAAATAATAACGTCCGCCTGCTCCCACCGAATAAGTATGGATTGTTTTTGTCCAATCGCCTCCCACTTTAAGCAGTAATGCCAGATTGTCTATCACAAAAGCACCTCCTTGCGTGCTCAATCCAAAATGATTCTTGTTTGCGTCATCATACGAATATTCAATTCCTGTTACTGTGGGATTTACTACCCATGAATTTTTCTCAAACTGTGCGCTTGCTTTCCATGAGATTACTAACAAGCAGGCAGTAAATAGTATCCTTTTCATCTTATCTTTGGTTTAAGTTTTCATCTTTTTGCTTTTCCCTACGACGTTTTTGCTGTAATTGCTCTTTCTTTCGCAATACGAACCAAAGCACAATAACAATGACGTATGAGGCGGCAAAAGTAATGTATTTTTCCGTATGGCTCATTTCCCGGTTGTGTGGAAGTAAATAGGCAGCCATAACAGATACATAGATCAATAATAGAACTGTTAGCCAGGTAGATTTTCTTATTTTATTTTTCATGTTTTTGTTTTCCTGTTACTATTCATAATAAAATTTATCATCCTTTCCATTTTCCGGATTATCATAAGGGCAACAACGAACCCCGCCTCTACCAACAAATGGTTACCAAATACAATCCTGCCTGCGAATAATCGTATCCATTCAGGCGGATGCTACGGCAATGGCAAAAGGCAGGGTGGTATTAAATTAACGTGAATAGGGGAAAGGCATGCCTTTGCCTTACCCCTACCATATCCTTATGTATCCGTATTCCTTAAAGCATCAACTACAACAAATTGGCAACCTGTTTTATTCTCACGCCTCTCTTTCTTTTCAAAAGAAGAGAAACCTATGCGGTAATCCATATAAAGACAGCCCAATCAACTAAATTATATTTTTACTTTCTTTGTCAATCGGATATCTGACGACGACGAGCCTAGCAATAGTTCTATTTCGCTGTGTTCAAGAACCCACTTGTGATTATCTTCATTCCAATACCTGAGTTTGCTTACCGGAACCGTTAAGGTTATGGTTTGAGATTCCCCGCTTTTTAATGTTACCCGTTCAAATGCTTTTAATTCTTTGACCGGCCATTCTATAACGGCGTCCAAACGATGTACATATAGTTGCACTACCTCGTCCGCTTCTCTTTCTCCTGTATTTTTCAACTCAAAAGTAACATCTATGGATTCGTTACTACCGTATTGTTCTTTTTTTGTTTGCAGGTTTGTATATTCAAATGTGGTATAAGAAAGTCCGTGTCCGAATGAATACCTGGGAGCGATTCCTTTGGTATCAAACCAACGATAGCCTACCAATAGTTCTTCCGAATAGATTGCAACGTTTTTATCACCTCCTGTTTCCGTAGTCGTTTGTGGATAGTTAGTAAGGGCATAAGCCGGAGAATCTTCCAATTTAACGGGAAAAGTGAACGGTAATTTACCCGAAGGAGAGATATTACCCAAAAGAACATCAGCCAAAGCATTCCCGCCTTCCGTGCCGTTAAACCATGCTATTACAATCGAAGACGAATATGCTTCCGCTACGCTTAAATCGACCGGAGCGCCGGCTACTACTACCGTAACAATATTTGGATTCACAGCGGCAATGGCTTTAATCACTTCATCTTGTCCCGAAGGAAGGATCAGTTGTGTGCGGTCGCTTCCTTCTGTTTCCACCTCCCGGTTGTTTCCGGCGATGAATAGAACCAAATCTGCATTCTTTGCCGTTCTTACGGCTTCTTGCAACAGTTCAGGATCTGCTTGGCTATAAGGAGACAGGCGGGCAATGCGTTCTTGCCCGGTAAAGCCTCTGTAACCTTGTGAAAAGATGATCTCAGCCCGGTTGCCTGTTTTCGCTTGGAGACCTTCTAACGGGGTTATTTCGTACAATGCCTTGACGCCGGCGCCATACCCGCCGTTGGCTTGTTTGCGAATGGCATTGTCTCCGATTACAGCTATTTTCTTGTATGAGTTCAGATTAAGGGGAAGAAATGATTCCTTATTTTTCAGCAGTACAATCGATTTAGCTGCCACATGATAAGCGACACGCGCTTGTTCCGCCTGGGCAGTCATGGTTTGGTTGGCTTCTTCCGCAAGTACCGGTTCGATGGCAAACCGTACTCGAAGGATATTCCGTACTTTTTCATCAATAACGGAAACAGGTATTTTTCCTGCCTGAATGGAGTCTATAAGCGCTTGTCCGAAAAAACGGCTATCCGGCATTTCCACATCCAAGCCATGAAGAGCGGCATCTACCGTATGGTGCACACCTCCCCAGTCTGAAATAACCATCCCTTTGAATTTCCATTCCTTGCGAAGTATTTGATTCAGCAGCAGATCATTTTCCGAACACCAATCGCCCGCTACTTTGTTATACGCTGCCATAACTCCATAAGCGTCTGCTTCTTTTACGGCTGCTTCAAAAGGAAGCAGGTATATCTCACGCATGGTGCGTGGATTTACGATCACGTTTACTCTTCCACGATTGTTTTCCTGATTGTTGAGGGCATAGTGTTTCAAGCAGACAGCTACTCCCTTTCCTTGAACGCCTTGGGTATATCCTACGGAAAGCTGTGCGTTCAGGAACGGGTCTTCGCTCAGATATTCGTACGTACGCCCCCCTGTGGGAAGACGTTGGATGTTGATTGCCGGTCCTAAAATCATATCTATGCCCCGCAAACGGGCTTCTTGAGCTAAGCTTTTTCCATAAGCATAAGCCAAATCTTTACTCCATGTGGCTGCTAATGCCGATCCGGTAGGAAAGAATGTGGAAGAATCATTGGTTAAACCTAATGAATGCCATGAATGCGGTTCCATCTCTTCGCGAACCCCAAACGGACCGTCGGCATATATTATATCGGCTATACCCAACCGTTCAACGCCTGCGGAAGTAAACATGTGCTTGCCGTGAATCATGGCGATTTTTTCTTCCAGCGTCATTTTTTCAATAATACTCTTAATCTTCGCTTCGTTTTTGATTAATTGGGAAGGAGGTCTCTGATCCGGTAGCGAACAACCGGAAAGACACAGCATACAGCTTAATAGAGCAGTAATCCCCTTCATAGATAGGTGTTTCATTTTCATTGGAATTTTAAGTTTTACCAAATGGATACCCGTTTTTCTGCCGGAACAAACTGAGGGTCGCCTGCTTGGATGTCGAATGCTTCATACCACGCAGCAATATGCGGTAAAGCGCCGTTTACCCGCCACCTGCCTAATGAATGGGGGTCGGATTTGGTAAGCGCCCGTATTTCTTCCGGACGGATATTACCTGCCCAGACTGTGGCATACGCCAAAAAGAAACGTTGTTCCGGCGTGAAACCGTCTTTGTTGGCGAGGGGTGCGTTTTGAGTTTCTGTTTTGAAAGCTTGATAGGCAACTTGCAAACCGCCATGGTCGGCAATGTTTTCGCCTAAGGTAAATTTACCGTTTCCATGAACGCCGGGGGTAACTTCTATGGCGTCGAAGAAATCAGCCATTACTTTGGCACGTTCTTCAAAACGGGTGGCATCTTCTTTTGTCCACCAGTCTTTTAAATTACCATCCTTGTCAAATTGACGACCTTGGTCGTCGAAGCCATGCGTCATTTCATGCCCGATAACCACGCCTATAGCTCCGTAATTGAAGGCGTCGTCGGCTTTCCTGTCGAAGAACGGGTATTGCAGGATACCGGCAGGGAAACAAATTTCGTTTGTTGAGGGATTGTAGTATGCGTTGACTGTTTGCGGGGTCATGTGCCATTCGTCTTTATCAACGGGTTTTCCTGCTTTGGCGAGCATATAGGCGTATTCAAACCGGTTTGCCCGTTTAACGTTTTCGTAATAACTGTCTTTTTCTATGTTCAGCGCCGAATAGTCTCTCCATTTATCGGGATAGCCTATTTTCACGTAGAAGGCATCTAATTTTTCCTTGGCTTTGACTTTCGTTTCGTCGCTCATCCATGATAATGCTTCGATGCGTTGACCAAGTATTGCCTGTAGGTTACGGACTAACTTTATCATACGTTCTTTGGCTTCGGGCGGGAAATATTGTTTGACGTATATTTGCCCTACGGCTTCGCCCAACATACCGTTAACAGCGCTTACAGCGCGTTTCCAACGCGGTGATTGCGTTTCTTTTCCCGACAGGGTTTTGCCGTAAAAGTCGAAATTTTGCGCATAAATATCATCGCTTAAATAGGATGCCGCACTATCTATTACTTTCCATTGTATATAGGCTATTTGTGCATCTAACGGTTCTGAAGCGATGATGTTTTCCACTTCCACCAATGATTCTTTTTGCGAAACATTTAATTCATTCACGTTTTCTAACCCCAATGTAGTAAAATAGCTGTTCCAATTCATGGAAGGAACTAACTTCCGCAATGCTTCAACGGACATTTTGTTATAGTTGGCATGCGGGTCGCGAAGCTTTACATTATCGTAAGCAGCGGTTGCCAAGCGGGTTTCTATCCTCAGCACGGCTTCTGTGTTTTTTTGAGCCTGTTCCGGAGTAAAACCGGTCAATTCAAACATTTTTGCCACATGCTCTTTATATTTAGTACGGATTCCGACAGAGTGTTCGTCGTTATCCAAATAATATTCGCGTTCGCCCAGACTGATGCCACCTTGATAGGTTTGAAGCAAATATTGCGAACTGTTCGCCGGGTCGGCGTCCACATAGATCGAAAAATAAGCTCCGGTTCCCGAAAGTAACAACTCCGGGGTTACTATGGATAATTCGGATTTGTCTTTTATGGAAGCTATGCGTTCCAAATCGGCTTTGATGGGCGTATATCCGTCTTCATTTAACTTAACGCTGTCCATTGCCAAGTTGTAGATGTCGCCGATTTTTTGTTCGATAGCGCCTTTTTCCGGAACTTTGGAGGCAATGTTTTTAATTAAACGGTTTAATTGCTCGCGGTTATCTTCCGCTAATTGGTCGAATGAACCGAAACGTGCGTATTCTCCCGTCAGGGGATTTTTCTGCATCCATCCTCCACATGCGTATTGATAAAAATCAACTTTTGGCGAAACGGAAGTATCCAGATTCGTTACGTCTATACCCGACGTTTGGGTTTTAGGATGGCAAGCTGTTGTCATAAGTGCCGATGCAATAATAATTAATAATGGTAAACGTCTCATTTTCTATTTTTTTTTAGATTGAGTTTTTTTGAATTAAAAATCGGAGTAGAACAGGAAAGCAAAAGTACGTAAATTCAATTAGTAAATGCAACTGAAATAAGGAAAAACTCTTATTTTAGTTGTGTTATGAAAAACAAAAAAGCACATTTAACTGGGGAGCAAAGGTAATACAGATTATATTTCCTGAGACTATTTTTTAATTGATCTTGGGAATCATTGTTTCCATCTTTGGAGCATTTGTTTTTATATCCCAAATAGCTATTTGCATCTTTTTAATCCTTTTTCCATCTCCAAAATCTAACAAGTCTTCCCGTTTGAATACATTCATAATTTTATTTAGACTACCAAAATCGGCAGATGTCATCAAGAAAGCTTCTTCCGGATCAATTAATTTACAGTATGCCCAAAGTTGTCCTAAGTCTCTTAAAGTCAAACTTGTCTGTTTTGCTTCTATAAAAAACAGTTTGAACACTTGCTCTTTTCGTACAATACCTAAAACATCAATCTGTATATCTATTCCCGTAGCAACATCACAACGTACCCCTCTGGTTCTTAATACTCTGTCCAATCTTCCACTATGGGCATCCAAGGTTATAATATCCCACCCTTTGTATTTATCCTCAAGGTGTCTTTGTAACCAACAGCGCATTGGTTCATACAGTTCAAATTCATTCATATCATTATTTTCTGTAACCCAAATCTTTTGCTATCTCTTTCCAAGAATCATAATGCCTATCTCGAATGGAAACAGGTATAAATAAATCATTTTCTTGAGGATGAGCAGGCTTAGATTTTCTAATATATTGGTTATCCCAATAATACTTATGCGTAAATGATAACACATCTTTATCCTTTTTCTCAATCTCTTTTATTAGTTCTCGTGCAAATAAATCCAAAGCGTCTTTTTTATGCAGAACAGCAAAGCCAACAGGTTCAAATTCATTCGCCCATATTTTTATTTGGTGTTCTTTTTTCCAAAAATCGGGAAGACCTTGATTGTATTTTTTCAGATTGCCATCCCTCATATTGGGATGAGCCCAATCAATTGACTGGACAGGAATATCAACATCTTTCAAAACGTTACAAATATCAATAACCAACTCCCAATTATGAGGAACTTCTAAATATACTCTATGAAAGTGTTTTTCGAAAAAATAGTTGCTTCGACGGATATATCCCGTAACATCGGCAAATCCTTTTAATAAATAGGTTTTTTGGTCTCTTGTGAAATTAAATACTTCTTGACACACCCGTATGTTTTCGTGAGAAGAAGCATTTCCCACAAATCGTAGAATTTCTCGCATCAAATAATCGGTATTCGTTTTTGTAAATGATATTATTGACCGATTGTCTTGTTGGGTAAAATTTATTCCAGTTCCAACTAATGGCTCTAAGATGGCTCGAATATCAGCAATACTTGCTTTAACATATATTCTTACGTCATTATTCTGTTCTGTAGCCAGTTTTTTATGAGGAATTTCTATACTAATACTTGTTTCTAATAGCCCCCTTTTGATTTCTCCATTTCCACAGATCAAACCTAAGAGATATGCCATTTCGATATTCATAATTTTGATATTTTAGTTTTTCAGAGTTTATATCCTTCATCAAAATTATTTATGAACAGGGCTGGGATCAGTACTTTGATACGGTTTATGTCTTGAATTGTTCCAAGTATAAATCCAGTTTTCAAAAGAGGGATTACATTATTATTTGTACTAATTCTTCTTTTCCATTTTTCATAACCTGGTCTGTTCTGAATTTTTCTAGGTTCAAGTATGTTATATAATGATTGTGGCATATTCTCATTTGATATAAAGTATACTCGCAACTCTAAACCGTATTTATCAGTTTCAGGCAACCATACATAATATGGTTTAGCGGAAGTGTTTGTTGGCAATGGAAAATTATTAGTCCATGATGCATATTCTGTAATAAAGCTAACCTGTCGCCTTGGGTGCATCTCTGCTTCTATATTAGTTTCTCGAATAGGATTAGCTAAATATCCTATATTGATATAGAACTCTTGCTCTGTCATAATGATCTCGGTTTTATAAAAATTAACAAATATTCATGCACTTTATTTATCCTAAATTTATAAGGATAGCCTAACGGACGCATATTATTATAATCATCTTGTCTATCCCAAATAATCAAATCATCATAAATATAGCCAACTTTCTGTATTGCTGATGCCAAATCACTATGAAAGGGATAGAAGATGTTTTTTTTTCTAATGTCCATTACATTTACGATACAGTATCCGCTCGGCTTTAAAACTCTTTTAGCTTCACCAAATAACGTTGCCAATTTAACAATAAAATGCTCATAATCAGGAATATTTCCTAAATCATTTTCTTTGTCAGAATAATTAATCGACTCTTTTTGGTCGGCACTTCTTTTCATATTGAGAATATCCCAATATGGCGGAGAGGTAAGACATATATCAAATGAATCTTTCGGCAATGTTTTCAGAATGTCAAAACTATCGCCATTGATTATATTAATATTACTATCTCCTGCTATTCTTTCAAACGCTATGGTGCAAAACTCTTGTGATAAATCAATTCCTGTTCCGGAACATTGCAAGTTATGACAAGCCGTAGTTGTGGAACCTATGCCATTAAATGGGTCTAAAACGATACTGTTTGCTCTGGCAAAAGTTTTAATCAGTTTTTCACAAAGTACTACCGGATATGATGCCGGATGTTCATACGTTCGTTCTTCTTTTGCCTTCCTTAAATCTCGCCAAATGCTAAAAGAATTTTGCAGCCATTCTTTTCCTGACAAATCATTATCTCTTTTCTTAGAAAAATCCATTCTCAGACCATTTTTTGGATTGTATAAATTTCATTTCTTTATCAGCATGCGTACGTTCATCATCACTTAATTTATATACTTCATAAACAATTGTATTCAAATTTTTAATATGCTTAAACCAGGCAGCGCTCATATATTCCTCTTTCTCTAAAAAAGTAACTATATCTACAATTTTTGTTATTAAGTCAGCATTGATCTCGGGTAGTGGTATCTTTTTTAAATAATTCGAATCTGTATGCATGGTTAGTTTTGAATAGTTATAACAATATTTGTATAAAAAGAAATTGCATAACTGCGAATGAAGAATGCCAAGTATAAAACGGCACATTTTTTCGTCTCCATCAGTAAGTATCGTCACGGTTTGAGAAGCTTCTAAATCTCCGCCAAAAGCTGCTATTATACCCGATTCTACACTGTAAATATTTTGAATAAAGATTTGATTGCCAACCGAAGGCGTTGATATGTTTTTATATCCGAACTTCCTTATCCCTTTTCCTGCAACGGCATTAAGATTGGAAGAGCGCCCTCTTCCAATATAGCCGTTACATACATCCTTCAGTTTATGAAATGCATTTAATTTTTGGTATATCAAATAATCCATTTCATTATTATACAACAATATTTCATCATCAAAAAAAGTTTGATCTATTTTCATTTGAAAAACAAAAACTCCTTTAATAAGTTTTTTTATGGCAAACTTGTTGTTTTCAGGTATAGAATTTTTTATAGTGAATACGATTTGTTCACCACGAACATTCTTAAAATAAGCGCCAATATCAATTATGGAAACAATTGTTTTTTCACGAAGGATTTCTCGTCTTAAATGGCTATATGCAGCAACATGAAGAAAATTCTTTGGAATAATATATGATATGAATCCCCCTTGCTTTACTAATTCAATCGCTTTAATCAGACCGGCAATAAAAAGATTATTACCAGATATAACAACTTTTCTACTAAAGGCTCGAGAAGCCCATTTAGACGGTATCCATTTTGCATAAGGTGGATTTCCAATAATATAATCAACTCTATCTGAAAGAGATAACTTTGAAAGGAAAAATTTGCTATCCATTTCAATGGAATTTGCTCTAACAAATGTAGCATAAGGTATGTTCCGAACACAAAGGTTTATTGCATTATTGTCAATGTCGGCGCCATAAACTGTTGTAATACCGCATTTTATTGCAGCGTAATTAAAACAGCCAATACCACAACATGGGTCTAAAACAACAGCATCTTTGGGTATAGATAGTTCGTTAATGATTTTTTCCGCTAAAGATAAATCTGTATAAAATATTCCATCAGCTTTTCTCTTGGATAAGGCTAAAGTTCCTTCATACTCAGAAATCGCCCGGGAAAATTCGGTTGTCGTCATAACCTAATGATGCTAAGATTACTATCTCCATAATATATATGTGCAAAAGTATAAAAACCATTGACATTATAACGATATTTTACCTAATTCATTACACCTACGGTAACTGATTTTATGGCATATTTTTTATTCGATGATTAATCCGTTTAACATGTCCCCATAGAGGGTAAGGGCTTCGGCTATTTCCTGAATCAGGATGTATTCGTTTGCCGTATGGGAACGCAAGGAATGCCCCGGTCCTATTTTGACTGATGCAAAAGGCATTAAGGATTGGTCGGAAAGAGTGGGCGATCCGAAGGGGATGCGCCCCAAACGGATGGCTCGTTGTACAAACGGATGATTGATGCCGACGTGTGAAGAACTCAACCGGAAAGAACGGGCTTTTACGTCGCAGGTAATGTGTGTTTTTATTTCAGCAAACAATTCTTCGTTGGAATATAATTCGTTGCTGCGTACGTCAACCACAAAAGTACACCGGTCGGGGATAACATTGTGTTGCGTACCCGCGCTGATTTGTGTTACACTCATTTTTACCGCGCCTAACAAAGGTGATTTTCGTTCAAAGCGGTAATCCCGGAACCATTCCATATCGTTGAGCGCTTGGTATATGGCGTTGTCTCCTTCGTTGTGTGCAGCGTGTCCCGCACGTCCGGTGGCAATCACGTCGAGCACCATCAATCCTTTTTCGGCAACAGCCGGTTGCATATCCGTAGGTTCTCCCACTATCGCCAAAGCAATGGGTGGCAAGGCAGGCAATATGCTTTCGACGCCTCCTTTGCCGGATATCTCTTCTTCGCAAGAAGCCAGAAAAATCAGGTTATAGGGCTGTTGACTACGACAAAGTCGTAAAAACACCTGCAGCAAAGTAACTAAGCTGCCGCCGGCATCATTGCTCCCCAAACCATATACTTTTCCTTCTTCTTCATCCGGAGTGAACGGGTCTCTTTCCCATCCGGTTACAGGTTTTACGGTGTCTATATGGGAATTAAGGAGAATGGTGGGTTTTTGCGGGTCGAATGCGGGACTGACACACCATATATTGTTGCCATTACGCGTGGTGGTCATACCTCCGGTTTCCAGATAGTTTTGTAAAAAACCGGCAACAGCTTCTTCTTCCCGGCTGAATGAAGGAATACGGATGATGGATTTCAACAAATCTATGGCTTTCCGGGCATCAGGATTTAACATGGCAATACTTTTCAATCGTTTCTGCAAACTTACGGTATCAGGTCAGTTTCTACAAATTATATTTAATGAAAATATCCGGTCGTCATACAGATTTAATTTCTATTTTTGAACATTCATACCAATCCATATACCACCAATAGCATGAAAACAAATTTATTCCCAGTATTAATAATCGTCCTGATTTCCGGCATGGTTTCGTGCCGGTCGGGACAAAAAGAAGAAACCATGTTAAGAATCGGGTAGTGTCATAAATCAACTGAAATCATTATTTCCGTATGTTCCGTTTTTGTAATAATACCTTTCGATATACATCCCTATAACGTTATCATGAACCGTTTCGTTTTTGGAAAAACAAATCGTTTTACGATTCAAGCGTTTCAAGTGAGTCCTGAAATTCAAATTTTTTCGCTCAATTTTCCATGTCTTATCCTTGCCAACACGAAGTTTATCAGGGGGAATGTACTTTGAATATGTTCCCCAATCGTCTGTGTGGTATTTGGCTATATCAAATACTTTCAACGAGTTCCATAATATCAAAAAATCCTTGTCTGTGCGTTTGCCGTTATGCCAAGCCAGAATACAACCCGACCTGCGCTCTATGGCATACCACGTCCAACGTTGATTGCCTTTGTTACCCACAAAACTCCAAAATTCATCCATTTCTCCACTAAATACTATCTCAACATCAAGACAATCAAACATTTGTTGCTCTTGTTTTGTGATAAAATAGGGGTTCAGGTTTAGCGTTTTTTTTTTAATACGGCAACTACCGTATCCTTACTGATTTTAAGCACTCGCCCAATATCCCTAACACCACTGCTGTTAAGCGTCATCTCAATTATCTTATCCTTTATTCCTTGCTTTCGAGCATTATAGCGATAGGAACGCTGAAAATATTTTTTACACTCCTTGCAGCGCCAACGTTGTTCGCCGGTGCAACTTTTACCGTTTTTTTGCAAAGTATTGCTATGGCAATAGGGACAATGAATTTCTTCTGAATGTATCATGGCTTTTTTTGCAAAAATACTACCTTTCAGTTAAATTATGACATCACCAAGAATCGAAACAAGCGCAGGGAACATTACGGTAAAATTGTATGATGAAACGCCCAAACACAGGGATAATTTTATCCAATTAGCCCAAAAGGGCGTTTATGAGGGAACGTTGTTTCACCGGGTTATAAAAGATTTTATGATACAGGGGGGAGATCCGCAATCCGTAAATGCTCCCAAAGATAAACAGTTAGGAGGAGGCGGCGTGGGTTACCGGATACCCGGCGAGTTTGTTTATCCCCGGTATTTTCATAAAAGAGGCTCCCTGGCTGCCGCCCGTACGGGTGATCATACAAATCCAAAGAAAGAGTCTTCCGGATGTCAATTCTATATGGTGACGGGTAAAGTATATAGTGAAACCGAATTGCTTGATATGGAACAGCAAAAAAATCTTAACATTGCCTTTAATGCGCTGAAACAAAAACATGCGAAGAACATTCAAAGAATGCAACACGAAGGTAATCAGAAAGGATTGCAATATTTGCAGGGACAGATGATGGAGGAAGCCAAAAAGACGGCGGCGGAAAACTCCGGTTTTCGTTTTACGCCCGGGCAGATAGCGGCATATACCACTGTGGGTGGCACGCCTTTTCTTGATAACGAATATACCGTATATGGCGAAGTAACGGAAGGAATGGAGGTGGTGGATAAGATTCAACAAATGAAAACAGGCGTTGCCGACCGTCCGGAAGAAGATGTAATCATTAAAAAAGTGGTTTTGTTGTAAAGAACACACGGGTGGTTGCCCTTGTGATGTTCATGGTTAACATGGGAGGGTATTGTAGAATTTACAAGGGGCATTACAAGGCTTTGTTTTTGCTGGGTTTCCCTATTATTGTGGGACAGTTGGGGAGTGTGGCTCTCGGTTTTGCAGATACGCTAATGATAGGTTGGCACAGTATCGGCGAATTGGGGGCGGCTTCTTTTGTGAATAATCTGTTTAATTTGGTTATCCTTTCCGGTACGGGATTTTCCTACGGGTTAACACCCATTGCGGGGGAATTGTACGGGAGAGGGAAATTATCCGGAGCAGGGCGGGCATTGCGGTGCAGTCTTTTTGCCAATGGGCTTGCAGGAGTATTGCTGACGGCGGTCATGTTTATTGTTTATTTGAACGTGGAACGATTGGGGCAACCGGAAGAACTTTTACCATTGATGAAGCCTTATTATTCGGTGTTGCTTCTTTCGCTTGTTTTCGTAATGATATTCAATGCTTTCAAACAGTTTTTCGACAGTATAACAGATACCCGGACATCTATGTGGATTCTCTTGGGCGGCAATCTGCTGAACATCTTGGGTAATTATCTGCTTATTAACGGCAAGTGGGGGTTTCCTGAATGGGGGCTTTTAGGAGCGGGCGTCAGCACGCTTTTTTCCCGTATAGTGATGGTGATGGCGTTCGTTGGCGTGTTTGTGAGGAGTTACCGTATGGCGAGGTACCGGGTGGGTTTCTTTCGATTGGGTTTCTCTTTTGCAACATTCCGGCGGCTGAATGCGTTGGGATTGCCTGTTGGTCTGCAAATGGGAATGGAAACTTCTTCTTTCAGTTTGAGCGCCGTGATGGTGGGTTGGTTGGGGACTGTGGCGCTTGCTTCCCATCAAATAATGTGTACTATGGCTACTCTCGCTTTTTTGATGTACTACGGCATGGGGGCTGCTGTTGCGGTGAGGGTAAGTCATTTTAAAGGGCAGTGTGATTTTGTTAATGTTCGCCGCTCGGCGTATGCCGGATTTCACTTGATAATGATGATGGCGGCGGTCTTTTTGAGCGTGCTTTTCCTGTTCAAACACCCGATAGCCGGTTTCTTTACAGACAACGAGGATGTGAGGGTGATGGTCGTTTCGTTGGTATTTCCCATGTTGTTGTATCAGTTTGGGGACGGTCTTCAAATTAGTTTTGCCAATGCTTTGCGCGGTGTTTCGGATGTGAAACCGATGATTTGGATGGCTTTTATTGCCTATTTTGTTATTTCGCTGCCTGTGGGGTATTTTTTAGGATTTGTTCTTGGTTGGGGAATAGTAGGGGTATGGATGGCTTTCCCCTTTGGATTGACAAGTGCGGGAGGGATGCTGTGGTACCGGTTTAGAAGGAATATGAAGGATACCCGGAGTAAGTGAGCCTTATCTCCCGTCAACTTAGATTTTGCAATTATATAATTCCCTGTTGCATCATTGCGTTGGCTACTTTCATAAATCCGGCTACATTAGCGCCTTTCACATAATTGACATACCCATCAGGCTCTGTACCGTATTTTACACACGCTTCGTGAATATTTTGCATAATACTCTTCAGCTTGCCATCCACTTCTGCGGAAGTCCAACTTAATTTGATAGAGTTCTGAGTCATCTCCAAACCGGAAACGGATACCCCTCCGGCATTAGAGGCTTTACCCGGGGCATACGATATTCTGGCTTCTTGAAACACTTTGATTGCTTCGGGAGTGGAAGGCATATTAGCGCCTTCGGCAACGGCAATGCACCCATTAGCAACGAGTTGTTTGGCATAATCGCCATCTAGTTCGTTTTGCGTAGCGGAAGGGAGAGCAACATCACCTTTTTCACCCCAAGGTTTTGCACCTTCCACGTATTTGCAACCGTATGTTTCGGCATATTCACGGATACGTCCGCGATAAAGGTTCTTCAATTCCATGATGCAATCCAGTTTGGCGCGGTCAATGCCGGCAGGATCGTAGATATATCCGTCCGAATCGGACATGGTAACGACTTTTCCGCCAAGCTGCAACACCTTTTCGGCTGTATATTGAGCTACGTTACCGGAACCCGAAATAAGACATACTTTATCCTTCAAATCCGTTCCTTTTCTTTTCAACATTTCCATAAGGAAATAGATGGTACCGTATCCGGTTGCTTCAGGACGAATCAACGAACCGCCAAATTCAATGCCTTTACCGGTAAGTGTTCCCGAAAATTCACGGGTCAACTTCTTGTACATGCCGAACATGAAGCCCACTTCCCGGCCACCAACGCCTATATCGCCTGCGGGAACGTCTGTTTCCGGACCAATATGGCGCCACAACTCCAACATGAATGATTGCACAAAACGCATCACTTCGGCATTGGATTTGCCGCGTGGAGAGAAATCGGAGCCACCTTTACCACCACCCATCGGGAGGGTCGTCAAAGAGTTTTTGAAAGTTTGTTCAAATGCCAAGAATTTTAAGATGGAGAGATTTACCGAATGGTGAAAACGGATACCGCCTTTGTACGGACCAATAGCGTTGTTGTGCTGTATGCGGTAGCCCATATTGGTTTGAATGTTCCCCCTGTCATCCATCCATGTTACGCGGAATTGATATATTCTATCGGGGATACAAAGACGTTCGACAAGATTCGCTTTATCGAATTCAGGGTGTTTGTTGTATTCTTCCTCAATGCTGAAAAGAACCTCTTCTACCGCTTGATGGTATTCCACTTCGCCGGGGAATCTCCTCTTCAAGTCTTCTAACACTTTAATCGCTTTCATAATTTTTCTTTTGTTGTTGTTTTATAGTTTTCATATCACACGGTAATGTCACCATTTTTCTTCCGGAAGCTACATTTGCGACGAGGCTACGTCAAATTATACGCCTATCCGTTCTCCCGGTGCATCGTATTTGAAATTAAATCCGGATTTTTATCTGCGTGCCTGCAAAAATAAAAATAAATCCGACAAATAGGTTCTATTCATTACCAACGATTTATATACCCCAACCATATTCCCGATTGTGGGGGCGACCCTTGCGGTCGCCCCGTTGGCGGTGGCATTCAATGCAATGATGCCATGAACATGATTGGGCATAATTTGAAACACATCAAATGAAACAAATTACGAATTCCATTTGTTCGGCTCTCATTGATGCGATCAATCCCATATTATACAGTTTGTTTATTTCAAACTATTGGTAAGGAGCAATAACCGGTTAATGATGTTTACTTCGCTCACTCCGCTGTCGTAATCGAGCGATAAGAGATTCATCCGGGGATAAAGCGTTTTTATTTTTTTCTCTATTCCTTTGGATATAATGTGATTGGCAATGCAGCCGAAAGGTTGAAGACTGATTACAGTATTCGTTCCTTCTTTGGCAAAAGAAACGATTTCGGCAGGCAATAACCACCCTTCTCCGAATTGTGCCGAAAGAGTAATAATCTCTTTTCCATGACCGGCTTCTTCGAATATATTCGCCAGGGGAGTAAAATACCGGAAAGAAGCGGCAAGTTTGTTTACTTTATTTATTTTTCTTTGAACAAGTTGGTAGAATAAATCATAGGCAACATCGGATATTCCTGCCTTTTCTATATGTGTGCGGATATTTTCTTTTTGGTTGACGAAAGCTTGTGTAAAGAACCCTGTCAGGAGAGGAGGCATTACTTCTATCTTTTTTTCTATAAGCCATTCGGCTACGTTTTTGTTGGCAAAACCACTGAACTTTAAATAGATTTCACCCACTAATCCCACTTTGGGCAGATTATCTTCGGGAATGATTATTTCGTTGAAATGTTTCGCTGCTGTTTCTACGAGTTGATAGAGCGCATTCAACCGGTTTGCCGAGATTAATTTTCCGGCTTCATCCAAGTAATGTTGGCGTAATTTCTTGGCTTCTCCCTTATTTTTTTCCCTGACCACCGAAGCGTGGTAGAATTTTGCCAGGCAATCGCTGAAAAGAATGGCGCCCAGGGTGATAGGGATTATCTTCATCCAATTCATGGTAAACCCCGGTTGTTCGTTCACCCTGTTAGCGCCTATAGCCAGTGATACTACGGGAACTTCGGGATAGCCTGCTTCGACAATTCCTTTTTTGATTAAGGCAATGTAGTTTGAAGCGCGGCATTGTCCGCCCGTTTGGGTAATGATAACTGCTGTTTGTGAAGTGTCGTATTTCCCGGATTTCAAGGCTTTGATCAGATCGCCAACGATTAAGGTAGCAGGGTAGCATATTTCGTTATTAGCATACATGAGTCCGCATTCTGCCGAGTCGTTATTACTCTCCGGCAACACTTCGACATGGTATCCCGCCAATTTGAATATGGGAGAAACAAGCGGGGAAATATAGTCGGTAAAATAGGGTGCAAGAATGGTACGTTTCTTATCTTCTACGGTAAATTTTTTGGTAGTAAGGAAGGGGCTGCTCTTTGGTGAAACGTTCCGATTGAACTTCAAGCTTTCGACAACGGAACGTACTCGCAGTCTTATTGAGCCAATGTTATTCACATCGTCTATCTTGAGCAGTGTCAGGCTTTTTCCACGTCTGCTTAGAATGCTTTTTATCTCGTCAATGAGGAAGGCATCGGGACCGCATCCAAAGGACGTCATTTGTACGAAATGCACATCGTTGCCTTGTGCTGCTACCCATTGTGCTGCATGGAAAATACGGTTGATATATGCCCATTGCGAAATGAGGAATGTTTTGGCAATATCTCCCCCCTCTTCACCGCGTACCACATCTTCGGTAATTACCGTTGCCCCCATGTTTGAAATCATATCGGAGAGTTTGTGCTGAATGAGCGGGTCGGTATGATAAGGTCTTCCTGCCAACAGGATGGTGAGTTTGCCTTCGTCTTTGCTTTTGGCATATACTTGGCGGTTGAGTTCGCGTATCTCCCGTTCATAGTTTGCTTGTGTGCTAATCGCTTTTTTTAAGGCTTGCTTTATGGTCTGCTTCTCTATGCCGAATGGTTGCAGATATTCCAGACATTGTTTGGCGAGTAATTTCGTGTTTTGGAAAGTGATAACCGGGGAGTCGATGGGAATAGCGGGGTTGACCGCACTTTTTATCACTTCGGAATAGCCCGTTACGATAGGGCAGTTATAACTGTTTGCACTTTCCTTTCCTTCTTTTTTCTCAAAAACCACATAAGGGATGAATATCCGGTCCACTTTCTTTTGAATCAGGTCATAGATGTGACTGTGCATCAGCTTAGCCGGAAAACAAATGTTATCCGACATGACGGAGTGTACCCCCCTCTCGTAATTATTAAAAGTGGAAGGGGCGGAAAGAACCGTTTTGACGCCACATTCGTCAAAAAGCGTATGCCAAAAGGGGTAGTCTTCATAGATATTTAAACTACGGGGAATCCCTATCATTACCTGACTGTTTTCCGTTTTATTTTTCCGGTTGAACAACAGTCCGTATTTTTCTACGGATAGATTTCGTCCTTTTGTCCGGTACGCTCCTTGATTGGAGAATACCTTTTCGCATTTGTTCCCCGAATAATACACATTTTTGTTGGCAAACGCATATTTATGAACCAAACAACGGTTTTCGCATCCGTGACAAGGTATTTGCCGGGTGGTATAACCGGCTGTTTGCAATAAGCCGTTCAGAGAAATAGTTTCCACAGATTTTCCGCTTCCGGCAGCAGATTGTGCATAGAGTGCACATCCATAAGCTCCCATGAGTTCCGGCAGGTTGCTACGGCTTACCTCCGTTCCGGTCAGCAATTCCAATGCCCGGACTATGGCGTCATTGCGCATGGTTCCTCCTTGCACAACAATTTCTTTGCCCAATTCCTCCGTCTTTTTCAGTTTCAATACCTTGTACAGGCAGTTTTTGACCACCGAATAAGAAAGCCCTGCCGCAATATCCCCCACAGAAACCCCCTCGCGAAGGGCTTGCTTTACTTTTGAGTTCATGAAAACCGTGCAACGCGTCCCTAAATCACAGGGATTTTCTGCCAAACAGGCTTCGCCGGCAAACGTTTCCACCGGATAGTTCAATGAGCGGGCGAATGCTTCGATAAACGACCCGCATCCCGACGAACAGGCTTCGTTTATTTCCATCCGGTTCAACACGCCGTTTTCCACGAAAATGGCTTTCATATCTTGTCCGCCTATATCGAGTATGAAAGAAACGTTTGGATTTATCTTTCGTGCAGCAGCATAATGGGCAATCGTTTCTATAATGCCTCCGTTGAGGTTGAAGGCTGCTTTCACAAGGTCTTCACCGTATCCCGTTGAATAACCGCCCTTTATCTGTAGTTCCATGTTTGCATTTTTGCATTGGTCGCTAAGCGCTGCCAATCCTTTTTTTAGAGTGTCTACCGGGTTTCCTCGATTGGGACTGTAATAGGAGAAGAGTATCCGGCTTTGTTCATCGGTTACTACTATTTTGGTGGTGGTGGATCCGGAGTCGATACCCAGATAGGCGTATCCTGTGTGTTTGTCGAGATTCGCTTGATTGATGCGGTTATTGTTTTTCCTCATTTTCCAAGCGGTATATGCTTCTTCCGAATGGAAAATACGCGGTAGGCAGACGGTGTTTTTCACTTCGTTTTTAACGGTGTTGTCCGTCAATAAAGAGATTAATTCTTTCAGGGTAAAGATTTTATCTTGTGCGCAAGCCAGCGAAGCTCCCCATGCAGGAATGATGTTGGCGTTTGGGGGAACCAGATAATCTCCGGAAGACAGATGCAGGTAATTGACGAATGCTTTGCATAAAGCGGGGATAAATGTTAAAGGACCTCCGCAAAACAGTATTTTGGGAATTACTTCACATCCATGCGAAAGTGTTACGATTGTTTGTACGGCAACGGCATGAAATACAGAAGCGGCAATATCGGATTTGTTGACGTTTTTGCTTATCAGGTTTTGTATGTCGGTTTTAGAAAATACGCCGCAACGGGAAGCGATAGGGTAAGTTTGTTCCGAATTTTCGGCTAAGGCATTCATGTTTTCTGTTGAAACATCCAAGAGTAACGCCATTTGGTCAATAAATGCCCCTGTTCCTCCGGCACAGTTTCCATTCATGCGCAGGTCTGTGTTTCCGTTTGGTTTGAGGTAAACTATTTTCGCATCTTCCCCGCCGATATCTATAATGGTAGATATCTCCGGATGTATTTTTTTTACAAATTCTGTTGCAGCTACTACTTCCTGTATGAAAGGGAGGTCGAATTTTTCAGCAAGTCCCATTCCTATAGACCCTGTGAGGTTGAAAGCAATGGGAAGGTTGTCTGCAACGTGTTGTTTTAGTTCGTAAAGGAAATGGGTAACTGTTTCGAGGATTTTGGCATGATGCCTTTCGTATTTCGTGAAAAGTATGCTACCTGCATCGTCCGTTACTACTATTTTTGTGGTAGTTGAACCGACGTCCAACCCTATGCGATATGAATCCATAATCAATATCTTTCTACCTTATGCATTCTAACAATATCCTGTTTGATATTTTGTAAATATACTGCCTGTTCAGGCTGTTGGCAAAATTACTGAAAATAGTTGAAAAATGTCTTATTCCCAAACAGGTTTACAAAAAAAAGTAAATTTATTATGGAATAAGACCCCGCTCCGGTGGCTGAGCGTAGTCGAAGCCACCGGGGCTTTTATCCCAACCCTTGCGACCTTAATGAATCGGCGGGATTGGTCAGTTTATCATAAATGTCTTTTATATACTTATTATAGGCAGTATTTTGATTTATCGCACAGGTATGATTGTCAATGTTTGCCAAGTGAAAAAGTTGTTGACGCAATATTTCCGTCGCTTCCAGTTGGTTGATACGCATAGCGTTCATCTGTCCGCCAACCAGGCTTGCCGTTTCTTCCGACACGCCTTTCACCGCACCGGTCAAAGATTTGCCGGCTTCGGAATCTTCGGGTGAACCCCATCCAAATGATTTAGCCAAATTCTCACGGTCGGCAATTAATTGTGCAGCCAAATCATCATTGGCTTTTTGAAGTCTTGCCGCTTCATCTTCCGTAATTACATTATCATCATTATAGTTGGCAAAATCGGCATATAATTTCCGGATTTGATCCTTGTACCTGTCATCAATGAGTGAATTTAAAACAGCCTTTTGCAGATTCTTTTCCATATTTTTGGCAAAATCTTCCACCGAGCTATCCATGTCCATCCATGTATCCAAAAATTTTTGGCTAAAGCTATCCAAAGAAAATCCCGTAAAGGCTTCTTGGGTTGCTTCTTTCAATGCTGCCATCTGTTCCTTTGCGGTAATTACCGCTTGCCCATAATCACGAACTTCTTGTGGTAAACGCGCCCATAGTTGGTAATTGTTTTCTACTAATTTTTCAAAATCTTCCGCAGAATAGCGAAGTATGTCACCGGCATTCAGGTCGCCGTATTTCTTGTCAAATTTGTATCCTTGTGAATGACTGTTCCAACCGGCGCCACTTTTAAACCAGTCTTCCATTTTCTTACGTTCGGCTTCTTGTTTGCCGGAAATAAGTTGTGCGATTTTTTCTTCCTGCTTCTGCAATTCGGAGCCCGACAGGGTATTAAGGAGTTCCTTTTGCTTGTCAATCAGCTTGTCATATACGGATATCAATACGTTGTAGTATTCGATTTCCTCTTGCAGTTTCTTGTTTTTCCCGTTGCTCAACCCGTCAAAAACAGAAACCAATTTCGCCATGCCCGACAGGATATTTTGTACGCCACCGGCTATATCGCCCGCCATAATCCGACCCACACCGGCAGCCGTAGCGCCCAGACCATCCAAAGCGTCAACAGCAAATCCTATCTCTTCGCCAAGTTTATTATCTCCGAATATCTTTGCCAAATCATTTCCCAATGACTTTATCTGCGGCGTTACGGCGTTTACGGAGCGTCCTATACCTTCCAATCCTCCGGCTACGTCGCCCCCTTTCATTTTGCCGGTTGCTTTTTCCATATCGTCGGCGAATTGGGTAAAAGGGCTTCGTCCGGAGACTTCTTTTTTCAAATTTCCAATGGCTTTCCGTATGGCTTCTATGGCTTTCGGGTCTTTTTTTATCCTTTCCAATTCCTCACCGGAAAATCCAATGGGTTGGGTAGCCCCTGCCTGACCGTTTAGATACGCATACAGATTTTCCGTTTCCGCCATGATTTTGCGTATCTCATTCGTATTTTTTTGCGAGGCTTCTTCAAAAAGACGGATAAAAAGACCGGACGATTTTTGAACTTCTTCGATGATGGCGTCATTAATCGCTTTTTCTTGCAACTGCTTTTGTTGCGATTGCAAGTCCCGAATCCTGTTCGTTAATTCTTCCACTGCTTTTCCTGCTTGCTCAAAAGCGGTATCCATTTTTCCGCCAACGGCAACCGTTCCATCGGAAAGACCCTGTATGCGCCGCAGAGTTTCTTCAATAGCCGCATTCATTGGGTCGTTGTCCATTACGGATTTGAAAGACAACGTTCCGTCGTCCATATCTGCCATATCACATTAAATTATTAACATAGTTCATAATATCTTCCCTGTTACTTCCGGTCAATGCCATTTCTTCCTCTTTGCCGTTCCCGTCATAACTTGGCGCATCCATCATCATCCGTTGTACCGCACTCCACGCAATGCCGTTTGTGAGGTAATCATACGTCCAGCCGAAATGTGCGCAAATGGCGCCCCGGCAACCGTGCGGACTGTTTAACCCTCGTTGTTTGCCTCTATCCGAACCGGCATGGTGGTGCGGTCGGCACACATTAATCGAATAGAGTTCACAAAATCCCCCAAGTTGCACATAGCGTTGATAAGCACATACAACCGGTACAATTTGGATGGCTTAATGGCACGAGCAAACAAAGCGGTTAATTCTTCCAATCGTTTGGTATCTTCCACGTAGCGGACTACTCCGTTTTTGCCGTGCTTGGGAATAAGAAAATCCGCATCCATCACGGCAAGGGCAACAATCTTGGCGCACCTCAACGCATGTTCACGGGCGAGCGTTCTTGCCCGTTGCATCCCGTCGCCGGATTTCAACGCAACTTCGTCCATGGCAAATTCAATCCATTGAGCCGAAAGGCGGTCGAGCGTTCCAAGCGTTAGCTCTTGAATCTTGAATTGCTTTGGCATTTTGACCGGAACATATTTCTTTATCAATCCAAAAAACACACGTTTTTCCTGAAATTCGGTATCCGTCACTTCAAATGCGATTCCCTTGTTGATAAGTGCGTTCAATTCCGATTTTTCCTGTTCAAGCGTTTTTATAGTATCCATTTTATACGTTTCATTGAAAAATAAAAACGGAACTACGCAGATGCTTTCGGAATGCCGCGAATGGCTTTACCGGCAGCTACCGCTAAGGGTGTAACAGTGAAATCCACAAGGAAAATACCCTTGGCGGACATATCCAAGTTGATAACCGCTTCCATATCGGCATTGGGAATCTCAAAGTCCAAACCCTGCTCCGTTTCCACCAAGATGGCTTTGTTGGCGACAAGTTCGTCGCCGTCATACCCCCATTTGCCGGACGTAACGCCGCCGCCAACATAATCGGCAAGCATTTGAGGGTCGGCATTCATCAAAGAGAATGTCAGCTTTGGAATCTTTTTTGATTTCTTACGAATTTCCGGCGCCGATTTGCCTTCTTCAAAATGTTCGGTAACCTCTGCGGCGTCTTGGGCAATTTTGCACGTATCCTTGTACGTCTTACCGATTTTGGTAAGTTGAGCCGGCATGGTTCCGCTTGGTGCGGCAACGCCTACTTTTATTTGGGCAAGCCCGATTGTGATAAGTCCCATAAATCTGATTTTTTTAAATTGTCTGAATATTCCAATCAATACGAATGTTCACATAATGCTGTTTGACACCCGGTTCTGCCAGAATAGTCTGGCTCGCCGGCATCAATTTCAGCCCTGCAACGTTTGCACTTCTCAACACATCCATTGTCTTTTCCGACAAGGCTTTCAAGCGGATGCGGTTTGCCTGCAATTGTTGCTTTCCACCAATGTTCAAGTTGGCGTCCGGCACGTAGATATTCACATTTGACGTACCTGTTTGCGGCAGATAGTCTTGCGTTAAATCAATACTATTGACTACAATATCTTCATCCGTTGAATCCTCCGGACGGTCGTCGCCAACGTATATGCCACCGCTAATGGCGTTTTTTACGGGCGAGTTGAACAATATGCCGTACAAAATCGAATCTGTATCAAATGTTTGTTTCATATCCATAGCCTCGAATGGATTTGTCCGACATCGAATTTCAATACCCGACCTTGTACACGTACCCCTGAACCATCGGCGTTACCGGCAACAAAAACGCTTGTTCCCACTTCAACCCTTGAAGCGCCTTTGGGTAGCTGAATCAAAGAAGTGAAACGGTAGAACGTCCCGCCTGCAACCTGTACTTCCGAGCCCCGTCCGTTCGTTTCTTCCCGGCACATGGATACCAATTCAACGCTTTCTTGCGATTCCGTCCAATTCCCATTTTCATCCTGTACGGATTCCTTGCCGGAATTAACAGCAAACAAGTAGTGTGGATATTGTTTCACCATGTTACCAATAATCGGAACGGTTACGAACTTTCGGGCAACCGGTCAACACATTTTCTTTTCCCAATTCATTGCACAAAGCATTGTAGTACATTTTCACGGCGTCCACGTTCCAAGAAATGGAATACCCACCCTCGGACACGTTTTGCATTGCGCCTTTCAACACCATGGACATGCGGTTGTACACCGCTTTGTCGCAAGCGGGAACATCCACGCTCGCCTCGCCGGAAAGCGAACTTTTCAAAAGAATAATGGTTATGTCATCTTCCGAAACGTTCAATCCGTTTAACGATTTAGTCAAATATTCCTTGTTTGTCATTTTGCCGGCGGTAGGGGTAGGGCTGGCTTGCCCCTACCCTGTCCCATTGAATTAATTTTTGTTCCAAGACGTATTATCCACTTGCATCAGCAACGAGCGACCCGCCAAGTTCCACGCAGGGAACAAGTTAGCAATTCCCTCGGTTATTTCCTGAACCGGCGATTCGTTGGAATACTTCTTAATCAACGTATGTCCGTGCATAACCTTTTCGGCAAGGCTGCCCGCCAACTTCTTCGCATCAACCGGACGTTTCCAATACGTGTTCCCAAGCACCTTGCTTTCGCTGAAAAGAATCACATCGTCGGCGAAAGGATTGGAAGTGGTGCGGCTTCCATCGGCAAGTTCAATGGTAATATCCTGATCAATCAGGACGATTTGCAAGCCTCTGAACAACTCGTTTTTCTTCGCCAGATAAGCGTTGACGGAAGCCAAATCCGGCGCATCGTTGGTGTTTGCTGCGTTCTGAATGAACGTTGCACAACGTTTATATACTTCTTCTTGCGAAGCCAACTTCTCAAACGTATCTACGTTCATAAACGCAAATTTGTAACTTGCGCTATACCAGGATTTACCAAGTTTCAATGCTGCCGGAAAGTCCTTGGTGAAAGGTTTTCCAGCCGTGCCGGTGGTATATGGCGTATTTACGCCAATCTTTTGGTTTGCCGGAATTTCATAATCCACATCGTACTCCGTAACCACGGCTGCATTATTGGAGTTGGTGAACTTCACCTTTCCCAATGAGATTTGCTGCAAGGCAATCCATTCGGCGCGTGCAGCAACGCCGTTCCAACAAAACCTGGTATCTTCCGCCCAAAATTCAACCAATGCTTTCAAGTCCGGGTTGTTCGACGACATGGCAACGAGAATGTCGTATTCCGTCAATTCGTCTTCGTTCTTTTCGCGCGAGATGGTGATTTTGGGAATATCGCCCTGAATGCGGCTAATCGCCTCACGGGTCTTTCTCGGAATGGTTGCACCCCTTGAAACAAGGTCGGCGGCAATCTTCAAACCCGATTGGGCTTCGAGCATCTTCCACGTCAGGAAGTTGGTTTCCTTGAGTGGGAAAAGGGTTGGATAATAATACGGTTTCAAGTCGTATGTACAGATTACGGCTTCCATATCTTGTTCATTCAATCCAATCATTAATGATTTTTGCATATCTGTTTTGTTTTAAAGGGTTACAGATAAACTATGCCTTTCAAGGCGGTTTTGATCGTTTCGTTCACAACGGGTGCATCCGATTCTTTCAACACGCCGGTAACCCACGCCGAAACAAACAAGTTGTTTCCGGAAACGATGTCTTCATTGGAGCCGGTGAAGGCTATTGGGGTAACTTTCAACGTCTTGTTCGCGCCGCTCGATTCAAAGGCACACGTCCCGGCGGCAATAACTGCGCCAAGCGTTGCCCCTACGGTAATCACGTCTTTGGCTGCATTGGATTTGTCGATGGCGGTAATTAATTGCCCATTGGCAGCATCCGTCGCAAAGCGGTCGCCCACTTTGAAATGGTGTCCTTTTGCCACTTCGTATGCAGTTGCATCATTGGTTGCCGCCGTTATGATCGGCACGGTCTTGCAGACAAAATACAATCCATTGGAACCCTTACCTACCGGCGTACCCTCAAATAGTGCGGAACCACCCAGGTTGGCAACCGATACGGTTACCCCGCCGGGAATGTCGGCAATGCGATGAAGCGCACACTTCGTCACGCGGTTGTCTTTTTTTCTCTTAATTGTTAATGCCATTGTTTGAATGGTTTAAAGGATTAAACTTCTTTTCCCGAAAGCATATTGGCATCGGGTTTTTGGCTTGCCACATATTCGGCGACGCCTTGTGAAATACCCGTATCATTCTTTTGAGTGAAAAGGGGCTTTCCTTGCCCGCCCAACGCAACATTTGCCACATTTTGATTTGCCGCCAGAATGTCTTTTTCCGTGTCCGACAAGTATTCGGTAAATTCATCATCCGTTTCAAACTTCATCCGGGCAAAGTCTTTCAAGGCTTTCGTCTTGAATGTTTCATCTTTGCATCCGGTCAATTTGCCGGTTAATGATTGAAGCCTTGCTTTCGAGGTTTCGCTTGTCTTGAAACCTGCCAATTCCTGTTTGATCGGGTTAAGTTCCGCCTCCAAAGCAGCTTTTACAATCGCTGCAATGCCGCCCGTGCCTTCTTCCTTTTTCCCGGTGTCTGAATCGCCCTCTCCGGATTTGGGGTCGTTTTTCTTTTCCACAAGGTCAAACTTCTTTTTCAAGTTCGTTTCAAACGTTTTGTTGCCATCGGACACTTCTTTGTCCACATCGGCGCGATACTCCTTAACGAACTCATCGACTTGCGCTTTAGTCAATTTTTCGACAAGGGTTTTCGCTTCCTCTCCGGTTGTTGCTTGTAACGCAAGGGTGCGTGCCAATTGATTCAACCCGTCTTTTCGCACGCCTGTGAACGTTGCTGTCAGTAATGCGATAATTTTTTCTTTCATAATGGGTCATTTTTTATGGTTTATAAATCATGGCGCAAAAGTAAGTATGTATTATAGTGATACAATAGGTTTGCGGCTGGACTTATGCTTTTGTTATTCACATTTTGACATTGAAAGTGCATCAATCAAGTGGAAAAGAACCTATCAATGTGAAAGAGCAGGTATTTCTTCCATACAGGTAAACAAGCAATACCGCATTGAGTTCACTACAACGGACAACGGGGTTGAATCCATTGTTACCGTGTGCAATCTATTGGAATTGTCAAACCATTATAAATAAAAAGATCATGATAGGGCTTCACGCCTGCAAAGGAATGATTCAACCGGCAACTGAAATCGATTATCTGAATTTGCTGAAATCGACTTTGGGTGGCACAGGAATTTCAAGTCTGCTCCAGTTTGCGGTAATTTTCAATAACTCTTCAGGAATATCTCCTGTCCAACCTTGCAAAACCCCTTGCCATTTTCCGTTTTTATTTTTCCATAAAGCGATGTCGGCAGGTTCTTTCAGGGTGAGTTGAAAATTATTGACTTGAAAAGATTTTAACCCACCGGCTGCCAATGCTTCCAAATTTCCGTTTTTGTCGAGACGGGCGGCGGCAATCCCCACCGCATCCACAGAAGCAGTGTACCGGCTTATTTTAAACTCTTTCCGGATGGGGTCGCCACTTGCCTGATGGCTTCCGGCAGCCAGAATCACCGTACCATCTATCATACGGCAGAATCCTGTTGTGGGAGGAGCGTACGAGGTATGAGTGAAGTCGCGAAGCCGAAAATAAGTATTGTCCAGCACTTCGGTGGCAGGGGATTGTTTTTCGATATTTTGTTCAGTCAATATCTGCAACACTTGTGCAAAGGCTTCTTGGGCTTTGTTGGCAACAGTCATGGATGCCGGCAATAGTTTGTTTCCTTCGAGCGGGTTTCCGTAGAAATCTTTTGTCCAGTTGCCTACCCTGAGCAAGCGTGTTTCCCCATTGGCTGCTTTGGTAAAGAAATCGGCAACAGACCGGTTTTCAAATTCGGGATGATAGAGCACAATTGCTGTGTAAGCCTGCTCACCATACCAAACAGTTCCGTTGGCATCCACCTTCAAGCTTCCGTTGGTAATTTCCGTTGTAGGGATCAGATCGGTGGGATAGCCTGTGTGCCACAGGCTGTCCACCAACGCCATTCCGGCATCTTCAAAATACGGTCCCGCCCAGTTGGTTGCGCAGGCATATCCGAAAATAACAGCTATCCGGCAATCCAGCGGACTTTGGCTAATGCAATTCAAAAGCCTGATACGGCATTCCCCTTTCATAAGTTCAGGGTCCATGTCCCAGAGTGATTGATAGGAGAGGTAGTCAATGCGTCCGCCTCCCAGTACAGAGCTCCATGCTTGCGCCACCACATCGGCTTTGTAATACATGTTGTACCAGAGGGCGCTTCCCCATTTTTTACATAGCGCCGTACGCACCGCATAAGGCACAACTTCGTCTGTTTGCGCCCAGTCACGCTTGGCAGTCCACCAATCCAAACCGTTTTTCAGATACTCGCAACGGTCGGGATAAGGCCACCAGGTGGAATGAACGGATACGATGGCATCCTTGCCGAAAACGGTCTTCACCGTTTGATAAAAATCCTCTTCCAGCGCGGTGTTTCGTAACCGGTTCATGTCCATAAACCGGTTCACAGCCATCAGACGCTCGGCTTCCCTGCCTTGCTCGCCAATCGCCATTAACAAACAATCTGCCAATAGCTCTCTGCCACCGGTGTGGTCGGAATAAGTTTTTGCACGGTGGGGCGAATACCAGAAATCGTACATCCCCTGATGGAAGAAACGGGGATAATAGGGCGGGAATCCCCATTCATCTTTGCAAACGCCAATCACAGGAACCTCTCTGTATTGTTCGATGATTCCGCGTTGAAACTCCATTAAGTGAGGACCGAATATATCGGGATACAAATGAGTAAATGCAACCATCACACAAGCATAAGTTTGCGCGTTTGCCGGCGTTTTTTGCGAGGGTACTTTCACGGTCACGGAATCGGCATTTGCAATCACTTCGCAGTCCCTGGTAATGTCCTGAAGTGTTTGCGGATCAATACCTTCCGCTGTTTTCCGATAGGCGTAAACCCTTAGCAGTGAGCCTTCCAATGAAACATGGTGTGTTATCTGCCCGCCCGAATAATGGTCGTTCAGGTCAATACTCGGAATCACTGTTTCGGTGGTTTTTGCCGGTAACAATACGGCTTCTTTCAGTCGCAACATCTGTTGTAACTCGTCCGGATGCTTTGCCTGAAAGGCTCTACGGGCATTACGAACATCCAAGTCGGGAACAAATTGTACGTTTTTTGTGGCAGCATACTCCGCAGCGCGTTTCACATAGCCGTACACCATAGTGTCCACCACTTCATAATGAGGAAACCGCAGGAAAGGAATCAGAAAATTATACGGTGTTTGGGCATTGGCTTCGTCAATCATTTGCTTATAATTCTCTGTGCCGAAATCCTCTTCACGCATATTAGTTACTCCAAACTCAGGGTAATACTGATTGGACAGACGTAAAGCATCTCCCTTTGAGAAGTCCGCATATTTGATTTGTGCCGGATTGTTTTGACACGAATAAAGCAACAACGAGAGAATGATCCAGTGCAATAAATTTTTTAATCTATGGTTCATTTTTATCAATTTATTTAAGTGAATGATTTCTTTACAACTAACCATACGCAGGGTGGACAATCCTTGTGTGTGATCCGGCTAAAAATTAATAGCAGCCACGGATATTCGGATGTTTCGTACAGAGGCGTACATTAAAATAATACCATTATCATTGAGATAGTCCATTAATTGGGTATGAAAATAACATTCATTTTGATATAAAAATAATTTATTGATATGTTGTTGGGCAGATGGCTTCATCCATACCCTCTTTCAAATCATCTGCAAATTGTTTCGTACTGCCGGTCAATACATCCCGTCCTTTACTTTCCATATACAAGGCATAATCCATTCCGGCAACCACTATGGCGACAATCGTTTTATTTCCGGCTTCATCCGCCTTTTTACGTGCCAAGGCAAGCCCTGTTTGCGCACCCTCGTCGCCTTTTTCGCCTCCGGTGGATTCAAAGGAACTGGACACTTCCACGCCATTGTGGTACAACACATATCCGATTGAAGAACGCAAAGCCCCTGTTTGATCTTGATACATGCCGGATTGCCTGGCGCGGGCAACCATTTTTATGCACGCCTCTTTACAGGCAAACAGAAGCGCTTCCGTCCATTCATCGACTTTTGAATGTATGTAACGGCTCAAATCGCTGCTGTTGAAATTTGCTTTCATTCTCCTATCAGTTTGCCGCACGCTCATTTTGTATCTGCTCAAAGTCCGCTTCCGGGTCTTGGGAAAGGTTTGCCGACTTCACGGATTGCTTTTGCGAAACAAGCGGTTTGCCGCCGTTCGCCGTTACCCATAAGTTGATTTCGTCCATTTCATTGGTGAGCATGTAGGGTGTGATTTCCGGTTCTATTTCCAACGTTTCACACTCCGGTTCCAATTTGGTGTTGAACTTTCCGATATAGGCTTTTATCACATTCACCCGGCGTTGCAGATATTCATCGAATATTTCACGCTTCTCCTGCACCTTCAGGTGCGCATCCATGAAAAGCAATTTCAAGGCAATGCCGGATATTGCGCCCAATCCCTTGACCGAATCAAAGGAAATGTCGGGTGTTTGGGTAATTGTGTAAATCATCCGCAAAAGGGTTTCGATTTCTAATTTGACCGCTTCCGGCGCATTGGTCCAGGAAACGTACTTCATATCCGCACCGTCTTCACCCTCAATCACCGCACCGGCTTCACCTTTTTTGCTCCACCCTTTTATGTCGCCGGTTACAAACAGTTTGGGGCTTGCATGATAATCGTTTGTGTCCGCAAAATTAGAAAGCAATGTTTCCAAACGGTCAATCAAGGCATCCGCATCTTCCGTTTCAAATTGGTCCTGGCGTCCGTACACAACGGGGATTTTGCCGATAGATATGGGTTTGGGGTATCCTTCTACGATTTCATACCCACCGGCTCCGGTTGTCCACAACCAATGTTGTGTGCCGGTGTAGGTTTCAAAATAATCCGCAGGGCGACCGCATGGGTCGCCCCTACGGAATGCACGGGAAAAGGCAACCATGTCGCCCGTTTCATCAAAATAGGGATACAGCCTGTCGCCCTGTTCGGGTGAAAACACGGCGCAGCGTAATTTGAACTTTGAATCGAACCCGTAATTCTTGTTTGGTTTTTCAACCGGATACCACAATTCGGCGCACTCTTTGAAGCAGAAAATCGAACGGGCAACTTGACGGTTCAGGGAATTGCTTTTTACATCGTACAAAACACGTTTCAACGCCTTGACAATCAATTGCTGATTGTCGTTTGCGGGGCTTGCATTGTAAGCAATAGGGTTGCCAAAACAAAAGGACACAGCACGCTTGACAATCAACTTTTGAATGGCTAATTTCACGCGGGCAACCTTCTCAATCTTGTAACCGGTCGATTCTTCACTACCCCTATCAATCACCTTTTGTACCGGAGCGGCTTCATTGCCCGCATCCATTTTCACCCGTTTATCCGGTCGCAATATCGCGTTGTTAATATCGTGCATGTTTGGATCAAGCGCCTTTTGCGCACCCTTTACATCCGGATGCGGGAAGTAACGCCCTGACTTCAAGGCTGAAATCATTTCATTGGGAGTTCGCGGCAGGCATACCCCACCGCTACGGAAAATTTCTTCTATGGTCATAACAGGTATATTTGTATGTATTAACAAGACGGGCATACCCCGCCTGTACGCAGATGCCGTATTAATAACCAAAAAGACCGGCAACGTCTTGCTTGGTTCGTTTTTTCCGTTTCTCAACCGTTCCCGTCAAAGCATCCGGCGCATCGTCGTGCGGGTTCTTTCCGGCTTTCATGTATCCGTTGAGGGCGGATGCAAATTCAGGGAATAACCGTGTCCAACCTTGTGGCATCAATGTAAGATTTTGCACGGCTGCCGAATGGGAATAAATACGAATGTCCTTGTTTTCAGATTGATGGAACCACTTAAACTTTGTTTTCATGTTTTCCATCAGCCGGCATTGCTTTTCGACGGTCCGTTGGAAGCCGCGCCCGCCGTTGTTTGATTCAACCATACATTCCTGTACGGCGTGCCTTGCCAGCATCCGTGCAAGCGCCGGTTCGGTGTATTCCATCGGCTTTTGCGTGTACATCACATCAACAAGGTAATTGCCAATTTCGGTTTCATCATAAACAATGGCGCACAGGTAATCGGCTCCAGTGTCGGCAGTGTCCACATAAGCCTTGCGGATGCAATATTGCGTTGCAGGCTTGACGCCGTATTCCACAAAGCCGTTTTCATACATCAGCCCCTCGGCGGGCTTGGGGTTTTGCTGGTAGAGGGATTCAAAAACGTGCGGATTCCTTGACCGGATGGATTGCAACTTTTTTAGCGAATGCCTTTCCGCCCAAAGGGGTTCACCCTCTTGACGCGGGTCATATCCGGTGGGCGCACCCTCTTTGATAGCCTGATACACCACCACCACCCATCCGTCCGGATTGCCAACAGGGTCGTAAACACCTTGTTGGCGCAACAAAGCGCCCGCCAAGTCATCTTCGTGCCAGCGGGTGAACACAATGAGTTGTTGGCTATCATTGTGCAATCGGGTTTCCGCCACGGTGTCGTACCAGTCGGATACCGATTCCCGGACCACGGGAGACCATGCCGTTTTGGCTTCCTTGTAAAGGTCGTCCATGATCAACACGTCCACCCGTTCACCCGTCAACGCGCCGCCTACGCCAACGGTCTTGACCGATCCGCACCGGTCGACAATTTCAAATTCATCGGCATTGCGCAACCAGGTACCCGAACCGGTGATGGCGTGTGAAGCATTCAGGCGGGTATCGGGAAATATTTCCCGATATTGAGGGGCATCAATGATACGTTGTATTTCCCTGTTGAATTTCCGTGCTTTGGGCGAATTGTAGGACACAATAGCAACCTTTGTGTCGGGGCGGTCGCCAACAATGAAAGCGGGCAAGCGGCGTGTTGAACCTTCCGATTTTCCGTGTTGCGGGGGCATGAACACCATCAGTTTTTTTATTTTCCCGGTTGCAAAGTCGGTCAGCTTGGAATAATACTGCTTATGAAAGTCGGCGGGCGTAAAAGCCGGCATCGTGGAAAGGGTAAAACGCAGCAAATCCGTCCGGCTCTCCCGAACCAGCCGTTCATGCAAGGCTTTCATGTAGGCAATCTTTTCTTTGTACGGCATTTATCCAAATTCATTTATGGAGTGCAGGCGGGCAGACCCCGCCCGTACATTATTGTTTCAATTTTTTTTCCAATTCTGCAATCTTTGCATTTAATTCCGCATCCGTCATACCGGCAAACAGGTCTTTGCCGTCCTTGCCGGTTATTCCCACCTTTCCAGAGGCGTTGCATCCAAGCATGGCATTAATGCTGTCGAGGCTTTTTTGCTTGTCGTAGAGTTTGATTTTTATTTCCGTGCCGTACTTGGTTTCCCGGATAGTAACTTCTTGTATGATTGCTTTTTGTTCAGGGGTGAGATTTTCAAAATCTTTCAACGACATCCAACTGTCGCACAATTGCCCCACATCGGCAAAGGCAATTTTTTCGTGTTCTTCCAAAACGCGCAAAACGGACATTCTGAAGATTTCCGCCGGGTTGTCTTTCAGATATTGGATTCTTTCCTGAATCTTGGCTTTTGATAACAAATGGGAACCCATCCGGTCTACTGTTTTTTTACTATATTGTGCGTTTCTCGCCGCTCTGGTACCGTTCGGGTGCAACACATATTCGTAACAGAAACGATCTTCTTTGGAGGTCAATTTGGCTCCACTGCTATTTTCCTTGTCCTGGATAGTTGTCATAATGAATGGGGTTTATATTCTTTTGATGTTTTGCAAGGATGTTGCAAAATTAAATGGTGTATTACAATAATACATCATTGCACTCAAAAAGATATCTGCAAGTTATGCACATCAATTGTGCAAATGGTTACTTTATTCCGGTCAATCACATGCAAAAGAGTTCTCCTGTTAAATATTTTACTAAATTTGTATTCTAATAATACAGGAAATGGAACGGTTATATCCGTACATCAAAGAGATTGAGAATCTTTGCAGACAATATCATGTGAAAAAGCTGTATGCTTTTGGTTCGGTGTTGACGCATACTTTCAACAAGGATAGTGATGTGGATTTAATTGTTGCTTTTGAGGATATTCCGGTAGAAAATTATGCGGATAACTATTTTTGACTTTAAGTTCTCGCTGCAGGATATTTTCAGACGTCCCATTGACTTGTTGGAAGAACAGGCGATAAAGAATCCTTATTTCAGACAGAGTGTAAATAAAAAGAGGCAGCTTATTTATGGATGATGAGATAAAGACTTGGTTATGCGATATGGATTAATTTTAAATAAAATTTTTTATGACCCTTTGGAATAATGATGCAGAAATTCGATTTTTTATAGAAGCTCTCAAAAATTTTGCTTCACCGGAACAACTTTTTTACCATTTACAAAACGGTTATTTTGCTTATATTCCCAAAGATATCAATACGGAAGGACAAACATTGCAAAGTAGAAATACTTTGATTGGGCAATACACTGAGAAATGGAGCAGAACTCTTTTTGAACCGATAGCCCGGAAATTAGGATTATATGCAGTAAATAATGTTGTTTGTGATGAGTTGGGTCTTTCCAAATAATCCAATGCCGACCTTGCTTTTTGCACTACAAATGATACCGTTCAACAACCTGAAAACATAAAACTACTTTTCGAGATTAAGATGAGTATCGTTTCAAATTATAAATATACCCATCCCGATAAGGTAGAATGTATTGGAAATTACAGGCAGCATAAAGGAAATTCGTCATTGCTTCGTTCCGATTCAATGCTTAAGGCGATAGGGAAATCAATAAATATAAGAGTTTCAGGAATTGCTTCGACAAAAATACCAATTGTTATATTAGGGAATAGTCCAATTACAAGTAGTTATTGCAAGAAGGTCGATTTTTTAAAAACTTCGGGAGTAATTCAAGGATTTTGGTCATTAAATCCTAACTTGACGAATATTTTGCCGTATATTGAGAAAACGCCCAAATTGGGTTTTCAAACTATTTATAATGAAAAACAACTTTTCAATAATTGTGAAGAACTTGTTAGAAACGATATGAATTATTTTTCTTCGATGATTTCAAAAGTAAAACTCGGAAAATTTATAGAAATGGCAAGTTTAGAAAATAACGACATAGCCAAAGCTGAAAAATTTTTAACTTTAATCCGGAGCTGATTATGAAGAGATTACAAGGAACGGAAACAAGCGCTTTCGGAACTAATGGAAGAATAAACCACGATAGTTCTAAATTTTACAACTCTAAGTTATATAGGGAACTTGAAGAAAAAGAAATTACGGAGAAAGGTGATGCCAGTTTTCCGGGTGATTTGGAGAATAAATTTATTTTAGGTTCAGCAGAAAATATGAAAGAGTTGCCGGATAATTCTGTTCATTTGATGATTACTTCACCGCCTTACAATGTCTCCAAAGAGTATGACAAAGATTTATCATTGAAAGAATACTTACAATTGCTTGAAAATTCATTTAAAGAAACGTATAGAGTTCTTGTCAATGGAGGCAGGGCTTGTATAAATGTGGCTAATCTTGGACGCAGACCTTACATACCATTATCCGGTTATATTTCAAAAATGATGATAAGTATTGGTTTCCACATGCGGGGAGAAATTATTTGGAACAAAGCAGCCAGTGCGAGTCCTTCGACAGCCTGGGGTAGTTGGCAAAGCGCTGCAAATCCAATTTTAAGGGATATCCATGAATATATCTTAATCTTTTCAAAAGGAGATTACAAACGGGAGAAAGAGAAAAAAGAAAATTCCATCACCAAAGAACAATTTATGGAATGGACGAAGTCCATTTGGACAATGAATGCAGAGAGTGCAAAACGAATTGGACATCCGGCTCCATTTCCGGAAGAACTCCCGTTCAGGCTTATTCATCTTTATTCTTTCAAAGGCGATGTAATTCTGGATCCGTTTATGGGAAGCGGCACAACAGCCATTTCCGCATTGAAAACAGAACGGAAATTCGTGGGTTACGACATTTCACAAGAATATATTAATCTCGCCGAAAAACGGGTGAAACTATTTCTACAATTACAACCCACTCTTTTTGTTTAATTCAATTTGTTTGTTTATGTCTGAAGCCAGAATTGATAAATGGATGTGGGCATCGCGCATTTTCAAAACACGAACCATTTCCGCCGAGGCTTGTAAAAAAGGAAGGATTACCATAAACGGCGCCTTGGTCAAAGCCTCGCGTATGATAAAATCCGGTGATGTGATTCAAGTGAGAAAACCGCCCATCACCTATTCCTTCAAAGTATTGCAAGCGATAGAGAAACGCGTGGGAGCCAAACTTGTTCCCGAAGTGTTGGAAAATGTTACACATCCGGACCAGTATAAACTATTAAAGATGAGCCAAATTAGCGGTTTCGTTGACCGCACACGCGGCGCCGGTCGCCCTACCAAAAAGGAACGCCGGACTTTGGAAGAATTTACGATGCCGGAGTATTCAGACGGTTTCGATTTTGAATTTGATTTTAATGAACAGGGGGATGAGGATGAAATATTAATTCCGTCAACCAACGATTGACGTATTGATTAATAATAGCACACCCTGAACCGATCAAAGCCCCTGCTATTACGTCGGACGGATAGTGAACCCCCTTATTCATTCGTGAAAAACCAATTGAGCATGCCCATATCGCTGAAGGAGCAATCACATACCACTCCGGATAACGGATACTCAATGAAGTAGCCAGCGAAAAGGCTGCAGCCGTATGTGTAGAAGGAAAAGAGGAGCCGCAGGGGTAACTTTGTGCATTGATTTTGCCGGGATAACGGTCAAAGGGGCGTTCCCTTCCGGACAGATATTTCATAGCATATACAGTAGCCATCGTTTCTCCTACACTGCTACCGATATAAAGAGCGTCGGCAAATAGTTTTTCATCCTTATGGAAACCTGCATAAACGGCTATACCCACAGGGATACCTGCGGCAACATAGGGGGTGGTTCCCGATAATACTTTACTGTAGTTTTTTACAAATGTCCCGTTCAGGTCATTGATTTTGGAAAGAGTATTTATATCCCAGTTTTGGGCGGAAACCTTTGCCGCGGTCAAGATAACGAGCAAGATAATCGCAGTTTTTCTCATAAAAATTTTTGTTGACAAGGTAATGCAATAACCCGATATCTGTACAATAAAAATACAAAATGATTATCCCATACCTATGTCTGTAAATACAACTCTTATCAATTCTTCAAAACGGTTTCCAACGTGTTTTCTTGCACTATCAGGGTCAACCAATAAATATGGAGTCATGTCAATATATTGTCTATCTATTTGAAAACAAAGGTAGCTAAATAATTGAGTAATACTAAAATAATTATTTGATATATTTTTCATCTATATGCAGTGCGAATTGCAAACTTTCCCCGAAACGTATCTTCATTAAGTGACAATAAGCCAAAGTGAACTTCAATTCTTCTTCCAAGGTTATTACCTCTTTATTTTGTAGTGTATACCGGAATACATAAGAAAGTTGCTGTACATATTCCTGCGCTTTGCCGGCATCCGTCTTAATCAACGAGCTGAGCGTATTCAACGAATTGAACAGAAAATGAGGGTCAACCTGATTTTTCAGCGCCATAAAGCGAGTCTTCATGTATTCAGCCTGTAATGTTTCGTTTTCCAACGCCGTTTTTTGTTGCTTGTGGGACAGGTAGATCAATTGCGAGGATAATAAAACAACTATTGCGAGAAAGTAATCACGAAACATACCTCCATGGATAAATCGCTGGGGATATCTTAGCATAGCAAAAAAAATAAAACAGTCATGGGAAGATAATGAACAACTACTCCATGCAAGTGTTTGATTAACGGTTTTAAACCATATATTTGTTCCGTAATCCCAACAAGTAGGACAAATTTGAATTGATAGATAAAATAACATGCACTATTTCCTCTCCTTCCCTCCTCAAATAAAAACCATCATCCGCCTCCCTTCTTCCAAGAGTATTAGCAATCGGATACTCATTATCAATGCTCTTGCAAAAGGGGGATATACTCCCCAAAACCTTTCCGGTAGCGACGACACGCGTGTTC
>SNRY01000020.1_pt1 | contig 77983 bp, 58 predicted proteins | sample 4693421 | NCBI WGS metagenome assembly SNRY01 (sample SAMN11003215, study PRJNA524138) | termite gut metagenome | isolation source: Bacteroidetes bacterial symbionts from single cell of protist host amplifed... | host: Streblomastix strix ... | reverse complement strand
AGGATATTACACTGATACAGAATAAAATAAATAAAAGACCCAGAAATAAATTGAACTTTCAAACGCCTTCTAAAATCTTTTACGCATCTTTATAATAATTTTGTCGCAGTTAGAACTTGAATCTGCCCCAAGATATTTTTGATACTGATGTTGTCTTTTTTGAACAATAATGCTTATTTTTGCAGTATAATTAGAATGAAATTATTTGTTTAAAATTAATATTAAAGATATGATTAATTACAAAGATTTAGGCCTTGTAAACACCAGGGAGATGTTTGCTAAAGCTATTAAAGGTGGTTATGCCATTCCAGCTTTTAATTTCAATAATATGGAACAGCTGCAAGCCATTATTCAGGCAGCAGTAGCAACAAGTTCTCCGGTCATACTTCAAGTATCTAAGGGAGCCCGCCAATATGCCAATCAGACATTGCTTCGCTATATGGCGGAGGGAGCTGTGGAATACGCTAAAGAATTGGGTTGTGCAAAACCTCAAATTGTTCTTCATCTTGACCACGGTGATTCTTTTGAAACTTGCAAGTCTTGTATTGACATGGGTTTTTCTTCCGTTATGATAGATGGTTCACATCTTCCTTACGATGAAAACGTTGCCCTTACCAGAAAAGTGGTAGAGTATGCACATCAATTCGATGTAACCGTTGAAGGTGAACTTGGAGTATTAGCCGGTGTGGAAGATGAAGTATCCGCCGAACATCACACTTATACTCGTCCCGAAGAAGTGATAGATTTCGTAAGCAAGACCAAATGCGACAGTTTGGCAATCTCTATCGGAACTTCACACGGAGCCAACAAATTCAAACCCGAACAATGCACTCGCAAGGCAGACGGCACATTAGTTCCTCCCCCCTTGCGCTTTGACGTATTGGAAGGTGTGGAAAAAGAACTTCCCGGATTTCCTATCGTTCTTCACGGTTCATCCTCAGTACCTCAAGAAGAAATAGCTACCATCAATAAATACGGCGGTGCGTTGAAAGATGCCATCGGTATTCCCGAAGAAGAACTTCGTCGTGCAGCCGTATCGGCTGTTTGCAAAATTAATATTGACTCGGATAGTCGTTTAGCTATGACTGCTGCCATTCGCGAAGTGTTTGCCAACAAGCCTGCCGAATTTGACCCGCGCAAATACTTGGGTCCGGCTCGCGAAAATATGAAAAAACTCTATATACACAAGATAGAAAATGTACTTGGCTCTGCCAATAAATTAGATTAATACATAAATACAAGTGTTCATTAAAAACGGAATAGGGAAATCCTTATTCTGTTTTTTTCTTTTGTATCATGATAAACAAATACCGTTCCCTTTACAGCACCACTGTTTGTATTGTTTATAATTTCATGTTGGCAATGATTGGTTTCACGCTTTGCCGCATTATTTTTATTTTAGAAAACTATCGCTTCTTTACCGACCTTAGTTTTGGCAAGTTGTCTTTGATGTTTAAAGGCGCTTTTTATTTCGATTTGTCCGCATTGCTATATACCAATATCCTGTACATTGTGTTAATGCTAATGCCACTTCATTATAAAGAAGGAGTGCTTTATCAGAAAATAACGAAGGGAATATTTATTGTTGCCAATATCGTTGTAATACTAATGAATTTGGCAGATACAGTCTATTTTCAATATACCAACCGGAGAACTACTGCAACTGTCTTTAAAGAATTTGCGAATGAAAATAATTTGGGGGGTATTGTCGGAATAGAATTTATCAATCATTGGTATCTTATCTTGTTGGCTATTGCGATGGGCTATTTACTTTATAAGCTTTATCGCAAACCTCATAAGGTGGATACTATTTGTTTCTCTCTTTATTATCCGGTACATTTTGTTACTTTAGCCGTTATGGGCTATCTTTGTGTAGGGGGCATGCGGGGTGGATTTGGTGGAGATGTCCGTCCTATCACTATTAGCAATGCCAACCAGTATGTGGAACACCCTATAGAAACAGCTATTGTTCTTAATACCCCTTTTGCCTTATATCGGACTTTTAATAAGAAAATCTTTGTTATACTTAAGTATTGGGAAGACAGAGAAGCTATGTATAGCCTGTATTCTCCCGTACATATTCCTGCCGATACGGTTCAGACCCGCCATCTGAACGTAGTAGTAATAATATTGGAAAGTTTCGGTAAAGAATACTTCGGATATTTTAATAAAGATATCGAAAACGGAACTTATAAAGGTTATACTCCTTTCTTGGATTCTTTGATGGCGGAAGGGTTGACTTATAAATATTCTTTTGGAAACGGAAGAAAGAGTATCGACGGGATGCCTTCTGTCTTTTCCGGTATCCCTATGTTTGTAGAACCATTCATATCAACTCCTTTCTCTTTGAATACCATTTCAAGCATTGCCGGCGAGCTAAAAAAGAAAGGCTATCGTACTTCTTTTTTTCACGGAGCAAAAAATGGGTCAATGGGTTTCATGGGTTATGCACTCACTTCCGGATTTACTGATTATTACGGACGTACGGAGTATAATAATGATAATGATTTCGATGGTCATTGGGGCATTTGGGATGAAGAGTTCCTGCAATATTTTGCTCAAACCCTCTCAACATTTGAACAACCTTTTGTTTCGGGGATATTTACCTTGTCTTCCCATCATCCTTTCGATGTTCCCAAACGATACAAAGACTGGTTTTCAGAAGGGAAAGCCCCTATTCATCGTGGTATCGGATACAGTGATTATGCCTTAAGACGTTTTTTTGAAACAGCATCTCGCAAACCTTGGTTTGAAAATACTCTTTTTGTAATTACTGCCGACCATACCAACCAAAGTGTACTTAAAGAATATCAAACGGAAAGCGGATTATTTGCCGTTCCCATATTGTTTTATCAACCGAATTCCGCTTTGAAAGGGTATGTTGACACGGCTATTGCTCAGCAAATAGATATAATGCCTACCATTTTAGGTTATTTGGGCTATGATAAACCTTATATAAGCTTCGGATGCGACTTGCTTCAAACGTCTCCCGAAAACACTTTTGCCGTAAATTATCTAAACGGTACTTATCAATATTTCAAAGGAGATTATTTATTGCAATTTAACGGAGAGAAAACCACTGCTATATATAACTTTAAAACAGATGTTTTTTCTAAAAATAATTTATCGGAAGAAATAGCTCCTGATGTACAACAACGGATGGAACGGGAGTTAAAAGCAATCATCCAGCAATACATGGAGCGAATGGTGAGTGATGAATTGGTGATAAAATAAGAGACCTTTTAGGATATGATTTTTAATCCTTGTCTATAAATTGTTTTGTAATTCCTCCGTACTCATCAATTCTTCTGTCTCGTAGAAAGGGCCACCAGCGACGAACGTTTTCCGAATGTAAAAGATCTATTTCAACAATTAAGTTTTCCGGAGTATTGCTACTTGCTTGTGCCAATATTTCTCCTTGAGGACCAGCTACAAAGCTGTTTCCCCAAAATCGAATACCATTTGTTCGTCCCGAAGGATCAGATTCATGCCCTACACGATTTACGGAAATAATGGGTAGTCCGTTTGCTATTGCATGGGCGCGTTGCGAGATAATCCAAGCATCCAGTTGTCGGGACTTTTCATCGTCTGTATCCGAACTTTCCCAACCAATGGCAGTAGGATAAATAAGTATCTCTGCTCCTTTGAGTGTCATAAGTCGGGCTGCTTCGGGATACCATTGATCCCAACAAATTAGAACACCAAGTTTTCCTAATGATGTCTGTATCGGTTCAAATCCGATGTCCCCAGGTGTAAAGTAGAACTTTTCATAATAGGAGGGATCGTCGGGAATGTGCATTTTACGATATTTACCGGCAATACTTCCGTCTTGATCGAAAACAACAGCTGTATTGTGATAAAGTCCGGGAGTTCTTTTTTCAAACAAAGAAGTAACCAATACAATATGGTGAGTAACCGCCAAGCCCGAATAAAAATCAGTAGAAGGACCGGGAATGGATTCTGCTAAATTAAACATATTAACATCTTCCGTTTGGCAGAAATATAGTGAATTATGTAGCTCATGAAGTACAACAAGCTGCGCTCCCTGCCGTGCACAGCTTTCAATATTTTTAGCTATATTTTTTCTATTATCTTCTATTGCCAGTACATTTGACTGTTGAATTAATCCGGCTGTTATTTTCTTTTCCATTCTCTTTGTTTAAAACACTCCTATAGGATATTGCATGGCAACACAATGTAATGATCCGTGTTGTTTGATTAACGCTCTACAATCAATACCGATAATCTCATGTTTTGGAAAGGCTATTTGCAATGCTTTCTTAGCTTTTTCGTCATTATCCGATTGGTTGTAAGTGGGATAGAGTACAGCATTGTTTATTATTAAGAAATTTGCGTATGTTGCCGGCAGGCGTTCGCCTTCTTCTATTATTTCATCAACCATAGGAAGAGGTAATAGTCGAAATGGCTTACCGGATGGCATACAAAATGATTTTAATTGTTCCTCCATCTTTAATAGAGTATTGTAATGTATATCTTTCGGATTAGTACATTTTACATAAACAATGGTATCAGCCGAGCAAAAACGTGCTAGTGTATCTATGTGACTATCTGTATCATCTCCTTCCAAATGACCATAATCTAACCACAACACTTGTTGTAGATGAAACGTAGAAATAAGGTATTTTTCTATTTCCGTTTGTTTCATTTGTCCATTACGGTTGCAAGAAAGCAAGCATTCGGAAGTGGTAAGCAGCGTTCCTTCCCCATTACTTTCTATAGAGCCTCCTTCGAGTACAAAATCTAAATGATTTTCATATTTCCCTTTCAGTATATTGGCTCTCACAGCTCGACGAGTTATTTGGTTGTCTTTATTGGAAGGGAATTTTAATCCCCAACCATTAAAAGTAAAGTCAAGCAATATGGGATAATTATTTTCCAAAAGCGTTATAGCTCCATGATCACGTGACCATGTATCATCAGTAGGGCATTGTAAAAAACAAACATTATTAATGTTAATTTCAGAAGGAAGTCCTTTTTTTATTTTTTCAGGTTCAGGGGTGACAATAAGTAGTCGTTCACGTTTAGCTATCTCACGGGCTATATGAGTAAAACATTCATTGACTTCTGTTAACATGTAATTCCAATCCGTTTCAGCGTGTGGCCAAGTTAATTGAATACCACTTTGTGGATACCATTCGGCAGGCAAGTATCTTTTTCTCATGCTTCTCTAAAAAGACGCTAAGAAAAATATTTTCATAATAATTGCTTTTCTTTCCAAGTTTTTAATAAATCTTTTACAAACAGTATCCATCCCACACTACCTACTCCACCAAGAAATATGAAACCAACAAGAATCAATATTTTATTTGGTTTTGAAGGTTTTAATGGAACAGTTGCCGGCTGTACTACCGTATATACGGGTGTAATTTCCTGCACCTTTGCTTTTGCCATTTGTAACTGTTGAGCTATCTGGTTGTAAACATTATAAGTAAGGTTCTTTTCATTTGCCAATCGTTCTTCTTCTACACGGGCTGTCTGTAGAATAGTATTGCGATTTTTATCTACATATTGAGCGTATTTTTGTTGTGCATTATTGTAATCTTCTTTCGCTTCTTTAAATAATTTTCCTGTAAATTCCAAATCATGACGTGCTTTGTTTGTACGATAGTCTGTGATATAGTTTTGAAGATTGTGCATGACTACATTTGTAACAATGGCTGATATCAACGGATCTTGCATGGTGATGGAAAGTGTTGTCATTCCTGTTTTTTTATCAACACTTACAGTTATGCGGTTACTCAGATCTTTAACAATCTCAGTTTCATCTTGTGTAAGCATAAATAGGTTAAAGTTCCCATCTCTTTCCGGTTCATCTTCTTTAAATAAGGATGTTACCCATCCTAACACCTTAAATGGAAAAGAAAAAACATGTCCCCACCATGCTAGTTGTTGATGTTCTTTAAGATAATCATATAAAGTAGTTTCTATTTTTTCTTTTTTATCAGTAATTTTTATATCAAATAAATCGGTTAAAAAAGGAGTGGAGCTGACTATATCAGGGTATAAATCTACAGAAAGTGCATCTTCACCCGAACTGTTTCCCAAATTAACACCTGTCATAGCAGCAAGTGCTCCCATATTTCCTCCTCCACTTTTACCACTGGTTTCTGGGGCAAGTGTTACACTTGTAGTATATTCTTTAGGAATACTAATAGCAACAACTATTCCTATAAGTAAAGCATAACCACAAGTTTTTAGAACTAATTTACGTTCTGCCCATACTTTTTGTGCTAATTCTATAAGGTCTATTTCTTGTTCCTCCGGTTGTTGAGGTTGACTATTTGTAGTTTTATTTTCTATTTCACTCATGATAGAATTATTTAAGAATATTCACTATTGTTGCTATCATGGTAGCTAGAGCTGCAAACGAAGTTCCCATTCCAATGTATTCTGCGGTAGTCATTTTATCCTTTTGTTCTTTATTTGGAATGATAATTTCACAACCGGGTTCTATTTTTTTCGCAGTATTTCCTTTAAGGCGCGTTACTGTACCATTCAAATATACTGCATACGCTTTATTTTTTCTGGCAAGTTGATTGTATCCTCCTGCTTGATTTATGTAATATCCTAGTTTTCTTTCTTTTACATATGAAACCGTATTAGGATACATTACAGCTCCGTCTATTTTAACAGTATTTATATATTCCGGGATGAAAACTTGGTCTCCTTCTCGTAAAACTAAATCATAATATGAACCGGGTTGTTGCAAAGCTCTTTCTAAATCAATACCTACGGTATAGGTCATAATTTTATTTTTTTCTACTAGTTTAATAGAGTCTTTGGATGTAATCGCCTGGCTTGCCAGACGTGTAACGTCCACTCGTTGACGTATTTCTTCTTCTGCCATCTTACGAAGTAAACGTGCCCCTTTAACATAAGCATCCGGAGTAATTCCACCTGCTTTTTTTATTAAATCGCTGAGGCGTTCAGTTTTTTTTGTTAAAGCATAATTACCACCAAATAATACTTCCCCAATGATTGTTACATTTTGTTGAGGTTGGTATCCGGGACTTCTGCGTACATATACTTCATCATAAGGTTGTAGTGTAAATTTATCGTCGGTATCGGTTATTATCAATCCATCTTTCAATTCGAAAGAAAACGTCTGACCGATAGTACTTGTGTAAGCATTACTTTTGGGGTCTTTTATCCTGCGTGAAACATCAGCACGAATTGAAGAGGCTGCATCCAACAGTCCTCCGGCTTTAATAATTAAATCTTCAATAGTTGTGCTATCCGTATAAATATATGTTCCGGGATGAGCTATTTCTCCGTGTATTGCTAATGATCCATCTTCGAATATGTCGTGTATACTTGGAATATAAAGTACATCATTGCGTTGTAATAGAATATCGGTTACAGTATTATTTATGAGACCTTTGATGTCTATCGGAATAATTTCTAATGTAAAATCTTCATGCTCACGTTGTAATTGTGCATGGTCAAGAAACGCATCACCTTGAAGTCCTTCCGCTTTATCAATGAGTTGTTTTACCGTAGCAATCTTTCCGTTTATCGGGTATGTACCCGGACGATAAACAGCTCCTCGTATTATTACTCTATTTTCGTACCTGTCAAGTATTTCTTGTACTGCTAATTCATCTTCGTCATGGAGTTTGAATACGGCATAATCTACCTCCTCAACATCATAAATTTGCTTCTCTATTCCGTTTGAAGAACGGGTCAACTGTATACTTTTTCTGTAAGCATCTCCTGTAAATCCACCTGCATAAGATAATAATATATCTACTGTTTCACCTTTCTTCATTTCATAATACATAGGCTTTTTTATTTTCCCATTTATATTTACTAAACAATCGTAGGCAGGCACTATAATTACATCTCCTTCTATCAAACGAATATCATCACTTACTTTCCCATCAAATATATATTTATAAACATCTATATCTGCTATTTTTTTCCCTTTGCGCATAACTTGAATATTGCGCAAACTACCTGTTTCAGTAACCCCCCCGGCTGAATATAAGGCATGAAAAACCGAAGAAAAAGAAGACAACCTATACGTCCCCGGCACAAGTACTTCTCCCATAATATTAATTTGAACAGTACGTATTTCTCCTAAAGTAAGTTTTACTTGAGATTTATTTCCCGATAATCCGGAGTATATTTTTTCAAATTCACGTTGCAGGTAGTTATTTGCTTCCTTTACAGTCTGTCCACTCAGATATATAGGCCCAATACGTTCGACTTGAATGTTTCCCTGTGGAGATATTATTGCACGAATGGAAGTTTCGGAGTCTCCCCATACGTTAATAATTACTTCGTCTCCAGTACCTAAAATATAATTGTCGGGAGTTGCCAAATTATTATTTGGTTCAAAAGTTAAATATTGAGTTGTAAAAATATCATGTCCGAAAATATTCTTTGTCGGAGTTGGAAGTGATGTTCTTGCTTGGGGGATTTCTTCTACTACTGCACCTCTTGTTGTTTGAGTCGTCAAAACAGTATTTGTAGTTTCAACAGCTTGACCTCTTCCGTATTGTTCCTGAATTCTTGCTATTTGTTGACGATTAACTCCAAGCCTAATCAATTCCATCATTGTCTGATTCTGGCTCTTACCTTTTGAATATGCATCTTTTACATATTCTATAACCTGATTGTCAGACATTTGTTGAGCTGCTACAACTTTCGATAAAGTTACGAGAAATAGAAATAATATAATATACCTGTGCATAGAACTTATAATTAATCTAAATATGGTTTGTATGTATAAATTATTATACAAAGATACGATATTATAACCGGAAGAAAAAATAATGGATCAAGTGGTATAGAACAATTGTTTCTATAATTTCAATTTTTTTATGGTAAATTCCTTTATAAAGGATACGGTATCTTCAATGCCGAGTATGGAAGAATCAATGCAGAGATGGTATGTGGTCGCTGCTCCCCATGTTTTATAGCTATAGTAATTATAATATTCCGGACGATGCTTATCGGACCGGCGGATTATTTCTTTCGCTTCGGATTCGGAAAGTTGCATGGTATGGCGTATGCGTTCGATACGGTTTTGCATCGGGGATGAGATAAAGATGTTCACACAATTGGAGTTTTCACGCAGAATGTAATCGGCACACCTTCCTACGAATAAGCATGATTTTTCCGATGCTAATTGGCGTATCACATCGCTCTGGATTTTAAAAAGTGCGTCATTGTTCAGATAATTGAAATAGGATATGGGGGTATCGTTGAAATAGGAAGGAAAACGCATTCCAAAAAGTCCTCCACTGAAACTTTGCGATGCTTTCTCGTCAGCTTTCTCAAAAAATTCTTTGCATAGTCCGCTTTTTTCCGATGCCAAATTAATCAACTCTTTGTCATAAAACGAGATGCCTAATTGTTGGGCTAACTTTTCTCCGATTTCTCTGCCGCCGCTTCCCAATTGGCGACCGATGTTTATAGCATAATTAAAGGTCATCGTTTTGTTTATTTTTTAAGTTCTTCAAAGTAAATATCAAGTAGTTTTTTTGCTGCGACGAATGAGGTAAGGTCGGCGTTTAATACCTGTTGCTCTTTTTCACGCAAGCCGGCTTTGATACTTGCGTTGTTGTAGAAATTATCTTTTAGTTGTTCGTTGATGCTTTCGTACATCCAATATTTACCTTGTTCGTTGCGGCGATGTTCAAAATATCCGTTTGCTTTTACGTGGTTGAAATAGCTGTATATCATGTCCCATATTTCTGTTATGCCTATGTTGTAAAAGCCGGAATAGGTTAAAACTTGCGGTATCCAGCCCGATTCGGGAGCCGGAAAGAGATGTAGTGCATTACGAAATTGAGTGGCAGCCAAATGGGCTTTGTTGATGTTGTCTCTATCGGCTTTATTGATAACGATGCCGTCTGCCATTTCCATGACACCTCGTTTGATGCCTTGCAACTCGTCGCCCGTACCGGCTAATTGGATGAGGAGAAAGAAATCTACCATTGAATGTACGGCAGTTTCGCTTTGTCCTACTCCCACTGTTTCGACAAATATTTTATCGAATCCTGCAGCTTCGCAAAGGATTATCGTTTCACGAGTTTTACGGGCAACGCCTCCCAACGAACCGGCTGAAGGACTGGGGCGAATGAATGACTGGGGATGTACGGATAGTTGTTCCATACGGGTTTTGTCTCCTAAGATACTTCCTTTGCTCCGTTCACTGCTGGGGTCGATGGCTAATACGGCAAGTTTCCCTCCATTTTTCAGTACATGCAGACCAAACACGTCAATGGAGGTACTTTTACCTGCTCCCGGCACTCCACTGATACCGATACGAAGAGATTTTCCGGAATAAGGCAGGCATTTTTCGATAACTTCTTGAGCAATGGCATGATGTTCGGGCTTTATACTTTCTACTAAGGTAACGGCTTGGCTTAAAACAGTAATGTTGCCTTTTATGATACCATTTACAAAATCATTGACCGATAGCTCACGTTTCTTTATTTGTTTATGGTCTTTGAAGTATGGACTTATAGAAGAAGGCTGCTCAATACCCTGATTGACAGCAAGTCTTTTATGTTCTGAACAATTTTCGGGATATTCCATTTTGTTGATTTCTTTTTCAAGAGGTTAGTAGAAAAGGGTCTTAACGTTGACAATTGCTATTGGTTGGTCGGGGTCATTGGTGATTATCAGAATTTGTATCCGGTTGTCGTTTGATAGAATAAGTTTATTCTTCTGTATGGTAATTTTCATATCCGTACTTTTATCGGGTTGTATCATCTTTTTTTTGAGATTAACCTCTATTCCGGGGTGAGTTACTTGCAGTTTTCTTATCAGAAGTGGAGCTTTTCCGGCATTTGTAATAGTGATATTATGTGATGTCTCATTAGTATTAATAGACTTAATGTTGAATACTAAGTTTGTTTCCGACAAAGTAATGACAGGAATGTCTTTCATTTGTTCGTCCTTTTGAAGGATATAAGGCAGCAAAATAATAGAAACGGGTATTTCGTTTTCCTTGCTTATTTCATCGTTTTTAAATCGGGATAAGTATGTAGATGTTTGAATCAATCCTTCTTCGTTTAGTCGATCTGTTTCAAGCGTCAATTCTATTGTTCCTTTTTCTCCTTTTTGCAGTATATCGGTTTTTTTTGTCGTTTTAAAAAAGGAGGGTAAGTGCATTAATTCGGGTTTATAAGGCTGGTCGGATAGGTTTATGAGGTTTAACGTTATTACCGGATGTTGCCCACGATAAACAATTGGGAAAGCGATTTCGTTTTTGTCTGTTCGTATTTGTTCAAAAATATAAGGATACGCATTTACATCGTCTTTCGGCTTTTGTACCACCACGCCTGTGAAATCCAGGCGTATTGCTTGTGGGGATGCATTACTATATATACTTGCCGATTTATGAAAATGACCTAACAACTTGGCATCGTAAGTGATGTTTATCGTGCCTTTGTTACCGGGGTAGATGGGGCTTTTTGTCCAATTAGCGACAACACATCCGCAGGAGGGGATTATGTCGGTTAATATCAAGGGCTGATTTCCCGTATTTGTTACGGTACATTCTACGGATGCCGGTTGTTTCCATTCTATTTCTCCGAGATAGAGATTTTCTCTATTTAACGACAAACGCGGTTGTGATGAAGCGGACAGACAGATTGTAAAAATCGGTATTATAAGAGATAACAAATATTTTTGTCGCATTGTTTTTTTGTTTTTATATGGCAAAAGTAAGGGTTTTAAATGAGGATAGATGTACTCACTGATTGGAATTATACATAACTATTCCATCTTTCATCACTAATTTTCCTTCATCAATCAAGTATTGTAAAACCTGACTTAACATTTCTTTGTCCGCATTTTCTATTTTTAGAGAAAGATCAACAAGAGTTAAAGGCTGTTGATGCAATGTTTGTATGATTAATCCTTCGAGAGTATCGAAAGCAGATTGTGTCAGTTCTTTTTTGGAAGTATGTCGGCTACGGCAGACATCACATTGCCCACACTCATGATAATTTTTCTCTCCGAAATAACGGAGCAGCATACGACTACGGCAAGCTGTATCGGAAGTTACGTATTCGATCATGGCTTTTATACGTTCTTCGTGTCTTGTCTTCCTTTTATCGTAAATCTCGGGGTTGATTTGTAAACGGCGAGTTTCTCGCCGTTCGCACGTATATACGATATAAGATGTTTTCTTTCGTGGAATGTAGTCTATGATACGCCGTTTGGAAAGCATAATCAATAAATCATATACTTGTTGGTGAGTGAGACCTGTCCGCATGGATAGTATTTTCTCGTTTATATATGCATAATCAGTAAATACGCCTGTGTATAAACGTAATACATGTTGAATTAGAGTTTCAGCCTCTGCCCCTAATTCATGAAATTTGTACAGTTCCTCACGGCGAGCAACGAAAATAAGTCGAGATGAATTATCTTGTTCGTCGGTATATTCAATATATCCTGCTTGAGTAAGAATCTTTAAAGCACTATCTACCTGAACGGGAAAATGCTTAAATTTGTAGCAAAACTCTTCCAAGTTAAATTCATACATACAACCAAGACCATCTCCCATCGCCATTTGATAATAATAACTCAAATGTTCATACACCTTTTTTATATAATCTTTGTCAGGGAAAGTGTCAGTTATGCTTTTATTTAATTTGGCTTTATCTAAATCTGAATAAAGAATGATGGAGTATGCTTTTTCTCCGTCGCGTCCTGCTCGTCCGGCTTCTTGAAAATAAGCTTCTATTGAGTTCGGCAAGTCTAAATGTATTACAAGGCGTACATCCGGCTTATCTATACCCATACCAAAAGCATTTGTTGCGACTATTACCCTGCAATTGCCTTCTCGCCATTGCTTTTGCCGCAAGTCTTTGATGTCATTATTTAACCCCGCATGATAAAAAGTAGCTGTAATATTTTCATTTATTAGTAATTCTGCAACTTCTTTCGTTTTCTGCCGATTGCAGACGTATATAATGACACTGCCTTGTACTTTATTTAATATCCGAAGTAGTTCTACAATTTTATTTTCCGGTTTGCATACGATGTACGCTAAATTTTTCCGTTCAAAACTCATTCGGAAAACATTTTCTCTATTGAATTGTAGCTTTTCCTGAATATCTTTTATTACTGCCGGAGTAGCAGTGGCAGTTAAGGCTAAAACAGGGACATTGGGAAGCAATTTCCTTATATCTGTTATTTTAAGATAAGCCGGACGAAAATCGTATCCCCATTGAGAGATACAATGACTTTCGTCAACGGTTATCATACTTATCTTCATGGAACGGAGTTTGGAACGAAATATATCCGTGTCCAAACGTTCAGGTGAGAGGTAAAGAAATTTGAAATCCCCGAAAATACAGTTCTCCAAGGTTATAATAATCTCTTGATGAGTCATTCCTGAATAAACGGCGGCTGCTTTAATGCCTCGTCTTTTCAAATTTTGCACTTGATCTTTCATTAAAGCAATGAGAGGAGTGATAACCAAGCACAAACCTTCTTTTCCCAGTGCGGGGACTTGAAAGGTAATAGACTTGCCACCACCGGTAGGCATTAGTCCAAGCGTGTCATTCCCGTTTAAAATGTCTTTGATAATTTCTTCCTGAAGGGGGCGAAAAGAAGAGTACCCCCAATATTGAAAGAGAATATCCGATGGTTTCATACTTCCGGATAAGATTGGCAGAAAGTTGACGATGGTTGTATGTTTTCAATCTGCAATTGTATTTCTCCTTTTCTATGTGTATTTTCTTCTATTGTATAGCAAATATCAAACGAATGTTTTGTTTTGATGTAGCGTACATGCGAACTTTGCCCGAAAGCAATGCCATTCATTATGTTGCTTGATTTGCTATCCACTAGTTCCAGTTTAATATGCCCTTGATTGCGTCCCACAACTTTGCTGGTCCCGTAGTCATACACATTTCTTGTACGAAATACCGGTTTCCAATTATCAGGACCATAAGGATTAAACAGTTTTAAATCGGAAACAAACTTTGAGGTAATATCTTTAAAATCTATTTCGGCATCTATATTAATTATTGGAATTGTTTGTTGGGGCAAGATGTGTAAGAACACAAATTCCTCGAAACGATTGGCAAAAGTTTGTACATTTTCAACTTTCATAGATAGCCCCACGGCATAAGTATGTCCCCCGAAATTCTCTAAAAGGTCTTGACAATACTCAATAGCTTTATAAATATCAAAACCGGAAACCGAACGTGCAGAGCCTGTTGCCATACCGTCGGCATAAGTAAGCACTACTACCGGACGATAATGCATCTCCGTCAACCGGGAAGCTACAATCCCGATGACCCCTTTATGCCAATCTTTATTATACAAAACGATGGAACGGCGTTCAGCCAAATTTTCCAATTGGGAAACTATTTTATTAGCCTCTTCCGTTGTATTTTTATCTAAATCCTTTCGTGTTTCGTTATATTCATTTATTCGATTACTTTTCTCCCACGCTATGGAAAAGTCTTTTTCTATCAAAAGATCTACGGTCTCACTTCCGTTTTGAACACGCCCCGAAGCATTGATACGGGGACCTATTTTAAAAACAATATCATTTACAGTTATCTCCTTATCGGTTAATCCACATAGATCAATAATGGCTTTCAATCCAATACTCGGATTACTATTTAGCTGCTTTAATCCGTAGTAAGTCAAAGTACGGTTTTCATCCATAATCGGCACAATATCCGATGCAATGCTAACCGCCACTAAATCAAGCAAAGAAAAAAGAATATCAAAGTCAATACCATTATTTATCGTAAAAGCTTGCATAAATTTGAAACCGATACCGCAAGCTGACAAATGGGTGTAGGGATAGGTATTGTCTTCTCGTTTGGGATTGAGTATGGCTAAAGCCGGCGGCAATATATCACCGGTTACATGATGATCACAAATAATCACATCAATACCTTTTTCTCTAGCGTATGCTATCTCCTCTACCGCTTTGATCCCGCAATCAAGCACGATAATAAGTGTTACTCCTTCTTCGATGGCATAGTCTATTCCTTTAAAAGAAATTCCGTAACCATCATCATAACGGTCGGGGATATAGTAAATAAGATTTGAATAAAAATGCTGAATAAATATGTAAACCAACGCAACGGAAGTAGTTCCATCCACATCATAATCCCCATAAACCAATATGCGTTCTTTTCTCTCTATTGCCTGATTCAGACGTTCTACTGCTATATCCATATCATTCATCAAAAAGGGATTATGCAAATCCGCCAACTGCGGATGAAAAAACCTTTCGGCTTTTTCTGTATTTGTAATACCTCTTTGCATTAGAAATCGTCCTAAAACAGGATTGATTTTCAACTCTTGAGCCAATGTCCGGCTTTTTTCTTCCTGATTATGTATCGGTTGATAATTCCATTTGTAAGTCATTTTATATTTTGTTTTTCTTTTCTTGCATATTGTTAGGAATGGGAAAATAGATACTCAACTCCCACGATTTAGGTGTAAAAATATGAAAAAACAATGTTCGACAGAATATTTTCAGAAGAAAGAAAATATTCGAGCTTTTAAAAATATAAATTCACTGGTTAAATGACAGCAAAAAAGGATTAACTTTTGCTAATCCTTTTTGGGTTGCGGAGACTTGACTCGAACAAGTGACCTTTGGGTTATGAGCCCAACGAGCTACCAACTGCTCCACTCCGCGATATTTTGTGGTTGCAAATGTATTACTTTATATTGTAACTAACAAATGATTTATACTTTTTACACTTAAGTAATTTAAAATATTTATTCTCCTGCTATTGTCTATTTTATTAAATATAGTACATCTATCTCATAATCAAATTAATATGAAATATATAGATTTAGTAGAAAAAAATCATTTGAAAAAAAATTATATAAGACGAGCTATAAAGTATAACAATATTGTTTTTATTGGTTCTACTCCAGTAATATATCTTTACCCTTTCCTTACTTACTTTGGTAAATAAGGTGCGCGCTCAGCAGTTCGTAACCCATCCGAAGCCTATTCGAGGGGCTTTTTGGGGTATATATATCCGCTTGGGAAGCGGACATGGATCGGACATGAATCGGATAGCGATCGGACAAAATACGGATGTAACCCCTAAGCATGTGTACGAGAAGCAAATATACTATGGGTTAATCAATAAGTAGAAATGGTATAAAATCAAACAGATAATATCCAAAAGGTTCGAAAGCGCCTCTGTACAGGGTGTACGAAATTTAGCAGTATAGAATAGCTGAATCTTAAATCGGTGTTTTTCGTGATAGATTGTGTGTATTTCGTGATAGCCGGCTTAATGAGGGTTCGTGTTTTTTTATTTTTTTCCTTTGCCCGTCTTATCCTCTAAATTAAAATTAAAATGAAAAAACAATGGGCTTTTGTAAAGATAACAGCGTGTTTTTGCCTCTTTTTGCTGATAGACAGTTTTTGCAGCCTGCAGGGGCAGGAAACAGAAGGATTTAAACCTTCGGGAAGTCCTCTTATCGTGTTGTTCGGCGATTACACGACAGGCTTGGGGAAAAACAATCATGAAGCGGGATTCAACCTTACACGTTCCCGCATGGGTTATCAATACCAGGTGACGCCGTCGCTTTCGGCTGTCAGCGTATTGGATGTTAATGCGGCAGGCGACACGCGCACGGTAAACTTTCATTATGCTTTTCTGGAATGGAACTATCAAGACCTTACTGTGGACGCAGGGCTGGTTGCCTTGTCGCAATTCGCCGTGCAGGAAGCTTTCTGGGGACGCCGATATATTGAAAAGTCTTTTCAGGATTTGAATGGTTTCTGTTTCGATTCGGATGCGGGCGTCAGTCTTAAGTACCGGTTTACCGATTGGTTGGATGCCGACGTAACCGTTATCAACGGTGAGGGAACGATGCATCTGAATACCAACAAGACCAACCGCTACGGGCTGGGAGCAACTCTCCGTCCGCTGGCAGGTCTTACGCTGCGCGCCTATCTGGATATATACGGCAAGCCTTCGCTTGAACCGGAGCCAAGCGTTCCCCTCACCATAAAGAATCAAAGCACAATAGCCCTGTTTGCCGGTTACCGCAATGAGTGGTTTTCGCTTGGGGCGGAATACAACCGGCAGACAGCCAAAAACTTTATCGGAGGAAACAATTATTCGGGTGTTTCGGCTTATGCAGGGCTTCCCCTTGGCAAGCGATTCGATTTGTTCGCCCGCTATGATTATGTCGATACGGAAACAACCGGCGAATATACGTTTGACTGGGGCTCTTCCGTCAATAAAAACACGCTGATCGCGGGATTGGAGTTTCATCCTGTCAAACACTTGCAACTATCACCAAACTATCGCTATATCAAACCTCTCGCAGGAGATGCCTCTCATTTCATTTGTCTCAATGTAGGGTTTAGCTTGTAATACATAGCTTTAAATAATACATCATGAAAACAAGAGAATTTATAGGAGAAGCATTGGGGACGTTCATTTTGGTACTCTTCGGTTGCGGCTCGGTGGCTGTAGCCGTATTGTTCGGCGAGTATAACAGTATCTTCCAGATAGGTTTTGTGTGGGGGATAGGTGTTACCTTGGGTATTTACCTGACCCGTCACCTGTCGAACGCCCACTTGAACCCGGCAGTAACGCTTGCCATGGTTTTCAGCAAGCGGATGAAAGCGGGTAAAATTCCTGTGTACCTCTCTGCACAGTTCTTCGGTGCCTTTTTGGCAGGTCTGGCTGTTTTCCTGCTTTTTTCGCCCTCCATTACTGCTTACGAGAGCTTTCACCAGATAACGCGGGGGACTGATGCCTCAGTGATAACAGCCAAGATGTTCGGCGAGTTTTATCCCAACCCGGGAGGTAGCGCCGTTGTTCCAATGACACTGGCAATAGCGGCAGAGGCTTTCGGTACTTTCTTATTGGTTTTGACCATCTTCGGACTTACCGACGATGCCAATGCAGGCCGTCCCAGCAGTACGATAACACCCTTGTTTATCGGTCTGACTGTGTCGTCCATCATTTGGCTGATTGCCCCGCTGACGCAGGCCGGGCTTAACCCTGCCCGCGATTTTGGACCGCGTATGGTGGCATGGATAACCGGATGGGGAGGAGCTGCCTTCCCTGATAAATGCGGCGGTTTCTTCTGGGTATATATCCTGGCGCCTGTGGCGGGTGGTCTGGGGGCAGCTTTGCTCGAACCCTTCATGAAACGCATCACCTTAAAAGATAAAACAAAAGAATAGTAACTATAAAATAAAAAGACAATGAAATCAACACGAATTATTTTTGTAGGCGGATTCCTTGGCGCAGGTAAAACAACTCTGTTGTGGGACGCTGCCCGTCGCTTGGTGAAGAAAAACCTGCAGGTAGGTCTTATCACGAACGATCAGGCGCCTGAACTTGCCGATACCGTACTGCTGTCACATCAGGGTCTGAAAGTAGCTGAGGTAAGCGGAAGTTGCTTCTGCTGTAATTTCAACGGTCTGACCGATGCCATTCAGAAAGTACGCACGGAAGCCATTGCCGACATCATCCTAGCCGAACCGGTAGGAAGTTGTACGGACTTGTCGGCTACCATCTTGCAGCCGCTTAAGCAAAACAGGAACAGGGAACTGGTCATTGCTCCCCTGTCTGTATTGGCAGACCCGGCACGCTTGCTGCCCATTCTGGACGGAAAAACGGCAGAACTGCATATTGACGCAGCTTATATCTTCCGCAAACAATTGGAAGAAAGCGATATTATCCTTATCACAAAAGCCGACAACCTTGAAAAAGAAGTGCTGGAGAGCTTGATTGAACGTACGCGGAAAGCCTTTCCTTTTGCTACGGTTCTAAGTATCAGTGCTCTTACCGGCGAAGGTGTGGACGAGTGGATTGAAGAGGTATTAAAACGCACCGACACCGGACTGCGTATCACAGACGTAGATTATGACATCTATGCACATGGCGAAGCGGTACTTGGCTGGCTGAACGGAACCGTCCAACTCAAAAGCGAAACAGAGACGGACTGGGATGCCTTTACGAGTGGCTTCCTGACGGAATTAGGGCAGCGACTGGATAGCGCCGGTTACGGGGTAGGTCATGTAAAAGCGATACTGGAAAACAAAGAACGCTACGTTATCGGCAACCTGACCGGAAAGACAAGCACGCTCTCCGTACGGAGTTCGGCAGGCTTGGGAACGACGGCAAAACTGACCATCAATGCCCGCGTAGAAACAAGTCCCGAAAATCTGGATGCTTTGGTTCGCGAGACGCTGGAGGCTTTCACGCACGACCGCTACGATACCCGTATCACCGCGTGGCGCTGCCTGCAACCGGGCCGACCTAATCCCACGCATCGCTTCACCCAGGTCGTGAGCGCTTCGTAGGGAGACTCAGATACCTTCGCAGGTACAGAGTGCAACGAACTCATATCCTTCTTCTTTCCCTGCTACGATATTCCCGATAGCAGGGAATTCTATATGTGCACCGGCGACTTTGATTTCGTTTTTAAACACGTATTCCAGAATGTTTTTACGTGTTTGAGCAGCTTGTGCAGGATTGGAATCAAATGAAAGCGAGACTTCGGGATGGGGCATTTGAACCGGCAAGGCATGTGCAATGTCTCCCCAAATTAACAGGCGCGACTTAGCCGACTCTATGAGGTATGCCGTATGACCGGGTGTATGACCATAGGTTGCAACTGCCTTAAATCCGGGGAGGATTTCGTTCGGCTCTTTTCCTATTTCGACAGGGGTAAACAAATGTAGTTTATCTTTATAAACCTCCAACACTTTACGTGCATCTGCTCCACGACCCTGCAGGCTTGTCCAATAATCATATTCTGCTTTCGAAAGATAAAGATCGGCATGGGAGAAAGCTTTCTTCCCATCACGCAACAAGCCTCCGATATGGTCGCCATGCATGTGGGTAAGCAGGATCGTACTTATCTGGTCTTCTGCTACGTTTAACGATTGTAGATTGGTGAACAAGTTTTTCCCTATTCCGGCATCAATCAGCACCGTTCTATCGGGCGTACGCACTAAGAATGCCTGAATCTGAAGAGGAAAGACGCCATCCGGAAGGTATTTCTGTAGAATTTCGGGCGTGGTGCCGACCAACAGACTACTTTTAGCATTTTCACCACCTTCGGATAAAGTAGTAACAAGATAATCACCTATCTCATAGGTTATAACAGTATTTTGTGCTACTGCGCTATAAAAGGGGAAAACACACATGGATACAATACATAACACGATAAAACTTCTCATAACTATTAAAATTATATCTTTTATTTTATTTGCAAAACATTACTTTTTTTTCTTATAACCACCGACTTCGTCTTACAGTTACAATCACAGTTGCAATTACATATATCTCCTTCGCAATTACAATCGCAATCGCACTTTTCGGACTGAGAGCCGGAATGGCAATTACACACAGGTATGTACACCTTCAATTCGGATATATCTTTCAGATTATTTAGAATAGTTTTCCTGTCACTCATATTTCAAATAAATTTAAACAGTATAGTTGCAAAGTAAGTAATAAAAACGGGAAAAGTTTCATAATTTATTGTTAAATTGTCATTTACTCTCTGCAAGCCTATTATCGAACCTTATGTGAGGATACTTCTGACAATTTGCCGTAAATTAATAAGTTAAATCTACGACCGAAAATTATTACGGAAAGAATTCTTTAATTGCAAATATCATTGTATTTTTGCACCTCCAAATTAAGGAAGATAAACTATTTTTCTAACCATAAAAATAATTAGATATTATGTCAAAAGTAACTGTAATAGGAGCAGGTAATGTCGGTGCCACATGTGCGAATGTACTTGCTTTCAATGAAGTAGCAGATGAAATAGTAATGTTGGATGTTAAAGAAGGCGTTTCGGAAGGTAAAGCAATAGATATGATGCAGACCGCCCAATTGCTGGGGTTTGATGCAACTATTGCCGGTTACACGAATGACTACGCCAAAAGTGCCAACTCAAATGTGATTGTCATTACTTCCGGCATTCCTCGTAAACCGGGTATGACTCGTGAAGAACTTATCGGCGTTAATGCCGGTATTGTGAAATCTGTAGCTGAAAACTCTTTGAAATATTCTCCTGATGCTATTATCGTGGTTATTTCCAACCCAATGGATACAATGACTTATTTGGCATTGAAGTCGCTTGGTCTTCCGAAGAACCGTATCATTGGTATGGGTGGTGCTTTAGACAGCTCACGTTTTAAATATTATTTATCACAGGCTTTGGATTGCAATGCCAATGAAGTAGAAGGTTTAGTAATCGGTGGTCATGGTGATACAACAATGATTCCCTTAACTCGTTTTGCTACATACAAAGGTTTACCTGTTTCCAATTATCTTTCTGCCGAAAAGATAGACGAAATAGTAAAAGCAACTATGGTAGGAGGTGCCACATTGACCGGTTTGTTGGGAACTTCAGCTTGGTATGCGCCGGGAGCGGCAGGAGCAGTGGTAGTAGAATCTATTCTACACAACCAAAGAAAAGTGATTCCTTGCTCAGTAGCTCTTGAAGGTGAATACGGACAAAACGACATTTGTTGCGGAGTTCCGGTAGTCTTGGGAAATAATGGTGTAGAAAAAATCATTGAGTTGCCATTGAACGCTGACGAAAAGGAAAAATTCAAAGCAAGTGTCGAAGCTGTTCGCAAGACTAACAGTGCTTTGAAAGAAGTAGGAGCGCTTTGATTAATATTATTATTTACATATATTTTTCAAAGAAACGATGTATCAACCGGGGAAGGGCATATTGTTCCAATTCTGCTGAAGGGATTTTTTGATACTGACGAAATGAAGTCGTATTTTCGGATAAAACAACCTCATAGAAGTTGGCATAAATGATTCTGTGAGAAAGTACATGCTTTACATCCCTGCATACGGAACGAATGAGCGGCTTTTCGTTTAGGGTGAATAATGCGTGAAACTCCGGTAACATATATAACTCCCCTTCGGCAATGGAATGAGAGGTTTCTATTAAAGGAAGCTCAAACAGATTTTTCCAGATATCATCTGCCGTTCTTTTATTAATGAAAGTATATGTAGGGGTATGTGCATATATATAATTAAAATAACGACTTATGGTTTTTGTTTTATGTTGCTTCACCGGCAGTTGCATGATTTTTCCGGTGGAGAAAGCAGAGCAACTGCCGGACAAAGGACAAAACATGCAATCGGGCGAAAGAGGTGTACATTGCGTAGCGCCAAAATCCATAATCGCTTGATTGTAAAGAGCCGGATGTTTGTTGTCTAATAATTCGGAAGCTATAGAAGTAAAAAGTTTTTTGCCTTCGGTAGAGTCTATTGGCGTATCAATTCCCAAATAGCGGGCAAGCACACGATATACATTTCCATCAACTACCGCATAAGGCATATTGTAAGCAAATGAGCAGATAGCCGCCGCCGTGTACTCCCCTACCCCTTTTAATGCCAATACCTCAGCATAAGTTTCCGGAAATACTCCGTTCATGCTTAAAGCTGCCGCATGTAAATTTCTCGCTCGTGAATAATACCCTAATCCTTGCCAATATTTCATCACTTCATCTTCGCTTGCAGCAACTAATGTTCGCACATCAGGAAAACGATTCACAAAGCGAAGATAATATTCATATCCTTGTACCACACGGGTTTGTTGAAGGATAATTTCAGAAATCCAAATCAAATAAGGATCTGAAATCCCGCGCCAAGGGAGTTCTCGCTTATGTTCTTTATACCAATCAATTAGAATTTTGTTAAAATTACTTTTCATGTGTAATAAGAGTATTTGTTTAATATGTAAACAAATACAAATTTATATTTGATTGTCTTATAAAATTACCACAAATATGGTATTTCCAATGCTATCTGCAGATGTTACATTTGCGCTAAATATTTTATTAATTCTTAACAAAAATAATACTTTTTAATCAATGAAGAAATTATTTAATAAGCGAATGGTAATTAAAGAATTCCGATCTGGATGATTGATTCGATTTCTCCAATCCTATTGCCATTAAGTTTCATAGTGGACATTTCAAGTATTCACAAAAAAAGCAAGAATAGACGCCAATCTATTCCTGCCGTTTGAAAAAGATCAGTTCAACAAAGAGCCTGAACTGAAAGTGTATAATCATTATCAATACAAAGTTATGAAATCTATTCAATCATTTTATGAACAGTTATCTTATTCTTTTCTTAAAACTATACGAATTATGAGAATATATGCATTCTTATCGTTTGTATTCATTTTTCAACTTTATGCAGAAAATTCGTATTCCCAGAAAACAGGGATTATATCAAATCGTCTTGAAAATGCGACTCCATCCGGAAAAAAACAAATTAAAAGAATCACAGGGATTGTTACCGATACAAGTAATGAACCAATCATTGGAGCGAATGTCTTAGAGAAAGGGACGACAAATGCTACTATCACAAATATAGACGGTAACTACTCCCTTGATGTGCAGGAAGGTGCCATACTACAAGTTTCCTACATCGGATACATAATCAAAGAAATAAGTGTAGGTAGACAAACCTCCTTGCATATACAATTGGCTGAAAACTCTCAGGCACTTGACGAAGTGATAATTATTGGTTATGGTACCATTAAAAAAAGCGACCTTACCGGTTCTGTCTCTTCTGTAAAAATTTCTGAGATACAACAGACCCCAATGGTTTCCATTGATCAGGGATTAGTTGGACGTGCATCCGGTATACAAGTTATTCAAACATCCGGCATGCCAGGGGCAACAGCATCTATTCGCGTACGTGGGAGCAGTTCATTACAAGGCGGTAATGAACCTTTATATGTTATAGATGGATTTCCTGTTTATAGTGGAGGAGGATTTGGTAATACAGGAGGTAAGGTTTCCTTGAGTGGTCTGTCGACCGTGAATCCCTCGGATATAGAATCCATAGAAATATTGAAAGATGCGGCTGCTATGGCTATATATGGAGCTCGCGCTGCCAACGGAGTGGTATTAATTACTACGAAGAGTGGGAAAAAAGGACATGATATAATTAGCTTTGAATCAACTTTCGGATTTTCGAATGTGAGTAAAAAGATTGAGGTTTTAAATGCCCAGGAATATGCAGTATTAGTCAATGAAGCTTATACAAATGATGAATTATCGCCTTATTATGATGGAGAAGCCTTGTCAAATATCGCTAAACTGGGGAAAGGCACAGACTGGCAGGACGAAATCTTCAGAACAGGTACCTCTCAAAATTATCAATTGTCTTTTTCCGGTGGTGACGAGAAAACACAATATGTCATCTCCGGTGCTTATTATAATCAGCAAGGTATTATTATTGCTTCCGACTTTCAACGTTATTCCCTACGGTTAAACTTCGACCGCCATATTTTCAACAATTTCACAGTCGGTACGCACTTGTCAGCTTCGCACATAATCAATAATTCCGTTGCGACTGAAACCGGAGCAGAAACCGGTGTTGTTACCGGAGCTATGAAAATGAATCCCGTGATGCCTGTTTATACAAACAAACAGACCGGGACATATTCGCAGGTAAATATGCCCGGTACGTTGGTTCCTAACCCTGTAGCAACAGCAAAGGAACAAAAGTTCAACAATGTAGTTTCACGTTTGTTAGGTGATACGTATGCACAGTGGGAACTCATAAAAGATTTAAAATTGAAAGTATCTTTAGGCGTAGATGTTTTGTATCGTAAATCTAATCAATACACACCATCCATTATTTATCAGGCAAGTGGCACAGCAAAGGCTGAGGTAAGTATGAGAAGGACGATCAACTGGCTGAATGAAAATACTCTAACATGGAATAAAACCTTTAACGACGATCATGCTTTTAATGTGTTAGGCGGTTATACGCTTCAACGTAATAACGCTGAAATGGTTTTAGGTTCTTCCTCTAATTTTGTAAATGATGTGATGCAAAATAATAATTTGGGTGCAGGTTCTGTGTATAATAAACCCGAATCGGAAGCTATCCAATGGAGTTTGATATCCTATCTGGCTCGTGTGAATTATACGTTGAAGAATCGGTATTTGCTTTCAGTAAATGCACGTATTGACGGTTCTTCCCGTTTCGGAGCTAACAACAAATACGGTTTTTTCCCATCTGCATCTGCCGGATGGAGAATATCGGAAGAATCATTTATGGAACCGCTAAAAGACGTGATTTCCAATCTAAAAGTAAGGAGTAGCTATGGTTTTACAGGTAATACTGAAATTGGTGTATACGAATCTTTGGCTACATTAGGCTCAAATAGTTGGATATTGGGGAATCAATTAGTTTCCGGGTTCTTCCCGAACAAAATCCCTAACCCTGATTTGAAATGGGAACGAACCGGACAACTAGATATTGGTATAGACTTGGGACTTATTGACAACAGACTGAGGCTAACAGCCGATTATTACCGTAAGAAAACTACCGATCTCTTGTATGATGTAGCCATTCCTGCTGTTTCAGGTTACCAATCCATGCTAAAAAATATTGGAAGCTTGGAAAATAATGGATACGAATTTTCAATTGAAAGTGATAACCTGGCCGGAACATTCAAATGGAATACAGCATTCAACATCTCTTTCAACCGGAATAAAGTCTTGGAATTAGGTGGAGAAAGCTATAAAGAAATGCCTGCGAGTGATGATCACTTGAAAACAGGTTCCGTACGTAGATTAATGGTGGATAAACCTATAGGAATTTTCTATGGATACAGGTTTGATGGTATTTTTCAGAATGAAGAAGAAACAAAACAGCAAACTACCTCTGCTTCACGTATTGGAGTCGGTCTTAGAAGATACAAGGATTTGAATGGAGACGAGAAAGTGGATGCCGCAAACGATCGTGAAATATTGGGCGATGCCAATCCCGATTTCTTTGGCGGGCTAGCCAATAGTTTTGCCTATAAAGGCTTTGAATTGAATGTTTTCTTCCAGTATTCGTATGGAAATGATATTTTCAATTATAACGCAGTAGAACTGGAAACTCCGACCGGTGGACAAAATGCTTACAAGGAACTGTTGAACAGATGGACACCTTCAAATCCCAGTAAGATTTATCCCAAAGCTACAACCGATAGAAATGTTTTGATTAGTGATCGATTTATAGAAGATGGTTCTTACTTAAAATTGAAAACTCTATCTTTGTCTTATGGCTTTCCAACACTGAAAAGCAAGCATATACAAGGTATCAAGCTCTATCTGACAGGGCAAAACATACTGACTTGGACAAAATACCGTGGTTATGATCCCGAAGTAAGTTATCGGGGTGCTTCTACTTTAGAATCCGGTGAAGATTTTGGTGGATATCCTCAATCCCGCACATTCATGTTTGGCGTTAAACTTGATATTAAGTAATAGATAAATTGAAAGGTTATGAAAAAAATAATAATATATACACTTGCAGTTGTTGCCGCTTTGTTTAATAATGGATGTACTTCTTTTTTGGATGAACAACCTACGGATCGATTAGTTATCAATAATTTTTACAGCAGCCAAAAAGATGCGGAAGCAGCGGTAAGTGCCACGTATCAGCAACTGAATACGCTCTATAACAGGTTAATGTATAATCTGGCAGAACTGCCGACAGATGTGATGAAAAATGGACTGGGTATGCCCAATGCCTTTCTTCAGGATATGGAATTTATGCGTTACAATTCTGAAAATACATTCATAAGGGATATGTGGAGTAATAGCTATGCCGGTATTATGAAAGCCAATGCGGCTATTAATAACATCCCAAAGATAACCATGAATGCGGCTATACAAGAACGTTTGATAGCGGAGGCTCAATTCTTGCGCGCCTTGTATTATTTTAATCTGGTACGTTTCTTTGGGGATGTCCCTTTAGTTACTCAATTGGAAAGTATTAACGATGCAATGGGACCACGTATCTCGAAAGATCAGATATATACACAAATCATACAAGACTTGTCTGCTGCCGAATCAATTTTACCTCTTCGCTCCGAATATGGAGCTAATGATGAAGGGCGTGCAACAAAAGGGGCAGCCAAAATATTATTGGGGAAAGTGTATCTCACTAAGGGTGACTATTCCGCTGCTAAAGACAAATTGGCTGAGGTAGTGGAAAATGAATCTACCTATGGATATGGATTGCATGAAAACTACGGCGACAATTGGCGGACAGAAACCGAAGCCGGAAAAGAAGCTGTTTTTTATATTGAGTATAAAAAACCACCTATGCCAAATAACGGAGAAATGAGTATGGCAGGACCTAAATATTCTGTTCCGGGAGGTAATATCGGTGTAAACGGTTCGAATGAAGCTGATATACCTACCAAGGAATTATGGGATTCTTTTGACGAGAAAGATAAAAGAAGGGATGTCAACCTTCGATATGAATTTTATAGTCTCATTGAATATCAAAACGTTAGGTCGAGTATTCCTTTATTTGGGAAATATTGGATTGATAACCTGGCGGTAGCTGGTCAATGTGATATTAACATGCACATCATTCGCTACGCTGATGCTTTGTTGATGTACGCAGAAGCACTGAATGAAGTTGAAGAATCCGCTAAAGCGCACAATGTATTGAATAGGGTACGTGAGCGTGCCTTTGGCGATAATTCGGGTAATTATAGCGGTTTGTCTAAAGAAGGGTTTAAAGACAAAATTTTAGATGAACGACGGCTGGAATTCCCAATTGAAGGACATCGCTGGTTCGATCTTGTTCGTACCGGAACATTTATTCAACGGATGAAAGAACATAGTGCGTATGAAGCGAGTGTAGCCGAAAACAATAAAACAGATATTGCCAAAAACATTAAAGATTACATGATTCTTATGCCGATTCCACAGCGGGAAATAGACTTGAATCCTGAACTGATCCAAAATACAGGCTGGTATTAAATTATATGATATATGAAAATAAAATTTATTCATCCATTACTTGTTTCATGTGGCGTTGCCGGGTGCTATACGTCCTGCCACACAGGAGTCGATAAGACATCAACGGTTAAGTCAAAACCTTTAAATGTTGTCTTTATTCTCTCTGACGACCATCGATATGATTACATGGGATTTATGGGGCATGTCCCTTGGTTGCAAACGCCTAATATGGACCGTATGGCTCGAGAAGGCGCTCATATCAAGAATGCTTTTGTAACAACTTCGCTCTCGTCACCGAGCAGGGCGTCTATCCTTACAGGGATGTATTCTCACACTCATAAAGTGATTGATAATTCAGCTCCACTTCCTCAAGGGTTGACCTTTTTCCCCGAATATCTGCAAAAAGCAGGTTATCAAACAGCCTTTTTTGGGAAATGGCACATGGGCAATGATTCCGGAGATCCACAGCCGGGCTTCAATCATTGGGAAGGGTTCCGGGGACAAGGCGAATACTACAATCCCCGTATTAATACCAATGGCAAATGGATACAGTATGGCGATAGTACATACGTAACCGATTTGATTACAGAACACGCTATTGACTTCATAAAGAAGCAACAGGTCGATAATAAACCGTTTTTTGTTTATCTTTCGCATAAGGGCGTACACGACAACTTCGCTGCTGCAAAACGGCACGCCGGATGTTATCAAAATGAGGAAATCGTATTACCTCCTTCTTATCATACGCCGGAATATGGAATTAAAGAATTGCCTTCTATTGATCCGGCAACCGGTAAGGCTGCTTCCGGTAAGGATTATTACGGCAAAGCTATGATGCCGGATTGGGTGAAGAGTCAACGCGAAAGCTGGCATGGCGTGGATTACTCATACCATGGGCGCCCTTGGGACGTTCAGGTGAGAAAATACTGTGAAACCCTGCGTTCGGTTGATGAAAGTATTGGTTCCGTACTGGACTACCTTAAAGAAGCCGGTTTGGACGAAAACACGCTGGTTATCTATATGGGCGACAATGGTTTCGCATGGGGAGAGCATGGATTGATTGATAAACGTCAGTTCTATGAAGAATCAGTCAGAATACCTATGCTGGTTCGTTGCCCGAGCTTGTTCAATGGAGGAATAGTCGTAGAAAACATGGTGCAAAATGTAGATATTGCTCCTACAATTATGGACTATCTGGGAGTTGAAAAAGCACCGCAAATGGTTGGATACTCCTTTATCCCTTTACTGAAAGGCGAAAAGACGGATTGGCGTGAACGCATTTTCTACGAATATTATTGGGAACATGAATTTCCACAAACACCTACCATGCATGGCGTACGTACAGACCACTATAAATATATCCGTTATCATGGCATCTGGGATACAAACGAGTTTTACGACCTGCAAGAAGATCCTGCGGAAACGAAAAATCTGATAGCCTCTCCCAAACATCAGGAAATTATTAAGCAATTAAATCATGACTTATATAATTGGTTGGAAGAGACCGATGGCATGAATATTCCATTGAAACGTACTGAACATCCGCATAACGATCACCGGAATATAAAAAACTATTAGAAATAGTGTGGCATGTTTCGGATGTAATATCTCCACGACATGCCACATTATTGATATGTGGGTATAAAACTATTCTTTCTGATAAACGGAAGGAGCTACCCCACGTTTGTTGAAAAAATGCCGGAAATATATTTCTTGCCTTTTTCTCCACCAAATCCAAACCACCGCCAAAAGTACCTATCCATATACGCTGCTTATTATCCTTATAGAGACAAAAAATATTGTCATTAGTGATAGACTGAGGATTTGAAGCATCATTTTTATATCACACATTGTCAATACAAAGACCATCCCCACGGCTACCCGTCCATATTTTTTCGGATTGACATACCGAACCGATTTCGTAATATACTCCTTTCCTCCTTCTTCTAACAGGCTGCAAGCCTTGTTTATCAGCGAAGCGACGGCTGGGAGATAGGAAAGTACATTCAATAACGTGTTATTTATTCTTTTTGCTCTTCAAAAATAAAGTAATAAAGATATTCATTTTCTTGGGGATAGCCAAAGGATAAGATGAATATTTTGGACGGATGAAGGAGAATAATTGCAGAAAATCAGTAGGTATGTCCGAGATGGACAGGAGGTATATCCGAGGTATTCCCTAGGTAATATCGAGCTAAGTACGAGGTCGTATCGAGGTAGGAACGAGCTGAATCGGACTTACATCGGACTTACATCGGAGAAAGATCGGAGTTTGTTCGGAGATGAATCGGACTTTATTCGGAATCTGATGGGACACTTATGGGATAGCATCCCTCCGGTTTGAACCCTTTACAATAAAAAGGAAGAGAGGTATTATACAAAGATACTGAATTTTTGTTGAAAAAGCTAATTTTGCGTTAAGTCTTAAACAGATACAAACATAATTTACAATAACATAAAAATCAACTGATAAATAATCAAGATTTTTATGTATATTTGGAAGAATAATAAAACTCTTTTGTTATGAAAAGGACTCTCTCATTTATCGTGTTTTTATGCCTTTGTCTGTCGGCAGTATGGGCACAAAAAGCCGAAAAAACAATTTCGGTAAAGATTACCAACAACCGACAACAAAATACAACAGACGAACCGGTAGTAATCAAACTAAATGATCTGAAAGTAAACTTCCTAATAAAATCTGCTACAATATGGGAAGGAAGTAAGGAAATACCGTCGCAACTTGATGATTTAAACAATGACCGGCGCGCCGACGAATTGGCTTTTGTTATTGATTTGCCCGCCTTGAGCAGTAAATCGGTGAAGATAGTTTTCTCGTCTGAAAAAAGCAATAAACAATATGAATCACGCGTATTTGCCGAGATGTTGGTAAGTGATAAAAAAGGCAAGCATGTTCCGGTGCGTTCTGTTACTATTCCCGGCACAAGCAATATTTATAATCAAATGCACCATCACGGACCTGCTTTCGAATCGGAATTGGTGGCTTATCGCCTTTATTTCGACAAAAAACAGACGATAGACATCTATGGAAAGTTCAACAAAGGACTTGAAATAGAAGAATCGCAATTTTATCCCACGGACGAACAACTGGCACGTGGCTTCGGAGATGATGTATTGTGGGTAGGAGAAAGCGCCGGTGCAGGGGCGCTTAAAGGTTGGAACGGGCAAAAGGCTACTCACATAGAGCCGGTTTCCACCCTTACGGAACGTATTATAGCATACGGTCCCGTGCGTGCGATAGTAGAAATAGAAGCAAACGAATGGGAGTATCAAGGCTCAATATTAAACATGATAAATCGCTATACACTTTATGCCGGACATCGTGATATGCTGGTAGAAACTTTTTTTGAAGAACCGCTGAAAGATGAAGTTTTTTGCACCGGTGTGGAAGACATCAAAGGATCTGTTTCTTATTCCGACCATAAAGGACTTGTGGGATGTTGGGGGACGGACTGGCCGGTTACCGACACTGTGAAATACGCCAAAGAAACAGTTGGAATTGCCGCTTACATACCCAAATATGTAAAGGCAGAAGTGAAAGATAACTCTAATTATCTCTATACCATTGGCGCTAAAGGCGAAAAGTCTTTCCGGCATTATGTAACGTTCACTTCCATGAAAGAAACATTTGGTTATAAATCGCCCGAAGCGTGGTTTGCATTTATTCGGAAGTGGAAAGAGACGTTAGACATTCCGGCAGAAGTAACACTGATGAAATAAATCATAAAAACGAAAGATACTTGCATTGTTTCTTTTTCCTTTTTTAGATATGTTTTAAAGGTTCTAAGGGTGAAATGTTGTGAATAAACACTTCACCCTTAATCTTTTCACCAAGTCCTCAAAATAGAGTTAAATAAGTTTTATTAGAATTACTAAAATAACATCTATAATTTTACTTATTGTTAATTAATAAGAATAAATAGGTTAATTCAGGTTAATCTATTAGGAATAACAATTAGGTACTGTTAATTTTGTTGGTATGAAAAAATCAACTATTTGGATATTAGGAATTGCAATGGGCTTGTCTTTCTTGGGACTTTTATATATGCAAGTCGGCTATATAGAAGAAACAGTGAAGATGCGCAATGAACAATTTGACGAGTCGGTCAAGCGCAGTCTCTATCAAGTATCCAAGAATGTGGAATATGACGAGACCAAACGCTGGCTGGAGGAAGATCTTTCCGAAGCGGAAAAGAATGCTTTATCGCAATCTACTTCACAAAACAATACTTTAATTCAAGAGCAGACAACACGACAATATCGTCTTATTACAACGCCAAACGGAACGATGTATTCGGATTTTGAGTTGAAGGTCATGTCTTCTAAACCGTCGTCTGTTCCGAAAGCAATGATTTCTCCTCGACGACATGGAACCAATACCATTCCGCAAACATCGAAAAACTTGCACGAGGCAATGAAGAATCGCTATTTGTATCAACGTTCTTTGATAGATGAGGTGGCATGGCAAATGCTCTATCGTGCAAGTGACAGACCGCTTGAGGAGCGTATCAATTTCAATAATCTGGATCATTATTTGAAGTCGGAATTAAAAAATAGCGGAATTGATATCGAATATTGTTTTTCAATAATAAATAAAAACGGATATGAGACCTACCGTTGTCCCAATTACACGGAAAAAGGAAGTGAATTTCTTTACAGTCAAATTCTTTTTCAGAATGACCCTCCCGCAAGGATGAATATATTAAAAGTACACTTCCCCACAAAGAAAGATTATATTTATAATTCGATAAGTTTTATTATTCCTTCCACTGTCTTTACGGTAGTATTGTTGATTGTATTCATATTTACCATTTATATTATCTTCCGTCAGAAGAAACTGACAGAGATGAAGAATGATTTTATAAATAATATGACACATGAGTTTAAAACTCCAATATCAACGATTTCATTAGCAGCGCAAATGTTGAAAGATTCATCGGTAAGCAAGTCTCCGGAGATGTTTCAACACATATCAGGGATTATTAATGATGAAACGAAGCGTCTGAAATTTCAGGTAGAGAAAGTTTTGCAGATGTCTATGTTCGACAAACAAAAGGCTACTTTGAAAATGAAAGAGATAGATACGACCGAATTAATTACCGGAGTAATCAATACATTTACCTTGAAAGTTGAAAAGTACAACGGGAAAATTAAATCAAACCTGAATGCAGCCAATCCGATAATCTTTGCTGATGAAATGCACATTACGAATGTTATTTTTAATCTGATGGATAACGCTGTAAAATATAAAAAGCCTGACAAAGATTTGATATTGGAAGTCAATACTTGGAATGAATCCGACAAACTGTTGATTTCGATACAGGATAATGGCATTGGTATAAAAAAAGAGAATCTGAATAAGATATTTCATAAATTCTATCGCGTGCATACAGGTAATCTGCACGATGTAAAAGGTTTTGGACTCGGATTGGCTTATGTGAAAAAGATAGTTTCAGACCATAAAGGAACAATTCGTGCCGAAAGCGATTTAGGTAAGGGTACCAAATTTATTATTGCATTACCTACTCATTAAATTTAAAAAGAATATGGAAGAAAAATTACACATTTTATTATGCGAAGACGACGAGAATCTTGGTATGCTCTTGAGAGAATATTTGCAGGCTAAAGGCTATTCTGCCGATTTATATTCCGACGGAGAAGCCGGACTTAAAGCCTTCTTAAAGAATAAATACGATTTGTGTGTACTTGATGTAATGATGCCCAAAAAAGACGGATTTACATTGGCACAAGAAATACACGCAATAAATCTCGAAATACCTATCATCTTCTTAACAGCCAAGACACTGAAAGAGGACATTCTGGAAGGATTTAAAGTGGGTGCGGACGATTATATAACCAAACCGTTCAGCATGGAGGAACTTACTTTCAGAATAGAAGCTATACTGAGACGTGTACGCGGAAAGAAAAACAAAGAAAGCACTATTTACAAGATTGGTAAATTTACGTTTGATACGCAGAAACAAATCTTATCTACCGAAGAGTTACAAACAAAGTTAACGACCAAAGAATCCGAGCTGCTCGCTTTGCTTTGCAGTCATGCCAATGAAATTCTGCAACGTGAGTTTGCATTGAAAACCATTTGGATAGATGATAATTATTTCAATGCCCGCAGTATGGACGTATATATCACTAAATTACGAAAACATCTAAAAGAAGATGAAAGCATAGAGATTATCAATATTCATGGAAAAGGCTATAAACTAATCATGCCGGATGTAGAAGAAAAGAAATGAACAATAATAAAATGCGGCGTAGTTTATCCATGAAAAAGGAAACTACGCCGCATTTTTATGTCAATCGGGCACAATGGATATAGTTAGTGACTTATTTCTTTTCTTTCAACTTCGCAAAGATAAGTGTTGCCAATTCTTCAGCTAATTCGGGATTGTCATTGATACAGACTTTGGCGGTATCACGTCCTTGTCCTAACTTCGAGTCATTATAGCTGTACCATGAACCGCTTTTTTTGATGATTCCCAACTCTGCCCCTAAGTCTATGATTTCTCCCGAACGGGAGATGCCTTCGCCGAACATTATATCGAAATCCGCCTTGCGAAAAGGAGGAGCGACTTTGTTTTTTATTACTTTTACTTTCGTCTGTTTGCCGACTACCTCTTCACCTTCTTTTATCTGTTGGCTTCCGCGAATATCAACACGCACCGATGCGTAGAATTTCAGTGCATTACCTCCTGTTGTTACTTCCGGACTACCAAACATAACACCTATCTTTTCACGCAACTGATTGATAAAGATACACGTAGTGCGTGTTTTGTTAATAGCGGCAGCGAGTTTACGCAAGGCTTGGGACATCAGGCGGGCTTGTAGTCCTACTTTGTTTTCGCCCATTTCTCCTTCTATTTCCGCTTTAGGGGTCAGGGCAGCCACAGAGTCAATGACAATAATATCAATAGCTGACGAGCGAATAAGTTGTTCGGCAATTTCCAAGGCTTCTTCTCCGTTGTCCGGTTGAGAAATCCAAAGGTTGTCAATGTCCACTCCTAATTTAGTTGCATAGAAACGGTCAAAAGCATGTTCGGCATCAATAAACGCCGCTATACCACCTGCTTTTTGTGCTTCGACTATGGCATGAATTGCCAATGTCGTTTTACCGGACGATTCGGGTCCGTATATTTCAATGATTCTTCCACGAGGATAACCCCCTACACCCAATGCGACGTCCAAACCGATAGAACCGGTAGGTATCACATCAATTGCCTCTATATTATTATTACCCATTTTCATAATAGAGCCTTTGCCGAAATTCTTTTCTATCTTATCTGCCGTAGCTTGTAAGGCTTTCAGTTTTTCGGCATACGCCATATTGTTGTTCTCCGAATCAAAAATTAATTCTTCTTTCTTACTCATGTTACTTATTTACGATTATATTATTTATTATTCCTCTAGTTCTCCCCTCTTCTACTCTTACATTATATTATACTTCCAAGTCTTTGTCCAGAATCTCGTGCCAAGGAAGCCCTTGTTTATTAAGTTGATCCATAAAAGGATCGGGATTGAACTCTTCTACATTATTGACTCCCGGACGTTTCCATTCCCCTTTGAGAAACAACAACGCACCAATCATGGCAGGTACTCCGGTAGTATAGCTTACGGCTTGCATACCGGTTTCTTTGTATGCAGCCTGATGGCTACAATTATTGTATATATAACAAGTATGTTCTTTATTATTTTTAATCCCGCGTATGCGACAACCTATAGAGGTTTCACCCGTATAGTTTTCACCTAAATCTTGAGGATTGGGTAGAACGGCTTTTAAGAACTGTATGGGAACAATCCTTTGTCCGTTATAATCTATTTCGTCAATGCGTGCCATGCCGATGTTTTGAATAACACGCAAATGTGTGAGATACTCTTGACCGAATGTCATCCAAAAACGGGCACGTTTTATTGTAGGGAAATGTTTAACCAACGATTCCAATTCTTCGTGATACAAAAGATAAGATTCCTTAGAGCCTATGTTAGGGTAAGTAATAGGTTGATGCATCTCTAAAGAGCCCGTTTCTATCCATTTTTCGTTCTCATAATAACGTCCCTTTTGGGTTATCTCACGAATATTGATTTCAGGATTGAAATTTGTGGCAAACGCTTTGTGATGGTCGCCGGCATTACAATCTACTATATCGAGATAATGTATTTCATTAAAATGATGTTTGGTAGCGTAAGCAGTATAAATACCACTCACTCCGGGATCGAAGCCACAACCGAGAATAGCGGTCAGTCCGGCATCCTTAAACCTATCATGATATGCCCATTGCCAACTATACTCAAACTTTGCTTCGTCTTTCGGTTCATAATTGGCTGTATCCAAATAATTCGTTCCGGCTTTCAGGCACGCCTCCATTATGGTTAAATCTTGATAAGGAAGCGCTACATTGATTACTATTTCCGGCTTGAAAACATTAAATAGAGAAACCAATTCGTCAACATTATCGGCATCTACTTGTGCCGTTCTTATAGAACGATTGCCAATAGCACTAACAACAGCATCACATTTTGAACGGGTGCGGCTTGCTATCATAATATCGGTAAACACATCGGCATTCTTTGCTACTTTATGCGCCACAACAGTTCCTACACCACCCGCACCAATAATTAAAACTCTACCCATCTGAATGTATTTAATTAAAAAGATACTAAACGGACAAAACGATACAAAACACAACCTTCACTGTAAATCTGTTAATTAGAAATTAATGGTACAAGTGAGACATTTTTAACAATAAGAAACAATAAACAAACGAATTAAAAGCAGGCAAATATAAAGAATCTTTCTATTGCTTAATGCTTTCCCTCTAATAAAAAATGTCTAACTGTTATTTCGGATATTCCTCTACATCAAAGTTATTGCTTTCTGTCCCGATTCTAATTCTGACATATCCTTGGATCATTCCCATTCCTCCAAAGGGAATTGTGAATAATCAAGGAACAAAGGGTCGGGTATTATTCCGGTTCTTTTCTGAAATTCTCCGTATTGGCAAAAGTCTTATTCTTTTCAACGTCAGCGTCTGAAACTTTCCCAATGAAAATGCCGTATTGTCCATTATTTTGCGACAGATTGTCGCGAACGATTATCTTGCGCGATCCGTTCATTTGGGCATTGAAAGTAATTCCGCTTTCATCATTTCCTTCCGTAAGATTATGGGTGATTTTGATATTTTCACTTTCTGTACAATGGATTCCGGAAAGTTTATTTCGGGCTACTTCATTGTTTGAGACCTCAATGTTGCGGCAAAAAGACAAATCAACTCCGCAACCAAAAGGAGAAGCATCGAAACGGCTGTTTTTAATTTCAGCATCGGAAACATGCAGCAACCGGAGGTTATGATGAAATCCGGCTCCCGGAACGACACTTGCCCCGTTATCGCTTATGTCGCAAAAATTTATGGTAACATTGGAAGCTCCGGAAAGAGAGATGCCGCTTTTTGTACAGTTTTGAATCGTCAGATTTTCGAAACGGATATTTTTCATCTCCTTTTCTTTATCGGCAGAAAAAACAATTCCACCCCGACTTGGCGCATTCATATAGGAACGGGTTCTCCGGTCGTGATTCGGATCGTCGTTAGTTATTGTGGCAACAGCTCCTTCTATCAATAAATCCCGGATCACTACATCGTGCAGATCATTTCCGGCATTGACGATGGTTGCAGCTGATAGTTTGGGGTCTAAGAAGAGGAGGGTTTCTTTTCCTTGTCCGGCGAGTGTTGTGTTGCTTTTCATTTTCAGCGACTCCTTCAGCTTATGGATTCCTTTCCCCAGTACAATTGTTTTTCCGGTGTTTCTGTCAATTGCATCCTGAATAGATTCTCCTGCTTGAACAAGGACCGCATTTCCCGGTTGGTAAACCTGCGGATTATCCAAAGCTCCCGTTCTCGCCGGTTGTTTTGCCAGCGAATCGGAAAGGATTGCTGAAGGAGTTTTTGCCGGATACTTTGCAAGGGCTCTTATGGAAGTCAACATGCCGGTTGAAGATTCGGAGCGGGTATGATTCTCAATCACTTTCCGGGTATAAGCCAATTCCGTATTTTTAACCGAATGATAATGATCGTAGATTGATTCGTAAATATCCTTGAATTTTTCTTTTCTTCGATGAGATAACACACCGAAAACAGGAATATCTTCTCCCAACATGAATTTTGAAGCGTATTCAAAACCCAGCGCCAAACGATTGTCGGCAACACTGTAGAAATCCAAACCTTGTGTCCAAGCCGTTTGCGCCGCTTTAGCAAGTTCTCCGATTCCTAATTGAACATGATCCCAGTCGCGGGTGGTTTCCTGACATTGTCCACTCGGATAAATGTATTTCGTAATACCTGAATTACCAATTCCCCGGTAATACCGTTCTACGGCATAATTGAAGATTGCCGGATTATCCGTATATATCCCAATACATAACAAGGTATTAATCATCGAAGCATCCCAATTGCCATTGGCTTCGGTGAAGAAATCCTTAATCGTTGGGTAAAATACAGTCAAAACCAAGCGTTCGAACTGTTCCTTGTCTTTTTCCGCCCAACCGGAGTCGGTATGTTTGAGTATTTCGGCTGCATTTAGATAGGTCGAACCGTTTAATCCAACACTCAGTTTGGCATCATTAGCATCAAAATCCCAGAGTTGGTATGACCAAGCGTTCAATATTTCGATTGCCTTATGGGCGTATGCTTTATTCTCCGTAATATACCACATAAGGGCATGATTGTAGGCGGCTTTTGCACTTTCTCCAAATTCACGTCCGCCGATGCTGTTAGCCCCGTAGGGACCGATAGAAATATGGGTAAAAGCCTGTGGTTGAAAGTCGAGGGAAGTTTGTTTTTTCAGGTTATCGAAAGCGGTTTTCCAAGGTTGTTTTTCTGCAATAATCTGCTGTTTCATATATTCCATATCCTCACGGGTTTGTGCCATTCCGGGATGACAAAACGAGCGATTGGGTTTATTTCCCATCCGGATAATCAATTTTCCTCCTTGCAAAATATCGTTGTGATGAATAACGTTATAATCGTATTTTTTACCATTTAATTCTACGGATTGGATGTAAACGTTTTCGGAAGAATTATCGCGGGTTTCTATTGTAAATTGTTTCCCGTTTTCCAAATGAATGGTTACTTTATCGAACAAAGGGCTTCCTAATACATAATCGCCCGAAGCTGTGAATACCGGGTAAAAGCCCAAGGAAGAAAGGATATACCAGGCAGACATTTGTCCGCAATCTTCGTTTCCGATAATACCGTCAGGTTGGTCGGTATAAAAATCGTTCATGATTTGGCGTACCAGTCGAGCGGTTTTCCATTGTTGACCGGCATAAGCATAGAGATAGGCTATATGATGACTCGGTTCGTTTCCATGTGCATATTGTCCGATACATCCTGTTAAATCAACCAGCACATCCGGATCTTTCGGATCGGATGCAAGCGAAAAGAACGTATCCAGCCGGTCGATGAAAGTTTCTTTTCCTCCCAAGAGGTCTATTAATCCTTCGACATCTTGCGGCGCCAACCACAAATATTGCCAAGCGTTCCCTTCGGCATAATCAGCGGCAAAAGGACGTTTGGATTTAAGTGGGTCAAAAATCGGGTTCCAACTTCCGTCAGCCATTTTTCCCCGGATAAATCCGGTTTCCTTATCAAAGTACAGCTTGTAATTTTCTGCCCGTTTTTGAAAATAGTCATAATCATCTGTTTTCCCCATTGCTTTTGCCATTCGAGCAATACTTGCATCACCGATAGCGTATTCGAGCGCAGTTGCCACCGGTCGGTTTGTCATTACATCAGAAGGAAGCGGTTTGAAATCCCGTGCAAAATCCAATCCACGGACATCGCTCATAGCTGTTGTTTTCAGGGCATAGTAAGCTTTTTCGGCATCAAAACCTTTGCATCCTTTCAAATAGGCTTCGGCTATTATCTGAAAACTGTTTATGCCAACCATCGTCCCTGTATCGTATCCCCGTAGATGCCAAATAGGAAGTATTCCAGTCTGCTCAAAAATTGCCAGCATACTGTTGACAAAATCGGCTGTTCTTTTCTGATCGATAATAGTGAACAACGGATGCGCCGCACGATAAGTGTCCCAAAGAGAGAAAATGGTGTAATTATCAAAGCCGGCTTTTTTATAAACCTTCCAATCAGCTCCCCGGTAATCCCCATTCCGGTCGTTAAATAAGGAAGGGTGTACCATTAAATGAAACATGGCAGTGTAGAATATCCGCTTATCGACTTCATTTTTTGTCTCAATGCCTATTTTGGAAAGTTCTATGTTCCATTTTTCATCAGCTTGTCTTACTGTTTTTTCAAAATCCCAACCGGGTATTTCGGCTTTGATATTTTCCAGTGCATTGCCGGAACCTACCGGTGATATACCCACTTTTAAGAGCACTTCCTGGGGTGCCTGATCAAAACTGATCAACGCTTTGATATTCTCTCCTTTTCCTTGCTTTCCAGAAAGAGGTTTGGCATCGTCATAGATATTGAATCGGGTGATGGGAACAGACGATTTTATGGCAAAGAAAACTTCCTGTCTTTTAGCCCATCCGGAGGAAAAACGATAACCTTTAATCGTGTATTTATCCACCTGTTCAATATAGGTATCGGTAGATCTGTCATTAATGCCCTCTTTCAAATCAATGATGATACGGGCATCTTTCCCTTCGGGAAATTTGTATTTATGGAAACCGACACGCTCGGTAGCCGTCAGTTCTACCCGGATATTGTAATCATCTAACTGAATGGCATAATATCCCGGTTTTACTTTTTCATTCTTATGCGAAAAACGAGAAGAATAACCGCTGTATGGATCGGTTTCAACACCTTTTGTCAGCTTCACATCGCCCATATAGGGCATGAGAAGAACGTCTCCTAAATCTCCAATTCCCGTTCCGCTTAAATGTAATTGCGGAAAGCCGATGATAACACTGTCCCGGTAGTTGTATCCCGAACACCAATCCCAGCCTTTATAGAAATTAGAAGGACCAACTTGTACGGCTCCATACGGAACATTTGCCCCGACAAACACGTGTCCATGTCCTCCCGAGCCAATATACGGATCTACGTAATCGGTTAGTTTTTGTGCCTGAAGATTCGTTACAACACAAACAAATGTTGACAACAAAATAATCGCTTTACACTTCCTGTATTTCCCTGTTTTCATTTTGATATTTCTTTCTATTTGGAGCGTATTTTATTTTACTTCAAATGAACCTCTCAAACGAATATCTTCAGAAGAACTGCCGATCATCACGGAAAAGGTTCCGGGTTCTACTACGAAATGATTATTCTTATCCCATAAGCCAAGTTCTTGTGGAGTTAATTCAAAGTGGATTGTTTTCTCTTCTCCCGCCGCTAAGCGGACGCGTTCAAATCCTCGCAGCACTTTTACATAAGTTGTTACGGAACTATAATCGTCTCTCAGGTACATTTGTACCACTTCATCCCCTTCCACTTTCCCTGTATTTTTGACTTTACAACTGAGAGACGCATTTCCCTGTGGACCAATTTCAGGAGTGTGAACAGTCAAATCCGAGTAGGAAAATGTGGTATAACTCAATCCATATCCGAAAGGATAGAGTACGCCATCCACCCGGACTCTGCCTTTTGAATCGGAACCGGGTTTAAACGGAAAAGCAAAGGGTATTTGTCCTACCGATTTTGGAAATGTAACGGCTAATTTGCCTCCGGGGTTATTATCACCAAATAATGTTTGAGCTATGGCATAGCCCATAAACTCTCCCGGAAACCATCCGTATATAATGGCAGGAATGTATTTTTGCGCCCAATTGATTGTCGCAGCACGTCCGTCAATCATCAACAGAACAATTGGTTTTCCGGTAGCATATACCGCTTCGAGAAGTTGTTGCTGACGACCGCACAAGTTCAGATTGGTACGGGAATATTCTTCTCTGACTGTTTTTTCGTTGCCTCCCAACACCAAGATTACAACATCGGAAACTTTGGCTAATGCAACAGCTTCATTAATCAGCGTTTGCTCTTCTGCATCCAAAGGAACGTTATACAATTCACTTTCGGGAAAATAGTTATCAATAATGTTACATCCTTTGGCATATTGCACATCTGTGCCCGGCAGGTATCCTTTAATGCCTTGATAGACTGTTTGAATGGGTGCATTGGCAGGACCATAACGGCAAATCAGATTATTGGTTTCTTCTGCATTGGGACCTATCACCGCTATTTTTTTCAAATCTTTGGACAACGGCAAGAGATTATTTTCGTTTTTTAAAAGCACTATTGATTGCAATGCCGCTTTCAGAGATACGGCTTGATGAGCTTCGCTGTGAACGATTTTATCCGCTTGTTTTTCATCTCCTTTATAGGGACTATCGAAAAGACCGAGTCTGAATTTCACTTTCAGGACATCCTTTACACGGCTGTCGATAGTGGTTATGGCTATCTTTCCGTCGGCAATAGCTTTACGAAGGGGAAGGATGAAATTTTCCGGTAAAGAGAAGTTTGTTCTCACATTCAAACCGGCATTAATGACCTCTGCGGCAACATCTTCTAAAGAAGATTTTATTTTGTGTTTAGTCATGATAAATTCAACGGCTTCGCTGTCGGAAACAACATATCCTTTAAATCCATATTCTTGACGAAGAATTTCAGTCAAGAAATGATAACTTCCGGTTATGGGTTCGCCGTTGTAATCATTATATGAACTCATGACGCCTAATGCTCCGGCTTCTTTAATGCCTTTCCTAAACGGTTCCAAATACAATGTACGCATTTCGCGAGGTGCTATGTGCGGATCGGTGCGGGTACCTTCATCGCGACCGCCAACAGGAACACTATAAACAGCAAAGTGTTTGGGAGTGGAAATTAATCCGTTTGATTGAAGTCCGATTATCATTTGTTTCCCAAGTTCTCCGGCTAAATAAGGATCTTCGCCATAACTTTCTACCACTCTTCCCCAACGCGGGTCTTGTGCAATATCCAGTATGGGCGAGTAAATGTTGGTATATCCCAAGGCGTTAGCTTCTTCTGCGGTAACCTGTGCTATTTCATGGATTAATTCACGATTCCAGGTGGCGCCTTGTCCGCATTGTGCAGGAAACAGGGTCGCCCGGTCGTGGCAAAGACCGCGGATACCTTCATTGGTATAATCAACAGGTATTCCCAGACGGGTGTTTTCAACGAACCAGCGTTGAATGGCTTGCCTGTTTTGAATACTTGTTGCGTAGGGAAAGGATATTTCCGAGCCGAAACGACCCAAACCGTTTGCCTGTTCATCAATATTGGCAATCCCGTCTTTCCATATTTCGTTTTTCCATCCGGGTGTGGGTGCTTTATCTTTCAATACTCTGCCGGAACCGTATAGAGTAGCCAATTGGCAGGTTTTCTCGTCAAGTGTCATTTGGGATAATAAATCGGATATGCGGTCGTCAATAGGAGCCGACGGATCTTCATAGACATCTTTCACCCCATTTTTATTGAAATCTATCCAACCTTTTTTATAGATATTTTGTGCCGGAAGAGTTGACACTGAAAACAACAGGCAAATAACAGCAACGGATTTTAATGTGTTCATCTTTTTATCTTTTTGTTTCATACCATATTGTTATCATAATATTAATGACCAGTTTCCCGAATAGTATGCTTTATTTAGTTTCTCCAACGATTTTTTATCTTGTTTTCTTAAGAATTGATACTCTAAATCTTTATACAGGTAATATTGTAGCCAATATCCTTTACTGTATTTTTCACGAACGGATGAAACTTGTTTTAATTTTGCATACCAACTTGTATTCAAGTTGTATTTTTCGGCTACTTCAACAGCTTTTAGTGCATTATTCCACATTGCATCAGACATTTTCGTCATTAAGTCTGTAAAATTACTATAATTGAAATTGGAAATGTCTATTAAATCGCAACAATCATTGATGTTTAATTCTTTCAAATCAATGACGGTTTCAAATTTTTGGTCTCCATCCATATCATATTCCATATAATCGAAAAAGCCGTTATTATCCTTATCGGTGTATTTTACGGTTGCAAAGTCTTTAGGATTTTTATCTAAACCCATCCACAGCCTGTCCCATCCTTGATAATATTCGGCATTTTGATCAATGCGCCAGCAACCCCATTCCGCTCCATAGAGATGGAGCCGACCATCAAATTTGCTGATATAGAGTTTCCCTTTACCGGAATTATCCATATCCCACTCGCCACGGTCGCCCGATGCATCCGATTGTTTGTTGTTATCAATTCCTCCGTTTTTCCAACCCACTTTGAAGGGATCCAAAGGGTCGTAAAATTCAACTCGTTCCCAGCGGTTGCAATCATCGTCTTCATCAAAAACAAAGTACACACGGTTCCATTCTCCCCGGTTAAAAATCAGATCCAAAGCCTTGTCATGGTCGGGATATATAAATTCATCTATTTGTCTCCAACGAGGGTCCATAAAAAATGTATCTGCTTCGACACATCTTCGATTGTTTATTTTATGTATTTGATCTTTGTAATCAAACCCTTTTCCTCGAAAACCAATAGTAAAATCAAAATCAAATTCATTGCCCGGACCATTATCGTTATCCATATCTACCGCGATTGATACCCAATCAATATTTCCGCTCAACTGTTGATTGATATAACTGTTGGCAGGAGTATTATTATCCACACGTTTGGGCGAATCGACCAAACGAACAGCCATCTCGGATAATCCATCGTTATCAAGATCGTAAAAAAGAAACGGATTTTCCCAATTCAACCGTACGTCTTTCATGTTATAGGTCGAAGCGTGTATTTTCAGGAATGCCGTTTGTCCGCTATAATCAGGATAAAAGTCACTGATGCCCGCTTTGTCCCAGCTTTTTATTTGCATGGTATTCCAATCAATGTAATTGAAAATATTGTCCTGATCCAAGTCCAAAACAATCATATAATGACCGTTTGGCCAAACTTCCTCTGTTTTTATGGCAGGATATTCTACGATGATTTGTATCTCGGCTTTTCCGTCATTATCGGTATCTATCCAATCAATGATTAGATCGCCCGATCCTCCATATATACCATCTTTATTCCGGTCAATAAGAAGGCAATCGTTTTTAGTATCTCCTTCCCAATCTTCCCAAGTCATATTTCCGTCGTCATCAATCCAAAGAATGGGAATGTTATCGCGTGTGACAGAATAAATCACATCCGGTTTCCCGTCTTTGTTCAGATCAATTAACCGGGGTTTATATCCAATAGGCGGGGGCGGTAGCCGGAAAGACGTGATTTTCAGTTTATTGTTCCAATACAGGTTGTTTTCCTGAGCTTTTACATTCAAAAAAACAATATTAAATAAAAAGAGGCTTATAAAAAATTTGATGTGATGATGTGATGATGTGGTGATTTTCATGAGATTATTTATTTAGCTATTGTTGCAAAGGGTAATTTCCTTTCATATACAATCTAGTACAAATGTTCTCATCATTGATGATACGGTACAGATATAATACAAAAATACAATAAATAAACAAATAATGAAAACATTTTCAACAATAAGCAAACGAATAAAAAGCAGACAAATATAAAGATACCCGTAGTGCATTTAGAGTAAAAGCCAAGGAGGAAAATATTCAGAATTAATAAATCACTTATACTCAATTATTTGCCAAATCCTTTAGTTATGTATTCTCCTGATTATCTGTAAGATAGCAGGGTGTTGTACGACATTACAGGTAGTTTTAAACAGGTAACAAGCTGATAACTATGGGGTATTTGCGTCCATAAAACGTTATTAGGTCGTAGATAGGTCGTAGTTAAGTCGTAGATACCTCGTAGATAGGTCGTAGAAATGGCGTAATTGTTCCGCATGGAGCGCGTTAAGGATTGGAGCGTAAATCCTTTTGTGGCGAGGGTACGAGCCACAAAAGATTGTAGCGGAAAGCCTGACCCGTCAGGGGAACGCCCTAAAGAAAAGTTGAAAGTTGAAAGTGGAAAATTGAAAGTGGTTGAGAGTTGATAGTTTTGAGTTTATCTAAATGCACTACGGGTTAAGAATCATATTTTTCTTTCCACAACTGTTTCATTCGCTCATGAAGTTTGTTTTCCGTTGGATTGTTTTGTGGATGCCAGATACGAATATCTTTTAGTTCATCCGGAAGATATTGTTGTTGTGCGAAGTTTCCTTCATAATCGTGTGCGTATTTATAATCTTGTCCATATCCTAACTGCTTCATCAACTTGGTAGGAGCGTTACGCAAATGTAGAGGAACAGGTTGATTACCCGTTTTTTGAACCAATTCCAAAGCATCGTTTATGGCACTGTAAGCCGAATTACTTTTAGGACTTGTTGCCAGATAAATGGCAGTTTCCGCCAACGGTATCCGCCCTTCGGGCCAACCGATTTTCATTAGGGTGTCGAAACAGGTATTCGCAAGGAGCAGTGCATTGGGATTAGCCAAGCCAATGTCTTCTGCGGCAGAGATAACCAAACGTCTTGCGATGAAAGCAGGGTCTTCACCCCCTTCTACCATACGTGCCAGCCAATAGATTGCTCCGTCGGGATCACTTCCACGAATGGATTTGATGAAAGCAGAGATTATATCGTAATGCATCTCACCGTCTTTGTCGTAAGCCAAAGGATTTTGCTGTAACCGTTCGGTTACCATGTCATCGGTGATAACAACCGTTTCCATTGCTTCTGCCTCAACAACAAGTTCCAGGATATTTAACAGTTTACGCGCATCCCCACCGGAAAACCGAAGTATTGCAGTAGTTTCTTTCAGTTCGATATTCTTTTCCTTAAGAATTGTATCAACACTAATGGCGCGATGTAACAATTCTAAAAGATCTTCTTGTTCCAAAGATTTGAGAACATAAAGCTGGCAGCGCGATAATAGAGGACGAATGACTTCAAAGGAAGGGTTCTCTGTAGTTGCCCCGATAAGTGTTATCGTTCCTTTTTCTACAGCTCCTAATAGAGAGTCTTGCTGAGATTTGCTGAAACGGTGAATTTCATCTATAAACAGAATAGGACTGTTTTGTGAAAAAAAACGATTGCTTTTTGCCTTGTCAATGACATCACGCACATCCTTCACCCCCGAACTAACAGCACTCAACGTATAAAAAGGGGTTTCGAGTTTATGGGCAATAATCTGTGCCAAAGTGGTTTTTCCTACTCCGGGTGGTCCCCATAAGATAAAAGAAGAAATATGCCCGCTATCAATCATTTTACGCAATATAGCTCCTTCACCCACTAAATGTTTCTGACCGATATATTCATCTAATGTGATCGGGCGAAGTCTTTCTGCCAAAGGTTTCATTTAAAATACCATCATTACCATAAAACGTATGCCGTGCTTGTTTATTTTCGGATTGTCAAGATATGTCAAACGGCGCACATACTCTATATGCAGTAATTTGAATATGTTGGATATGCCGATACTTGCTTCGATATAAGGTATTTTAGGATCCATGGCGAAACTGCTTGTATATCCGTTGCGGGTAGGAAAGAGAAACAAGTTGCCATCTAAACTATTATAACCGGGATTGTTTTTATTGGTTAATCTTCCTGATAAGGCACTGAAATGGAAGGTTTCCCTCCATTTTAACTTTTTAACGAGAGGGATACGGTTGAACAGTTTTCCGTTCATATTATATGATATGTCTAAGGAAGCATAGCGGTCGTTCAAGAACTCCATGTTATTTATAAGAGCAAACGTTTCCGGTTGGATGATGTACGAGAGATTGGCAGCCGGCAATATTAACAGAGGAAATGGAACTTTACTCCATTGTGCACCGGCTTTCAGCGATATATCCACTTTGCCCCACGAAGAGAGCCAGAAACGTTTTCGGATACTTGTTTCAGTAAGATTAAAGCTATACTCACCCCCGAGCACGTCTTTCAACCCCATTGTATGCGAAAGAATAAATATAGGGGCATCTAATGATATTGGGCGACGGCGTTGTTTGGTGTTGATGAAACTTTCGCCGGGAGCATATCGTAACTTTATTCCCAGTTCGGTAGTAGTAATATCATGTATCAAGTTTCGTTCGGGATTGTTTTGAATGTATTGCAATTTGCCCGTTGGTTCGTCATTGCGATGCCGTCCCATCACCGAAACGGAGAAACCTGCAGTTGTTTCCAGTTCGTAGCTTAGTATCGCATCCCGTACGTACGACATTTGATCAACAGGCGTAACTTTCCATGCCACGAACATATTGTCTTTGTCTGTGGCAAGAAACTTATCCATCGGAGACATTACATCATAGCGATAATTTGCCGTAATATTATGCTTTGGAAATTCCCACGGAAGAAACTCTCGCTTTTTAAACGTATAGGTTACGCCGCCTTCATACTTCCATTTTTCATCTCTGAATCCATAAGCGCCGTATCCGTTGAAAAACCAATGAGGACTTAATTGAGAGGTCGTTCTTGCGCTAAATCGCAAGCGCGTTCCATCGACATAGTTGCTTGTAACCATCGTATTGATTGGACCAATGTCAACTTTGTTGTTTTCTTTACTGCCTACTTCTATGAAATTCTCAATCAGAGCTTTAGCCCCAAACATCACATACTTGAATCCGGGTATCTCTTCAAGCCTTTTCATCATCCAGTCGATATTATTTTCTGTTTTGGTGAGCGGAACTTGCCTTACTTTTGCCCAAAACTCATCTCCCTTTATGTACATATCGTTGTCTTTCACCACTTTTCCGGTTAAGCGAAACAGTCGAGGTTCAATAGAGGTAAAAATATAATTGGAATATTTAGTTATCCGCCTCACTTGCATTCCTTGTACGTTTTTCATCATGGACAAATCCACCACCATGTCATCATCGGTTAAAACCCAATATCCATTATCTGTTAACTCGTAATTCTGAATAATGTCCAATCTATCAACATAATTTACCCCTGTTTTTTGAGGTAAGTTCATGGTGCATCGTTTTACGGCGTAACTGGAGTCGTTGAGTACGTACAAATGCCCGGTAAAGCCAAAATCTTGGGAGTTCTGGGGTACAAATGTGAGATGTACGCACTCGTGTTTCTCTACCATTATCGTATCCATTAGATAGAACTTATAGAAAGAGATGGCGGAAATAGAAGAAATGGGACTGACGAAACGATTGTCGAACAAACGGATGTCGTTGTCATAGATGTTGATTTCCGTAAACATATCGGTCAAAACAGCTCCTACCATATCTCCTGTTGATAAAAAATCTTCTATTCCCGTAGAATTTACTCCCCTGACAAGTGTTTTTTCACTTTTGGGTTCTTTGCGGTAAATATACTGCGATGCGGTTTCTTTTATGGAAACGGGCAAAATGAACTTTTGCGATTCGGGAGAGATTTCTATTTGGTCTATTAAGAAAGGCATCTTTTTGTAAATACCCTTTTGCAAACTTTCCGGTGTTACATCATTGAGTGACATTTTCATCTTTTGGTACTTGTCGTACTGATAATAGTCGTTCTCCTCCAATCTTTTCAACGATTTACGGGCAATTACCTTACGCATGAACTCTACGGCGGGATTGTTTTTGCGGGAATAATTTTCTTTTTGAGGTTTTATCGTAACTTCGTTCAATTGAATGTCGGACGGGAGTAACTGCACGTTAAGCTCTTTTGTTTCCGAATGGATAGTTATGATTTTGGTTGTATATCCTATGGCGGAGAAGGTAACTTCGTTCCATCCCTTATGTACCGGTATTTGGTAACTCCCGTCTATAGCTGTCATACCGCCAACACCTTTCCCTTCATAATAAACGGAAACATACATTAGAGGTTCATGGGTAATAGAGTCTGTAACAACTCCTTTTAATTGAGCAAATGTTTTAGGAACAGACAATAACAGAAAAAAAAGGATAATATATTGACGATATATTTGTTTCATACGCATAATATTGTGAAAATCGCAAAATTAGATAATAACTATTATATAGAGTCTAAATACTGGCTAAGAAAAGAAGTAATGTTTAAAAATATTATGATATAGGGATATCTTTTGTATTTAAATCTTCTTGTTTTGATTGTAAATTTCTACTACCTTCTTTACCGATCCATGCATGGATAACAATGATTTCGCTTGTTCATAATCCAATCCAAGTTCTTCGACAATCATGCGTGTACCTCTATCCACCAATTTTTGATTACTGAGTTGCATATTAACCATTTTGTTACCTTTTACGCGACCGAGTCGAATCATTACCGAAGTAGTAATCATATTCAAAATCATTTTCTGCCCCGTACCGGATTTCATTCGTGAACTTCCCGTTATAAACTCCGGTCCTACAATCATTTCAATAGAAATATCGGCTTCTGCTGCCATTGGCGAATCGGGGTTGCTTGTGATGCACCCCGTTAAAATGCCGTGCTCATGAGCGGCACGTAGCGCACCTGTTACATAAGGTGTCGTTCCCGAAGCTGCGATGCCGATGACGATATCTTTGTCCGTAACATTGTGTTCTACAAGTTCCTGCCAGCCACGTTCCGTATTGTCTTCGCCATTCTCCACCGGGTTGCGCAACGCCGTATCTCCGCCGGCAATCAGTCCGATAACCAATGTGGGAGGCATACCAAAGGTAGGGGGGATTTCCGAGGCATCAAGCACGCCTAATCTCCCGCTTGTGCCTGCTCCCATATAAAAGAGGCGTCCGCCTTGTTTCATGCGGGGAACAATTTGGCTAACAAGTTTCTCTATTTGCGGGATTACCTTTTGAACGGCGAATGCGACTTTCTGGTCTTCGGTATTGATTGCTTCCAAAAGCTCACGGACGGATTTCTTTTCAAGGTCATTGTATAGAGAGGCTTGTTCGGTTATCTTGTTGAATGACATATATAGCTATTTTTTAATTTGCATTGTTTTTAAGAAACTATGAGCACCTTCATCCGATTAACTTAAATGATAGTCAATGAAGTGCAATAGTAAGTATTTTAAAAGATAAATGCAAGCGAAAGTACTTACTGCGAGAAATTTTGAAGCGGTCTTCTATCTACCTAAAACAGGTTGTCAATGGCGTGTTCTATCTCATGACTTTCGGTTTGATAATTTCTCAAAACTTGCAAAACAAAAAACACCCAACTTTACATTTGTGAGTGTAAAATTGGGTGTTTGATTTATTATTAGCTTGCTCCTACTAAAAGGCAAATCATTTATAAAAAGAAACAGGTCGTATAAAATGACCTGTTTCTTTTTATTATAGATTATCTTCCAATAACTTTCTTATTTCCGACGAAGAGGGTCTTGGGGCATCAGACGCAACTATTACACCCTCTTTCCCTACCAGAATAAACCGCGGGATTCCTGTTATTTTATAAGGTTCAATAATTCCTTTCCGGGCGTCATCGCCGGCAAATAGCTGAATGCCCTTCAAGTCGGCACTCACCAGATAATCTTTCCACTTCTGATGGTCTTTCGAAGCATCGGTGGAAACACTCAGAAACACAATGTTTTCATTGCCGTTAAACTCCTCTTCCAGCTTTTTCAGATGGGGAATCTCCTTTATACAAGGTCCACACCACGTTGCCCATACATCAACGTAAACCAACTTACCTTTGAAATCCGACAACGCCACCTCTCTACCGTCTCTATCCACAAATTTAAAATCAATCGCAAGATTTCCGTCCTTCGTCTCATGCAGGGAGATTTTCAGGTCCTGTATTTTACCTTTCTGGCTTTTTGTGATGATATACTTCCCATAAATATTCTCATACTCAAGTAGTTTGGTGTACGATTTTATATGTGACGCCAAATCCGCTACCAGTTCGCCTTTTATCGTATCACTTGCAACTGTCGGCACCTTCTCCAGAATTGCTTCAATCGGATTCGTTATCTCTACTTTGCTCACTATTAAATTGTTGACAATGATTTTTTCAATATTATCAACGCTTAACGGAGAATACTTCATGATCTCTGCAGTTTGAGTCAATGCCGTAACATCTATGTGACGATAATAGTCGGGGAAATCTTCTGCTGTGGGATGTACCGACCTTGGAGTATGGATGAAATGCACAGCAATATCCAGCAGATTGTATTTTTTATACTTTTCAAATGCTTGATTAAACGTGTTGTTAGTAGTCGCGCTTTTCGGATAGCTATTCAACTCTTTTAGTTTTTCTTCAAACAGCGGGAAAAAGTCCACATACGTACTGATCACTCTATCGAAATAGACTGATTTCCATTCCAATGGTTGAATAAAGTCGTGCCATCTGGCTACTTCTTTGTTTTCCGGACTATTATTATTCCCGTTCAAAACATACGAATCTTTCGTTACGGTGAAATCCAGTCTGTCGCCGGGTTTAAGATAAAAAGCGTATCTATTGATCTTCTGCCTACTATTCAGACAGATAAAATAGAAATCTTCTTTCTGAGGTTTATAGGCAAAATAAAAAGAACTATCTTCGTCTACTGTCGATGATGCTACCTCCTTTAACTCACCGTCGGCTAATTTATAGAGAGCTATTTTTTCAGCAGCGCCTCTATTCCATTTCCCGGAAATTGTTGTCAGTTTCTCATTGTTTTGCCCGTAGCTACTGCCGACAACAGTAAATAGCAGCAATTGTAATAAAAGTTTTCTCATTCTATGATTTATTGTTTATCAACGATATAATACATACCTGGCATTACCTGTGCCTTGAAACAGTTTTGCAGGGGTCGTATCAATTTCGGGGTTACCTAATCCTATCACATTCAAACAATACATTTTCCAACCACTTGCGCTATTGGTCAGTACTACTAAATGATTGTAGGAATTATTTCTGTACAAATGGGCTATGTAAGAGATTGTTTCTCCGGCAGGAAATTCTTTCAACAGAGGTTCCCGCTCAGCTGGAGTCAGTTCGGAAGCATTCTTATATACACTCAATTTGCTACCTTCTGCAAAATAGACAAAATTTCCTGTGTACGGAGCTGCTTTAACCGGGGCATTGGGGAATTTGCTCCCCGACGGAATGTCATCAAATGCCGTAAACGGATAGGCGTTTGTTCCATCAAATGATATGGAAGCAAGATAATATTCTTCATTGGTTAAATGTTTCATTACGGCAAACCCGGTGCCGGACACTCCGTTCAAGATATTTAGCACAGTGCCATTCATATTCGTAGTGGATATCTTATCATCTTTTTCTTGGAATGGTGTCAACACTGCAGCAGCGCCATCTATCAGATAAAAGGTATGACTATTCATATCAAAACCCAGTACGGGATTTCCTGAACTCTCTGCTAAATCTTTGTGAAGTGTATAAGTTCCCTGTTTAGCACTGCCGAACTTTCCGATATTTTGTGACATCCCGTATATGGAATATATTTTATTGTTTTCTAAGAAAAACACGTCGTTCCATATAGTAGCTATTATATTTTGAGGCTGACTAGCTTTTGGAAAGTAAAACACCTCTCCATCCGTTTTAAACAACGATAAATCCTTTGAGTTAAAGACTTTGATGCCTTCACTACTAAGAACATAAAGAACAGTCTGATTGGCTAAAGTAGTAACTTTCCCATCCGCATCTACTATTTGATGATAGTAACGCCCTGCTTGGTATGCTATTTTAACGGCAGTTCCTTTCAGCCTACTGTTAGCCGGATTTGCCAGCGTAAGCAACACATTGGGATATAGGACACCCTCATTATTAACATAGTCAAAGTCCGTTTCATTGTCAATGTCTTTCAGGATATACCAACCGGTAGAAACATCGGTTGCCTTTACATTCAACAGAATTTGCTTGCGTAGGTAGATGTCGCGCGTAGTGTCTGTTACCGTAAAACTGAGAAAATAGTCTCCAGCTGCAAGAGCAACGGGAAGATCTAATTTTTTCTGGTCACCCAACACCGTCTTTTCGGGCAATGCTCCAGCGGTCTGAGTGGGAGTAACATGCCAACTGTAAGCGTAATTGCTCTCATCGCCTGCAATTGTTACGATGGGATCTATCACGAGATTCAACCCTTTTTTAACTTCAATAGTATCTTTTATACCGGAAACAGCCACCGGTAATGTTATTTTCGGATCGTTATATTCATAATTTCCCAAATCTTTATCACACGAAGAGGCAAACAACCCTAACAGAGTATATGCTATCAATAAATGTTTTACTTTCATCTTTCTTAATCTTTTAATTTTTTATATCAGTGAGGAGATAGCGACAATCTCCCCATTTGCTTCCCGGAGGGGCGCGTCCGGATACGCCATGTTATACTCGAGGAATTTCTGAGCGGTCATATCCCTTAGATAAAAGAGATAGGACATATCGGCGCTTGGGAAAAAATCCCAATCGGTATAGCCGGTTGCATCAATAATAAAACGCATCTTAACAGGTCCCCAAGTTGACCCGAAAATCAACAACCACATAGAATCCCAATCTTTTGGTTTCAAGGCTAAGTCGGTGGTAGTAATGATAAATGCCCTCTTTGTATCTATTCCCGGACGGAAATTGTCGTTGGAAGCCACAGCCAATTCAAGCCTCACCTGATCAAGGCTCAAACTTGCATCTCTGATTAAAACCACTGGAACATCGGCATACGCTTTTCCCGCAGGCACTTTTACGAGCGTTTTCAGGCTGGCGTCGTCAAAGGGAATGTAATGAACTCCAGCTACGGCAGCTCCCGCCTTTCCCACATTTGTTTGAACAATGGAAATAGCTCTGTCCTGTGAAGAGACCTCTCCCATTGTATTTACCCTAACCAAAACAGTATCTTGTAAAACACTTGTATTTAATGCAAAAAACGAATGAGCTACACTATCGTTTTCAAAATAAATAGCCGGATCATTTTTGTAACTTAACATTTCGTTTTCCGTACAACTTGTAATAATGAACAACAACAGTATATATACAAATCTATTCTTTTTCATATTCATCAATCTTTAATTATTATTCAAATGAGAGTTGCTCTTTAGGTTTAGGAATCACATACGCACCGGCGGGCAATGTGAAAGCAGCCGGCCAGGTATATCTTGTATAATTGTGTTTTTTATAGAAGAAAAACATCTGTCCTTCACCATAAAACTCTTTTCTGTATTCTCTTTCCAACCGGCTCAAAAGCGCTGTTTCATTGGCAGTAGAGGGATCTTCAATAGATATATCCAATGCACGGGAAACTCTGAAAGCCGAAAAGTAAGGTTTTGCCTCTTCCAAGGGCAAATCTTCGATTAGAATCAAATATAGTTCGGCCAAACGAAGCACGGGAACCCTGTTGTTGGTAGGTATTTGATTACTTCCGGAATATTTCCTGAAATGGTTTGTCCTCACCGAAGTTTGATATACCACTGTTTCCCAATAACGGGAGGGTCTGCGTATATCATTCACATTTACTCCGGTTTCATAAGCCGTATTCAATAAAGCCTCCGTCTGGGTCAATGTGGCAGAGGATTCTTTGAATAAAGGACTGATGATGCTTTGTAGATCCGGATTTTGTATTCCAAATAAATGTTCGCTGTACATCACCAAATTACTATAAAAATCTGATGTGCTGTAAGTAGCTTCCGTTGCCAATGCGAATTTTGGAGAATGATCGCTGTTTACAGCCTCAACCACTTTCTTAGCATAGTCAACAGCTTTTGCTTTATTCCCAATCCAGTGATAGAATCGAGCTTTCGCTCCTAATACGGCATAATAGTTGAAACGGGATTGACGGTAAAACTGCCACTTATCTTCGGGCAAATTTCCACCCGAACGAATAGGATTGTTCAAAAAATCGTTGCTGTTGCGTATCACAGGATCTATCTCTAACAATTTCTCGGCAGCATCCAGGTCTTTTTCTATCCCTTCCAACACTTTGGAGTAGGAGATTGATACCAATTTGTTGGGGTCTTTAGTCATCTTCGTTACATACGGAATCGCCAATTCTCCTTGTGTGGCGATGTCCGGAACCGGACCAAAAAGGCGCAAAATTTCAAGATGCAAAAATGCGCGTAATCCAAGTGCTTCACCTTCTATGATCCTACCGTTATTTTGACTGAAAACAACGGGCGATGTTTCGAGGTTTTCCAAAATATCATTTAGTTGCACAATTACTTTGTAGTAGTTGAGCCAGAGACCACTGATAAGTGGCTCTACGTTTGAGTTCGTGTAGGAAAACTCACTAAGTCTGTAGAGTTGTTGTGCAAAAGAGGCGGAGGAGTTTGAGGAAACAGTCCAGTGTCTGCTCAATGCTTCGGGTATATACATACTTGCATCTCTTCCGTACAACCCTTGTTGGGCCAACAAAATATATGCGCCTATTAATGCATTCTTATATCCATCTTCTGAAGATAACAATACATTCTCTCTTATTTCTGAACGAGGATTGACATCCAGCCAATCGCTGCAACTATTCAATAAAAACAATGCGCCTACTAATATGATCAAATATCTTCTTTTCATGAGAATAATTTTATAAAGGAATCAGAACCTAACTGTTAATGATAAAGAAAATTTCCGCGAGAAAGGATAATCCAAACCTCTTTCCCTCTTGATAGTAGATAAATAGAACACATCTTCCAAATATCCTCTGAGCGACAGATATTGAATTGAAAGATGTTTTTTAGTCCATTCGGCAGGGAAATCATATCCGAGGCTGATAGTTTGTAGCGTAAATGAATTTGCATCCATTACGAAACGGCTGGTAGCATTGGTCGTGGTGAAATCCTTCACACTTTTGTATTGAGCCAACTCTCCCGCTGTTTTCCATCTATCATATAAAGCTCGTTTGTCGAGGTTATTATAAGGATATACATTTTCCACTTTTCCCGCTAATGTGGAGTTATATATTTGTCCACCCAAGCGATACCCAAAATAAGCGCTTAAAAAGACTCCTTTGTAACGGGCGGTAGTGTTTAATGAACCGTTAACTTTAGGTTCGTTTACTCCACATGCTACCTGATCTTTAGAATCCCATGTGTATGTTTCCGACCCGTCTGCTTTTATATAAATCTCTTTTCCATTACTGGGGTCTATTCCTTTCGATCTTACGGCAAAAATCGTATTAAACGATTCTCCCTCCCGATACAAGAAACTGGGATTTACTGTACTCGTCTGATTCAGTAATTGCTCGTTCAGGAACTGCAACGAGTTGGATATTTCTTTAATTGTATTTTTATTATGAGCCAATGTTCCTCCAATGGACAAACTGAGACCTTTTTCACGATTTTGTATAACAAATGCATTAAAGCTCACCTCTATACCTTTGTTCTCCACTTTACCGATATTTGCTCTATAGTTAGAAAAACCGCCGGCAGTCGGCAAATTGACATTAGCCAGCAAATTGTCGGTAATTTTGTTATAAACATCCACATTTAACCGGATCCGATTATTAAACAATTCCAAATCTGTTCCCAAATTGTATTGATTTGTTTTCTGCCAGGCTAAATCTTCGTTTCCCAATGCCATAATATATGAACCATACCAATTCTGATAGTTCTTTCCTCCGAAATCCTGATAGGTTGTCAAAGCCTGGTAAGGACTAAAAGCCTGTGATCCTGTAACACCATACGATAATCGTATGCGGGCAACATTAACGATCTCACTGTTTTGTAGAAAAGATTCATTGCTGACATTCCAACCCAAACCGGTAGACCAGAATGGGGCATATCTTTTATTCGCTCCAAATTGAGACGAACCTTCATATTTGCCGCTGATGTCAACAAAATAACGTCTGTTATAGATGTAACTACCATTCAGCACAAGTCCCGAATTTCTGACTATACTTTCACTTCCGGCAGGTCTTCCATCTTTCAGATATTTGCTTGCCATACCTAGGAAATCGGCGTTGAGAAGAGAAATGCCCTCTCCGGTAACTGAATAACCTTCCGATTCTTCTGCATTAATAGTCCATCCTGCGCCGACAAATACCTGATGCGTATCATTGAACAATTTTGAGTAATTGAGGGTGAGGCGTCCTTCATATCTGAATGAATTTCCTGTTCCATATACATATCGCCCTTTCCGTTCAAAATCGCTACCGGTATAGTTGTCGAACATCGTGTTTTCGGCTGAGGTATAAACATCCGATCTTGATTTCGTTGTAGATATTCCTAACTGTCCGCGGAGAAACAGTTCAGGAAGAACATGCCATTCGGCAGAGAAATTATTCAGTATCTGGGTATATTCATCTGTATTTTTACTCGGCAGAGAAGCATTATAGAGTGGATTATATATTTTATTGGTTTGCAGAATACTCAGGTAATAATAATCCTCCAATACCTTTTTTATATCGCCGTTTTCATCGTAGGGAGTCCAATAAGAATTTACTTTGCTATAATTGCCGAAAGAACCATACGGCGAGTTTGTCGTCTTAGTATTGACTATCTGCAAGTCATTTTGAAAAGAGAAATCAGATACCATATATTGGAAAAACATATTCCCATTAAATGAATTTCTATCTGATCCCTTCATGGCTCCGGCTATATTATTGTACGACAAGCCCATTCCATATTTAAAATTAGCCTCTCCACCTTCGATATTTACACTATGACGCGAACCAACACCCGTGCGTACGGGATATTTAATCCAATAGGTATCAACACCTCTTTCAGCATCAATTCTGCGCTGATTGTAAAGGTCTTGTAATTCTTGAGTTTGAATTGCATTTGGGTTTTCGTACAATCCGGCAGCTTTTTCGTACGTCAGTTTTTCGCGTGCGTCCATCAAATTGTATGAAGTCAAATCCGGCGCTTCGATATATAACCCACCCTTATATGTAAACTGTAATTTACCGGATTTAGGCGTTTTGGTTGTAACGACCAATACTCCGTTAGAAGCGCGCGTTCCGTATATTGCCGTAGCGCTTGCGTCTTTGAGTAGCGTGATACTTTCTATCTGATTTTCATCCATATCGATCAATCTGGAGAGCGAAATTTCGAACCCATTCAGAATAATCAATGGCTGATTGGCTGTTCTTAGACTCTGTGCATCTGCTTGTAGATCGTTAATATCTACGGGCAAACTCGATGCTCCACGTACAATGATAGTTGGCAAACTGTTAGGGTCTGATCCTATGTTTATGTTATCGGAAATATTGAAACTTGGGTCAATATTTCTGATTGTGGTCAGCAAACTCCGGCTTCCGGCTTCCAGCAACTGCTTTGCGGTAATCGTTGTGGCAGCTCCGGTATAGCTTTCTTTAGCCTTGTTAAAAATCCCCGTTACTACAACATCAGACAATATAGCTCCGTCACTTAATTTAACGTTCAAATATCCTCCCGTATAAGGTATTTCTTTACTATCCATTCCCACATAAGAAAAAACAAGTATGGGATTCCCTTCATTCGGTATCATAATCGTAAAATCGCCTTCTTCTGAGGAAGCTGCTCCGGTTATCGTACCTTTCACTCTTATATTCACGCCCGGCAACGGGGTACCGTTCGCGTCAACCACATTTCCGTACGCCTTTGTATATTCGTTTCCGGTTGCCGTTTTAATTATTTGAATAACCGTTCCCGATATTCTACTTAGAAACGGTCTTCCCTCAATATTCGATAGAATCACTGACAAAGCCTCGCGCACCGGTTTGTTTCTCACCGTACAACTAACGCGATAGGGTCCGGCTTCCACCTCATTAAAAACCACCTTACAGCCACTAACTTCTTCAATCTTTTTGAAAGCTGTCGCTAAACTTTGATTATTAATTTCGAAAGACACTTTTTTTGAAGCGGGTAATTGCGGACTTTGGGCAAAAACTCCCCACTGAAAAACAAAAAGGAATGTAAGTAGTAAAAAATATTTTTCTGTACCAGAAAACACTTTCTTCTTTTCATTCGACAAAAGGATGACTCGTTTCTTTGTCATAAATTCATTAATTTAAAAATATTTAAGAGGCCTAGAAAGAAAACATTAATGCTTATTTTATAAAAAATTTATAAAATTTTAATTTTATGTTGTGCAAAGTTATTTTTTAATCTTGAAAGATGAGTTAATAAAAAAGTTATTTCATTTTATCTAAATTTAAACAGTTTCTTAGTTTTTTAATTTGCTACAAAACTATGGGAAGACAACCATTGCGAAAATACCACTTTTATGGTAATTTAATTCCCCTGCTCGCTGTGATAAGAGTCTGTTTAAATTTGATGGCATTGTTAAATTAATAGTAGTATTCAGCTTTCTTGTTCCACATGCTCCGTTAGTTATCGAGATGAAGAAAGCCGTGTGGAATATATCCTCCGACATGATTGAATCTCTTTTGGGAAGTTACAAAAGCCGAAATTCCCCCAATCCGTTAAATGGCGTTACAGAGCAGGTTTTGATACTTCCGCTTATGACAAAAATAAATGCAAAGACAGGAATTACTACTATAAACTTTTAATGGGGCATGAGAAAACCCGTAGTGCATTTAGATAAGCTCAAAAAAATCTCTACTCTCCACTTTCCTCTTCATCACCTTTCTTCTCTATAGTTACGTCCTTTCTATGGGGTATCTACGACCTATCTACGACTTAACTACGACCTATCTACGACCTATCTACGACCTATCTACGACCTAATAACGTTTTATAGATGCAGATACCCCATAGTTATCAGCTATTTACCTCTTTAAATCTACCTGTAATGTCGTACAACACCCTGCTATCTTACAGATAATCAGGAGAATACATAACTAAAGGATTTGGCAAATAATTGAGTATAAGTGATTTATTAATTCTGAATATTTTCCTCCTTGGCTTTTACTCTAAATGTACTACGAATGATTCTTAATGTTTCAAACTCCCATGACAACGTGAATTAAATATATATTACCAAAAAAATTGCCGAATAACACAGCCATGTGAAAAAAAAATCTGATATTTGCACGTTAAAAACACACAGAGTATATCTCAATAAACATTACTATGGAGTTTTCAGCCAAACAAATAGCATCATTTATACAAGGCGAAATAATTGGAGATGAGAATATTACAATTAATACATTTGCTAAAATAGAGGAAGGAATGCCGGGTGCACTTTCTTTTCTTTCCAATCCTAAATACATACCCTACATCTATACAACTCGGTCGAGCATTGTGCTGGTCAATAAGGACTTTATCCCTGAACAGGAAATAAAAGCCACCTTGATTAAGGTGAATAATGCTTATGAAAGTCTTTCAAAATTGCTCAATTTGTATGAAGAAAGCAAACCCAAGAAGCATAGCATTGATTCATTGGCATACGTTGCCCCAACGGCACAGGTAGGTAAAAACGTGTATATAGGTCCATTTGCCTATATCGGGGATAATACCGTTATCGGAGATAATACGCAGATATATCCGCATACGTTTATCGGTGATGGAGTTAAAGTGGGAGAAGAATGTGTCCTATATTCTAATGTCAATATATATTATGATTGTTGTGTGGGTAATAAATGTATATTACATTCAGGGGCTGTTATTGGAGCTGACGGGTTTGGATTTGCTCCAACTACCGAAGGATATGAAAAGATTCAGCAAATAGGCATCGTTATTTTGGAAGACAAAGTGGAAATTGGTGCTAATACGTGTATAGACAGGGCAACTATGGGGGCAACTATTATTCACACGGGAGTCAAGTTGGATAATTTAATTCAAATAGCTCATAACGACGAAGTAGGTCGCCATACGGTCATGGCTGCTCAAGTAGGAATAGCCGGTTCTACGAAAGTAGGAGAATGGTGTATGTTTGGTGGGCAGGTAGGGCTGTCGGGACACATTAAGATAGGTGATAAAGTAAGCATTGCCGCACAATCGGGTGTAATGAGTCATATTGAAGCAAATGAGCAAATTATGGGATCTCCCTCTTTAAATTCTAAACAATATCTAAAAACATTTGTTTTATACAAAAAACTCCCTGAACTGTATGCGGAATTGAATAATCTCCGTCGAGAATTAAATGCATTAAAACAACAATTAAATATGTAAGTAAATGTTGAAACAAAGAACTCTGAAAAACAGTTTTTCATTAAGAGGAAAAGGACTGCATACAGGGCTTGATCTTACCGTAATTTTTAATCCCGCAGCAGATAATCAAGGTTATAAAATACAGCGCACTGATTTAGAAGGAGAACCTACCATTGATGCAATAGCGGATAATGTAGTGGAAACGACGAGAGGAACTGTACTAGGGAAAGATAATGTGAGAGTTAGCACTATAGAACATGCTATGGCTGCTTTATATGCATTGGGAGTTGATAATTGCTTGATTCAGGTAAACGGACCGGAGTTTCCAATTTTAGACGGTAGCGCACAATATTATGTCCAAGAAATAGAAAGAGTAGGAACGGAAGAACAAAATGCCGCTAAGGATTTCTATATCATAAAATCAAAAATAGAATTTCGAGACGAAGAAACAAAGTCCTCTATTATCGTTTTACCTGACGATAGCTTTAGCCTCAATGTTTTGATTTCTTATGATGAGTCGTCTATCATCCCCAACCAATTTGCGACGTTGGAGAATATAGAGAAATTCCGGGATGAGATTGCTGCGAGTCGTACTTTTGTGTTTGTTCGTGAAATAGAGCCATTGTTATCTGCCGGATTGATTAAAGGAGGAGATTTGGATAATGCAATTGTGATTTACGAACGGAAAATATCTCAAGATAAATATGACAAATTAGCAGATGTTATGAGAGTTCCTCACATGGATGCTTCTCAAATGGGATATGTTAATCATAAGCCATTGGTATGGCCTAATGAATGTGCCCGTCATAAACTGCTTGATGTTGTTGGTGATCTTGCATTGATTGGGAAACCCATTATGGGAAGAATCATTGCTACCCGTCCGGGACATACTATAAACAACAAATTTGCCCGTCAGATGCGAAAAGAGATTCGTTTGCATGATGTACAAGCTCCGATATATAATTGCAACGAAGAGCCGGTACTGGATGTAAACCGCATACGAGAATTACTGCCGCATCGCTATCCATTTCAATTGGTAGATAAGATTATTGAGATCGGAGTGAATTATATCGTGGGCATAAAAAATGTTACTGCTAATGAGCCGTTCTTTCAGGGGCATTTTCCACAAGAACCCGTTATGCCGGGAGTATTACAAGTAGAAATTATGGCACAAACAGGGGGACTGCTTGTATTAAATTCGATAGAAGACCCTGATCGCTATTCTACTTACTTTATGAAAATAGATAACGTTAAATTCCGGCAGAAGGTTGTTCCGGGGGATACACTTGTCTTTCGAGTAGAATTGCTCACCCCTATCCGGCGTGGGATTGCCACAATGAAAGGATATGCGTTTGTAGGTGAAAAACTAGTTTGTGAGGCGGAATTTATGGCGCAAGTAATAAAAAACAAATGACGATAAATATGATTAGCCCATTAGCATGTGTTCACCCTGAAGCGATAATCGGTAAAAATGTAGAAATAGCTCCTTTTGTATATATTGATAAGAATGTGGTTATTGGTGATAACAATAAAATTATGCCTCATGCCAGTATTTTATATGGAACACGCATCGGTAGTGGAAACACTATTTTTCCGGGAGCTGTTGTCGGAGCCATTCCACAGGATTTGAAGTTTCAGGGAGAAGAAACTACTGTCGAAATTGGGAATAATAATACTATTCGTGAAAATGTAACTATTAATCGCGGAACTGCCACTAAAGGGAAAACAATTGTAGGCAATAACAATTTATTAATGGAAGGTGTACATGTGGCACATGATTCATTGGTAGGTAACGGTTGTATAATAGGTAATTCGACCAAAATGGCAGGGGAAATAGTTATTGATGATAACGCCATCCTCAGTGCAGGCGTATTGATGCACCAATTTTGCCGTGTGGGCGGATATGTGATGATCCAAGGTGGTACTCGCTTCGGAAAGAACGTTCCTCCCTATATTATTATCGGTAGAGACCCTGCCACTTATTGTGGAATCAATGTTATTGGGCTTCGTCGCCGTAATTTTTCGAGTGAACAGATTGACAGTATTCACGAAGCTTATCGTATCATTTATCAAAGTGGTTTAAATACTTCGGATGCATTGGTAAAAATTGAGTCCGAAATGTCCATGACTTCAGAAATAGAATACATTCTGAACTTTATTCATAGCAGTTCGGAAAGAGGTATTATTAAATAATAGATAAAGCAATGTCAGTAAACAAAATCATTTTATTGGGAAATGTGGGAAAAGACCCCGAAGTCAGATACCTTGATACGGGTATTGCGGTGGCTACTTTTCCTCTAGCGACTTCCGATAAGGCTTATACATTGGCTAATGGAACTCAAGTGCCGGAAAAGACAGAATGGCACAATCTTGTACTTTGGAGAGGATTGGCGGAGATAGCGGAAAAATATGTGCACAAAGGAGATAAACTTTACATAGAAGGAAAAATAAGATATCGTCATTATGATGACCAAGCAGGAATTAAACGATATATTACCGAAATCTTTGTGGATAATATGGAAATGCTGACCTCTAAAACGATGACAGACACAGTAAATAATGTTAATCAAACATAACCCCTTACAGATTCTTTATTGTCTAACTAAAACCAATTTCTTTGGACTCAGATGATTATTTATGCCGTATGGCTGATATTTTCAATGGTATATCCATAACCCCTCCTTCTTTTGAGGCTTTTATCGCTCTTATTTTTGCATGTTTATTATTGCTTGTTTCCGGTTTTAGCTCTGCCTCCGAGATAGCTTTCTTTTCTCTTTCTCCTTTTGACTTAAATGATATTCGGGAAGGAAACCATTCTTCGGACAATAAAATCAAAAGACTTCTAGATGATTCCGAACGTTTATTGGCTACGATATTAATTACTAACAATTTTGTAAATGTAGCAATTGTGATGTTCTGTAATTTCTTTTTTATGAGCGTATTTGTGTTTTATTCTCCTGTTGCGGAATTTGTAATACTTACCATCATACTTACATTTATTTTATTGCTTTGGGGAGAAGTTATGCCTAAGATGTTTTCAAGTCAACGTTCACTTACCTTTTGTAGAATAGCTGCACCGGGGGTATGGGCGCTTCAAAAAACATTTTATCCTTTGTCTTCATTATTAGTTAATTCTACCGGCTTTTTAAACAGACATATTACTCGTAAAGGATACAAAATTTCGGTTGACCAACTTTCACAAGCATTTGAATTGACAGATAAAAAAGAGCTTACCGAAGAAAGCAATATACTTCAAGGTATCATCCGATTTGGTGGAGAGACAGTTAAAGAAGTTATGACCTCTCGTCTTGATATGGTTGATTTAAACATAAACACTCCTCTAAAGGAAGTTATACAATGTATAGTGGAGAATGCTTATTCGCGCATTCCCGTTTTTTCCGGCTCACAAGACAATATAAAAGGGATATTGTATATCAAAGATTTGTTGCCGTATTTGAATGAAGGAGATAATTTCCATTGGCAATCACTCATTCGTCCTGCTTATTTTGTGCCTGAAACAAAGATGATTGATGAACTGTTGCGAGAGTTTCAAACAAACAAAATACATATTGCAATAGTAATTGATGAATTTGGGGGAACTTCCGGTATTGTAACGATGGAAGATATTATAGAAGAAATTGTAGGAGAAATTCAAGATGAATATGATGATGAAGAACGTACATATACGGTTATAGACAAGAATACATGGATATTTGAAGCTAAAACATTGCTGACAGACTTCTACAAAGTGACTCAACTCGACGAAAACAATTTTATTAAAATTGCCAGAGATGCTGATACGTTAGCGGGCTTACTGTTGGAAATTAAAGGGGAATTTCCAATACTTAACGAAAAGGTAGTTTATAATAATTGTGAGTTTGAAGTACTTGCCATGAACAATCGGCGAATACTTAAAGTTAAATTGACAATATTGACAGATGCCACTGTACCTAAAGCATGTTGAGGACAGCTTTCAGTGGGGCATTTGGAAAACGAACGAATCTGCTGAAGAGTTACTGAATATACTTCCCAATCGAGGGAAATATGAAGAAGCATTACAAGGTTTCATGGCTGCATATCGTCGTTTGGAGTGGCTTTCCGTTCGTGTTTTGCTTTACAGGCTTTTGGACGAAGAGAAAGATGTAGCATACTATTCTACAGGGAAGCCCTATTTATCGGACAACTCATATCATATCAGTATTTCTCATACGCGTGGATATGTTGTTATTATTCTTAGCCGAACGATGAAAGTTGGCATTGACATTGAGCAATATGGGGAGCGTGTCCAAAGGGTTGCTCATAAGTTTATGCGCAAAGATGAATCTCTTTCAATCTATTTGGATAGTGAAATATGGTCGTTGTTACTTCATTGGTCGGCTAAAGAAGTAATGATTAAGTGCATTGATGCGATGGGTATTGACTTCCGTGAGCATCTTAGAATTTATCCTTTTCAAGTGCAAAAAGAAGGAAGTTTCCATGCAACAGAATATCGCACGAATAAACAACAAGACTTTTTGATTCATTATCTTGTCCATCCGGAATTTGTAATGACATGGGGAATTGGAGAGTGAGTATCCTGTCCTTTCTCTATAATTCACTATCTTTCAGTCGTTCCGTATTCTCGGCAACTATTAGCCGGTCGATACATTCTTGTATTTCTCCGTTCATAAAAGCCGAAAGATTATATAGGGTATAATTGATGCGATGGTCGGTAATACGCCCTTGCGGATAGTTATAGGTACGAATTTTGGCAGAACGGTCGCCGGTAGAAACCATTGTTTTGCGGTGAGCAGCTATTTCATCTAAATATTTCTGATATTCCATATTATAAATACGGGTACGAAGCTCCACCAAAGCTTTGGCTTTGTTTTTCAGTTGAGATTTTTCATCTTGGCATTGCACGGTGATACCCGTAGGGATATGTACGAGGCGGATAGCCGAATAGGTTGTGTTTACCGACTGTCCTCCATGCCCGGAAGCGCAAAATATATCGGTGCGGATATCCTTTTCATTTACTTCCACGTCAAACTCTTCGGCTTCCGGCAGCACGGCTACGGATGCAGCAGAAGTATGTACCCGTCCTTGTGTTTCCGTTGCAGGAACACGTTGCACACGATGAACGCCGCTTTCATACTTCAATGTGCCATAGACATTATTGCCGGAAACGGTGAAGATTATTTCTTTGAATCCGCCTGCGGTTCCTTCGCTAGTGCTTGTTACTTCTATCCGCCAGCCTTTTGTTTCGCAATATTTTACATACATGCGGAAGAGGTCGCCGGCAAAGATAGCGGCTTCATCACCTCCCGTTCCGCCGCGAATTTCCACAATAGCGTTCTTGTCGTCTTGCGGGTCGGCAGGGACGAGCAGGAGTTTTATTTTTTCTTCCAGTTCAGGGAGACATTTTTGCCCGGCATCAAGTTCTTCGCGGGCTATTTCCTTCATCTCTGTGTCTTGTCCGTTCAAGATTTCCTTGGCTTCATCTATGTTGGCAAGTACTTGGAAATATTGCTTACGGACTTTCAAAATATCGTCCAAATCCTTATACTCCTTGGTGAGTTTGACGAATCGTTTTTGGTCGGCAATAACGGCAGGGTCGGTGATAAGGAGGGAAACTTCCTCAAAGCGAGGCAGGAGGTCGTTCAATTTTTGGAGAATGGTATTTTCGGGCATACGATTTTTAGTTTATTGTCAATATATTATTATCCATGCCTTTATCAATACCTGAACTCTCCAAACTCACTCCTTATCATCAGTTCCTTTTTCCCTTCTTCTATATACCCCACCACTTTTGCATCAATCCCAAAATCTTGAGAAATCTCTATTACCTCCCCTGCAAACTCTTCCGGTAAATAAATTTCCATCCGGTGTCCCATATTAAAAACTCTATACATCTCCGCCCAATCCGTTCCGCTTTGCTCTTGGATTATCTTAAACAAGGGAGGAACAGGAAAAAGATTATCTTTTATGACGCGCATACTATCAACAAAGTTCAGTATTTTTGTTTGCGCTCCACCGGAACAATGCACCATACCGTGGATGTGCGGGCGAAGCGTATCCAATACTTTTTTTATCACCGGTGCGTATGTCCGCGTGGGAGAAAGTACCAGCTTTCCGGCATTCAAAGGGAAATCCCTCACTTCGTCCGTCAACTTCAAACTGCCGGAATATACCAAATCAGGAGGAAGCGAAGCATCATAACTTTCGGGATATTTCGTCGCCAAATACTTGGCAAATACATCGTGCCGGGCGGAAGTCAACCCGTTACTGCCCATGCCACTGTTATACTCTTTCTCATAAGTTGCTTGCCCGTAAGAAGCAAATCCTACGATAACATCCCCTGTGCGGATATTGGCATTGTCTATTACGTCGCTGCGCTTCATGCGGCAGGTAACAGTACTGTCTACAATAATGGTACGAACCAAATCGCCCACATCGGCAGTCTCGCCACCGGTAGTGTAAATATCTACACCCATTTCGCGCAATCCGGCAACCAACTCGTTCGTACCGTTTATTATTGCCGAAATAACTTCGCCGGGAATCAACAGTTTGTTTCGGCCGATAGTGGACGATACCAAAATGTTACCGGTAGCCCCCACGCAAAGTAAATCATCAATATTCATTATCAAAGCATCTTGCGCAATGCCTTTCCATACGAACAAGTCACCTGTTTCTTTCCAATAAAGATAGGCAAGTGAAGATTTCGTTCCCGCCCCGTCGGCATGCATAATATTGCAATAGTCGGGGTCGCCACCCAAAATATCGGGAATAATTTTACAAAATGCTTTGGGGAAAATACCTTTGTCTATATGTCTGATAGCATCGTGTACGTCTTCTTTTGAAGCCGATACGCCTCGCATCATATATCGTTGACTGCTCATTATGTAGAGGTTACACCATTGTTATCTATGGTTGCAAAAGTATGCCTTTTTGTTTGAACTTTTCATAACAGGGTAAGATATTTTTCATGTACTATTTATAAACCAATGTCGAAAGTCCTTCTTCCGCAAACATTTCGTTGGCTATTTCCAGCAAATCTTCCGCCGTAAGAGCTTCCATACGGTGAAACAATACCTCTTGAGGCTCCCATTTGTTGTAATGCAAGAAAGCCTTACCCATACTCAACGCATTGTTTTCATTATTATCCGAAGCTACTCCAATCTGTCCGATAAGCTGTTTCTTGGCGATAGTCAACTGCGATGAGGTCATTTTCACATCCCTTAGTTGCTTCAATTCTTTGCAGGTAAGCTGAAGGCATGTATCAACATCCTTTATCCCCGCTCCGAAATAGATACAAAACACTCCCGTATCGGTATATGGAGTTAAGTTTGACTCCACATTATACACCAACCCCCTACGTTCACGCAGAGAGAGATTCAATTTGCTGTTCATGCCCGGTCCTCCCAAAATATTATTTAAGAGATAAAGTCCTGTACGCTTGTCGTCGTAAGCGTTGTATGCTCGCCGACCAATCATCACATGCGCTTGATGCGTATCCTTATGAACCGTTAACTGTCGGGGTACATATAAAGGAGGGAGTTCACGCTTAGTATCAACCTTCACATCGGGTATGTCTCCTAACAGTTTTTCAACCTGAGTGATAATCTTTTTAAATTCAATATCGCCGGACACAAAGAAAACGATATTTCCCGGCTGATAAAAACGCAAGGTAAAAGAAAGAGCATCTTTGTCGGTGAAGTTCTTCAACAACTCCGGTTTTCCCAAAATATTCCTTCCTAAGGGATGATCACGGAATAGCATATCTTCGAAATCATCGAAAATCAATTCCGAAGGCGCATCCTCATAAGACTGAATCTCATCAATAATTACATCAATTTCTTTCTTTATTTCATGCGGCGGAAAAACGGAGTGAAACACAATATCGACAAGCAACTCCAGCGCACGTCCGAAATGTTCGTTGAGGAAAGCCGAATAAATCATCGTCTCTTCCTTATTCGTATAAGCATTCAAATCTCCCCCTACATTCTCCATACGGTTTAGAATGTGCCATGCCTTACGTTTGCGAGTGCCTTTGAAGATAAGGTGTTCAACGAAGTGCGCCATACCCTGCTCGTTCGCAAGTTCGTCCCGTGTGCCGGCATTTACCGCAAATCCACAGTAGGTTACTTTTGAAGAAGCAGATTCATGGACGACACGAAGCCCGTTTGATAATGTATATTGGGAAAACATTATTCAAATGTATATACTTTTATTGTACTATCGGCGTGCAACAGGTAATTTATTTTTCCATATCTTACTCAGTGTCGCCATTATGATTAATATCCGTCGTGTATTTAGATACACTCAAAAACTTTCAACTCTCCACTTCCAATTCAATTTGGTCACGCCAAAATGATTGGTGTTGGTGGTTAATCTTTTAATTCTTTGGGGGTTGTGAGTTGTAAGATAACCTAAAATGGACAACGATTTATTTTTGGTTAAAGATACAAACAACGCCGTTTACTACTTAAAAAAATGCTACCTTTGTTCCTCAAATCACACGACATACAAATACAACGATGGTACAAACAATACGCTTTTGGCTTAACAACGCCCGTAAAACGTCTTTGCCGCAAAGCATCCTTCCTGCTGTTTTGGCGGTAAGCATGGCATATAAACAATCTGACTTTTCGTGGTTATACGCTCTTTTAGGTGTGGCAGGTGTAATAATAGGGCATTTGGGGGTGAATCTCTTTGACGATTATTTTGATTATCGAAAAAAAGAAACCGGCTACCGACAACAAATGGCACGGGAAGGCATGCGTGCACGGATAGCCAAATGTGAATATCTTACTTCCGGCAAAGCTACCTTAAATCAACTTCTGGCAGCATGTATCGTCTTTTGTGCCGTAGCATTGGCAATAGGCTTGATTATCTTTCTTGGACGGGGAAATGTAATTTTATACTTCATGCTCATAACGGCGGGGTTGGGATTTTTCTATTCCGGTCCGCCATTAAGGTTGAGCTACAGGGGATTGGGAGAACTGCAAACCGGATTGATGTTTGGCCCCCTCTTAATGGGTGGGGTATATTATGCTGCGTGCGGGAAGTTGGATGTCTCGCTCTATTTCATATCCATTCCTATAGGCTTGTTGGTAGCAAACATTCTTTATACCCATTCCATTATGGATTATGAACCTGACCGCAAAGTAGGAAAAATGACCTTAGCCGTCTTGTTAAAGAGCAAAAAAGCGATGTTGTTTGTCCTTGCTTTATTTCTGTTTGCTTCCTATTTCCTTGTGTTTTATGGTGTTTTTGCTCGTTTCTTGTCGCCATATTACTTGTTGACGGCACTAACATTGCCCATGGCAGTTAGTTTGATCTATCTGATGATACAGTTTGTGAAAAATCCTTATAAGAAGTTCTCACCCCGTTTTTGGATGGGACCAATGTCTAATTGGGAACGGGTAGAAAAAAACGGTATCTCTTGGTTTATGCTTCGATGGTATTTGGCTCGTAATCTGCTATCTTTTCTATGCCTTATTATACTAATAGTCAATTGTATAGTATCCTGAAAATACGTTAAACATACAGTATGCGTAAACTGATATATCTTGCCTTTTGGTTTTTTAAAGTTAGGTTTTTAGGAAAGCAAAAGCCTTTACAAACAGTACTGTTCATCTCCGAGAAATGCAATCTGAAATGTCGTCATTGTACAGTTTATAAAAAAGAAAATCCATACATTAAGACATATCCTCAGATTAAGGAAGAATTAGAGTATTCTTATCGGCAAGGCTCTCGTTTTGTTGATTTCGAAGGAGGAGAGCCAATGATATGGAGCGATGGAGAATACACTATCAATCATCTGGTTCGTTTGGCTAAGGAGATAGGTTTCTTCTCTACCACCGTTACCACCAATGCACAACTTCCTTTTGCTTCCTGTGAAACCGATTCCATCTGGGTAAGTTTGGACGGTATGGGAACTTACCACGAAGAAATTCGCGGCAAAGGTACGTTTGAGCGTTTGGTACGGAATATTGAAGAGAGTGGACACCCTCAACTAAGTGTTAATATGGTAATTAATAATTTAAACTATTCTTCTGTAAAAGATTGTATTAAGTTTGCCAAAGAAAATCCCTATATCCGCTCTATTTCCTTAAACTTTCACACTCCCTACAAAGGTACGGAACATTTATTCGTTGATTGGGACACGAGGAGAAAAGTCATAGACTATATCATTCGGATGAAGAAAGAAGGGTATCCGATTATGAATTCTGTTTCCGGTTTACGCCTAATGAAGACAAACAATTTCCCTAAACAATGCTGGGTAAGCAACTTCATTATGGCAGACGGAACAAGGCTTGCCGAATGTCAGGGAAAAACCGCCAGTGTATGTGACCGTTGTGGATTTTGCATGGCAGGTGAGATGCGTAGCATTTTTACTTTTAAGCCGGACACTATTTTGGCAGGCATGAAGCTGCGGATATGAATGTTTATTGCAGGAAAGCTACTTTTCTTTTGGCTTTCTCCTTTTTTGCCTGAACCAATAATCCAATCCTAAAAGTCCGAGTGTCAAAACACCAATATAGCTGTAGAAGTATATTATTTGTGAAGAAGACAAGAACATGCTGAAATGGGGCATATAATCTGCCAGACTGAATTTCATATCGTACACAAGAATATATACGGCTAAGCCTATCAGAAGCATGCAAGCTGCAATCAATGGCAGTAAGCCGACTACTTGTTTCCGGAGATGTTGCTTTTTCGCTTCCTTTCGAATTTTCTGCATAATATGGTATGTGAAGTTTGAGGATAGTTCTTTGCTATCTACCCTGTTCTTCAATGCCTGCTTTAATATATCGGTATTCATGGTTGTTTGTTGTTTATCAAAATATATAGTTTCTTGCGGATACGATGTAGCTTTACTTTCACGTTTGTTTGAGTAATCTTTAGTATCTCCGTAATTTCCGCTATCGGCTTTTCGTCATAATAGAATAGGGTGATGATTGCCTTTTCTTCTGCCTCTAACAAGTCAATAGCTCGCACAAGTTGTTCTATCCGTTCTTCATTGTCGGTGGGACAAAGCAATTCATCAACTTTCTCGTCGGGAACATTTTCAATGGTATTCTCTTCTATATAAAGAAACTCTTGCTTTTTCTTTCTGACGGCAGATATAGCTGTATTGTAAGCAATCCGGTAGAGCCACGTAGAGAAACTGCATTCCGATTTATATCCGCTTAAATTGCGAAACGCTTTCATGAAGACATCCTGAACCAATTCTTCCGCATCTGACGGAGAAGAAATGATTTGCGACACAAGTGAATGGATAAGACGGCTGTAATGGTCAAGAAAAAGGGAATACAGTTCCGTTTCTCCGTCCAATATCCGTTTTATATACAAAGTCTCTTCTTGTGCATTCATGATATCTCTTTAGACGCACGAGGTAGAAAAAAGTTACAGATATATGGTTTGTAACCTTTTTCTGTTTTCTGCGTCAAACGACACAAAGAACAAGATTATTAACTTAAAATACATTACAATTATGATGAATTTCATTGTTGCTCCCCTTATTGTGGGCATTATTACTTTAGGAATCTATAAACTGTTTGAACTGTTTGTGCGTAAACGCGAACGTCTCACTATTATTGAAAAGCTGGGTGATAAACTTACCGTACCTATTGAATGGAGCAGGCTCTCGTTACCCGATTATAGAAGTACTCGCTTTTCTTTCAGTTCATTAAAAGTAGGTTGCTTGTTAATGGGGATAGGATTGGGTTTGTTCATAGGTTTTTGGATTGATATTTATACCCGTTCGAGTTTTTCCTATCTTATTGCGAAAGGGGTAATGGACAATTGGGAAATAAAACAAATATCCGGTGTGGCTTACGGTGCATCTGTATTATTCTTTGGTGGTGCAGGGCTTATTGTTGCTTTTATTATCGAAAGGAAAAAGAAAAAAGGAGAAGATACTTCTACATGTTAAATATTCTGCTTTATCGTGTGTCATAGATAAAACGAATCATTATATTTGCATTATTAAATCCCGCGTTATCGTGGGATTATTTTTTTATATCTTTCCTCCGTACACAACTGTTACTAAAGCGATATGATTAATTTACAGGTAGAAAGTTTAAAAAAGTCGTTCGGAGACCTTGTTCTCTTTGAAAACATATCTTTCGGTATTGACGAGGGGCAGCGCATCGGTTTGATAGCCAGAAACGGAGCAGGAAAGACCTCTTTATTGAATATCCTTACCGGCAAAGAAGGATATGATACCGGAAAGGTAACCTTTCGTCGCGACATCCGCATAGGATATTTGGAACAAGATCCGCAATACCCACAGGAATTAACGGTACTTGAAGCCTGTTTCCATCATGGCACTCATATAGTGGAATTGATAAAGAATTATGAAAAGTGTATGGAAACAGAAGGACATCCCGGATTAGACGATCTCCTCGTTTGCATGGAAAGAGAAAAAGCATGGGATTATGAACGGAAAGCTAAACAAATCTTGTCCCAATTAAAGATACGGGATTTCGACCAACCTATAAAACACCTTTCCGGTGGACAACTCAAACGGGTGGCATTGGCTAACACCCTCATCACCGAGCCAGATTTACTAATGTTGGACGAACCTACCAATCACCTTGATTTGGATATGACGGAATGGTTGGAAGATTACCTGCAACGTACTGCCAACCTTAGCCTCCTGATGGTTACCCACGACCGCTATTTCCTCGACCGTGTATGTCCCGAAATATGGGAGATAGACAACAGACAGCTTTACCAATACAAAGGCAATTACAGCTATTATCTCACAAAACGTCAGGAACGGGTTGATGCAACAAACAGCGAGATTACCCGTGCCAACAACCTGTATCGCACAGAGTTGGACTGGATGAGACGAATGCCCCAAGCTCGCGGACACAAAGCCCGTTACAGGGAAGAAGCATTCTACGACTTGGAGAAGGTAGTCAAACAGCGCATCACCAACAATACGGTCAAACTGGAAATAAAAGCCTCTTATATAGGTTCTAAAATATTTGAAGCCGAACATCTTTGTAAAAGTTTCGGCAATTTAAAAATACTCGACGATTTCTCCTATATCTTTTCACGCTACGAAAAGGCGGGTATTATAGGAAATAACGGTACAGGCAAATCAACCTTTGTCAAGATACTGATAAAAGAAATAATACCCGATAGCGGTACATTGGATATTGGCGAAACCGTCCGTTTCGGATATTACTCACAGGAAGGTTTGCAATTTGACGAGCAGATGAAGGTTATTGATGTTGTGCAAAACATTGCCGAAGTTATAGAGTTGGGCAACGGAAAACAACTCACCGCCTCACAATTCCTGCAACATTTCCTGTTCACCCCTGAAAAGCAACATGACTACGTCTATAAACTGAGTGGAGGAGAACGTCGCCGCCTATACCTTTGCACCGTATTGATGCGTAATCCCAACTTCCTGATCCTTGATGAACCCACCAACGATTTGGATATCATCACTCTCAATATACTTGAAGAATACTTGCAGAACTTCAAAGGCTGTGTTATCGTTGTTTCACACGACCGCTACTTTATGGATAAAGTTGTCGACCATTTATTCGTATTCAACGGACAGGGTGATATTCGCAACTTCCCCGGCAACTATACCGATTACCATGATTGGAAAGAAATCCGGCGACAAGAAGAAAAGCGGACAGAGAAACCTCAAGAAGAAAAGAGCATACACATCCGTCCGAAAGAGAAGCGAAAGATGAGTTTCAAGGAAAAGCACGAGTTTGAGTTACTGGAAACAGAAATAATCAAACTCGAAGCAGAGAAGAAATCTCTTGAAGATGCTTTGTGTAGTGGAACACTGTCCGTTGACGAACTGACTGAAAAATCCAAGTATCTTCCTGAAATAAACAACCTGATAGACGAAAAGACCCTGCGTTGGTTGGAACTAAGCGAACTTTATGCCGGTACAGGAGCAAATGGATAGCGGAAAAGATAAGAGTTAAAGACTAAACACTAATACCTCCGCTGTTTCTATCTTTTTATCACCTATCAACACTTTAGCTTTTTCCGGCAGATTAAACTCATAAGGCTTGTCCGAGTAATTAAGCACAATGTCCAAACCATTGCGGTACTCCAGCGTTACCCCATAGGGCAAATTCATAACAGGAATATGTAACGTTGCATACAGTTTCTTTAGAACATCCGACTCCAAAGCTCCGTCATTAGAATCAACACCCACATAAGTTACCGTACCTTTTCCAAGTTTGCGGAAAGTTACGGCAGGTTTCCCTTCATAAAATTCTTTGGTGTACGTGCCCCGTACTTCGGTGTCTTTGTCCGGAATAAGTATTTCTCCCCATGTTCGGGATAGTAATACACACCTGTCAATGTTAAATCCTCATCGTTAAACCATGATTGAGTAGACTGTTGTTGTGCCTGATCACTGTAAGGCATAAGAAAATAGGATACTAATAATATGATGAGAAAACAGGATACTAATATGGATATAATAATAGTTCTTTTGAAGTAGGCATTTAATTACGAATGATTTTGTACGGGCACGGTTCAGCGAGTACCATTCTTCTTAGAAGATTGTCGAAAATACCTTCTTTCATTGCACTCCTGTTAAAGCGGTAAGAATACTCATCTATGTATGCTTGCAAGTGCTTTACGCTATGGTGCATTCCTCTGAGCCATCCCTTAAAGCCCATAATCACACGGTGCATCTGGGGAAAATTCTCCCCCTTCTTGCCTGAAGGCACTTGCACAAGATTCGCAAAATGCCCTTTCAACGGTTTATAGCTAACCCATGCATCGGTTTTTACTTTGGATTCTTTATCTATACAGGCTTTCATAAAGCCTCCAAGTTCTTTGGTGCTCGCATGGGAGATTACTTTACCATACATCCTGCCGATACCTTTGCCCGAATGCTCTATGGCCAAAACAATCAATTTCTTATCAATGTTTTTCCGTCCCCGAGTCCCTTCTTCCTGACCTCCTACCGTTGTCTCATCAACTTCAACAAAGCCTTGCAGCGGATATGTCCCTCTACTTTGCATGGCTCGCATAACTTTCTGCTTGAACAACCAACAGGTTTTCTGCCGTAAACCTAATTTCCGGCTCAACTCCGTACTGCTGATTCCCTTTTTGTTGCTTGATACGTAATACACGATATAAAATGCCTTCAAGAGCGAAAATTTACACTTATGGAACAAGGTACCAGCCATGGGCGATTCCACATGCCTGCATTTGGTGCATTGCCGACTGTAGGGCATCTCGTGACCTTTGCAGTAATGGGTGTGTCCGCATTTGCCGCATACAAAACCTCCTTTCCATTTCAATTCCGAAAGATACCCAAGACAATCCATATCGTCTTTGAATTGCTCCTGAAACGCGAATATCGTCATGCTGTTGTACTTCTTCTCCATATTATATTTCTTTATTACCGCAAAGGTATTAATTCTGCCTATCGTAGCAAAACGCCTACTTCAAAAAAGGTATTAGAATTATTCGATTGGAAAATGATTTTATGACTTCATTTTTATTTTATCTTTGCATTACATGAAACTTTATGATAATAACGTTTACGGAAATAATTACTAAAGAACAATTTGCAGAAGTGAGAAATGTATAATCGTCAAAACAAATTGTACATTGATTAAAAACAAATCGTACAAAAATAACAAATTTTTACATAAATAGCGGGGATCAAGTACCGCTATTTTTTTTTGCTTCTTTCTTTAAAAACTTGTATAGAGTATTCCGTGTGGTTCCAAGATTTGCGGCAATATCTGCCCGTGGAATTTTCTTTAACTGTTTTATAATTATCTCTTTATTTTCTTTTAATGCTCTTGTCTGTTTGGAGACACCGGGTGGGCGACCTAATACTTGTCCTTCCTGTTTTTTTCTTGCTAATCCTTCTTTGGTACGCAAAGAGATTAGATTTCGTTCAATCTCGGCAACTAATCCGAATGCAAAAGTTAGTACCTTGCTATTAATATCGTTTTGAAAGGTGTAACCTTCCTTGATACTATATAGCATTATGTCCTTTTCAATACACGAATTTAAAATAATCATTATTTCAAGTAGCGCGCGACTTAATCGGGAAATCTCGGTTACAATTAAGGTGTCCCCTGATTTGGCATTTTTTAGAAGTTTTGATAATTTTCGTTTTTTGGGGCTTACGCAACCGCTCATAATCTCAGTACACCATTTATCTACCGTTAATTCTTTTTTGTTTGCGAAACGTAAGATTTCTTCCTTCTGGTTTTTAAGATGTTGTTTTTCTGTACTCACACGTAAGTAAGCTATTGCCATAATTGTTATTTTAAATGTTAATTTTAAAATAACATAATAATAAGTAGTGTCTAAAATATAATGTCGTATTTTCCGCCAAAATTAGTCAACACCTCCGTCAATCGTTCTTTGAGATTCTCAAAACAGCTATATGCATCAAAAGGTATCCATTGATACTTGATTCTTC
>SNRY01000019.1_pt1 | contig 78100 bp, 66 predicted proteins | sample 4693421 | NCBI WGS metagenome assembly SNRY01 (sample SAMN11003215, study PRJNA524138) | termite gut metagenome | isolation source: Bacteroidetes bacterial symbionts from single cell of protist host amplifed... | host: Streblomastix strix ... | reverse complement strand
GTTAAATGTTTCTTGTTCTTTTTCATAACACAACTAAAATAAGAACTCTTTTCTTAAATACAGTTCGAGGGTTACCCCCAACTGTATTGCTTTCTTACTTCAGTTGCATTTACTAATTGAATTTACATGGTCTAAATATTTAATTTATTTTGTGAAATAGAGAAACTTTATGTAGTTTTGCACGCAAATTTTAAACTGCATGTGAATTTTTAAATTAATAATTAAATAATAAATTGTAATGATTGTAGTACCCGTAAAAGAAGGCGAGAACATTGAAAAGGCGCTTAAGAAGTTTAAGAGAAAATTCGAAAAAACCGGTATTGTAAAAGAACTGAGAAGAAGACAACAATTTGACAAACCATCCGTAATCAAAAGGCTTAAGAAAGAACACGCAGTCTATGTCCAAAAACTTCAGCAGGTAGAAGAATAATTATTCGTAATTTATTTTGACCTATTGAATTCTTTTTTATACATTAGTCGCCCAATCTTGAATGGGTGTAACGAATGTATCTATGCTGATAAAAACTTTTCTTGATTATCTCTGTTATGAACGAAACTGTTCCGAAAGAACCATTACTATTTATGGTACAGACATAGAGTTGTTCCGAAGTTTTATTGCGGAAAGGAATATTTTTAATGTAGAAGAAGTCAACCCCGAAATAATTCGTGAGTGGATTATTTCACTCATGGAAAAAAGTTATACTGCCACATCGGTAAATGGCAAATTAAGTTCTCTCCGGTCATTTTACAAATACCTCTTACAACAAGGTAAAATAACGGTGGATCCCATGCCTAAAATTACAGGTCCTAAAAACAAAAAGTCACTTCCTGTGTTTTTGAAAGAGAGTGAAATGGATAAATTATTGGATGAGACAGATTTTGGAGAAGGATATATTGCTTGTAGAGACCACTTAATCATCGAAGTATTTTATACGACGGGTATAAGACTTTTGGAATTGATTAATTTGAATGACAACGACATTGATCCTTCTACATCTCTCGTTAAAGTAACTGGAAAAGGGAATAAGCAACGTTTAATTCCTTTTGGAGACGAATTAAAAAAAGAATTGTTGCGATATATCAGTATAAGAAATGAGGTTTTCTCCGACAATAAACCATGTGCTTTTTTCGTTAGAAAAAACGGTAAACGACTTTCTAGAGGTATAGTCGGTTATATTGTAAGAAAGAATCTCTCTAAAATAGTAACGCTGAAAAAAAGAAGTCCTCATGTATTAAGACATACTTTTGCTACTACAATGCTGAATAACGAAGCAGAACTTGGAGCGGTAAAAGAACTTCTAGGTCACAATAGTTTGACAACAACTGCAATATACGCGCACACTACTTTTGAAGAATTAAAAAAAGCATATAAACAAGCCCATCCAAGAGCTTAAAAATAAAGGAGATTATTATTATGGATATTAGGATTCAATCAATCCACTTTGATGCATCAGAACAATTGCAAGAGTTTATTCGAAAAAAAACTATTAAATTAGGAAAATTTTTCGATGATATAACAACGGCAGAAGTATTACTCAAAGTCATTAAACCCGAAACCGTTGAGAATAAGGAAGCTGGAATAAAACTATTCGTGTCTGGTGAAACTCTTTACGCAAGTAAAGTTTGTAACACATTTGAACAAGCAGTGGACGATACCCTTGAGGCGTTGGAAAAGCAAATCCTCAGATATAAAGAGAAACAACAAAATAAATAACATAATTCTTTTGTGAGATAAGAATTAATAACTAAATTTGCCGCCGTTTCGTTTACATTCCCAGAATGTAGGGATTTTACTTTAATGGATTAATGATTAATGGCTTGCCTCTTTAGCTCAGTTGGCCAGAGTATGTGATTTGTAATCTCGGGGTCGTTGGTTCGAATCCGACAAGAGGCTCTAATGATAATTTAATTTAAAATTAAGAATTAAAAGAGCAAGCAGTATACTAAACTGATAATTTTAAATTCTAAAATTAGATACAAGGGCAAATACCAGAGTGGCCAAATGGGGCAGACTGTAAATCTGCTGGCTTACGCCTTCGGTGGTTCGAATCCATCTTTGCCCACGACATTGCGGAAGTAGCTCAGTTGATAGAGCATTAGCCTTCCAAGCTGAGGGTCGCGGGTTTGAGTCCCGTCTTCCGCTCTAGTTGTTGCTGTTATAGCTCAGTGGTAGAGCACTTCCTTGGTAAGGAAGAGGTCCCGGGTTCAAGTCCCGGTAACAGCTCATGTGTTCTATGTTCATGAGTTATTAGTATTGATTATCAACATATTAAATAAAAGTTAAAAGTAAGTAAAGCTATGGCTAAAGAAAAATTTGCACGTACCAAACCACACGTAAACATTGGTACTATTGGTCACGTTGACCACGGTAAAACTACATTGACTGCAGCTATCACTACAGTGTTGGCAAAAAAAGGTCTTTCGGAAGTGCGCTCATTCGATTCTATTGATAACGCTCCCGAAGAAAAAGAAAGAGGTATTACTATCAATACGGCGCACGTAGAGTATCAAACGGCTAATCGTCATTATGCTCATGTGGACTGTCCGGGTCACGCTGACTATGTAAAGAACATGGTAACAGGTGCTGCTCAGATGGATGGTGCTATCATTGTTGTGGCTGCTACCGACGGACCAATGCCTCAAACACGTGAACACATTTTGTTGGCTCGCCAAGTAAACGTACCTAAACTGGTAGTGTTTATGAATAAGTGCGATATGGTCGACGACGACGAAATGTTAGACCTTGTTGAAATGGAAATGAGAGAACTTCTTTCTTTCTATGAATTCGATGGTGATAATACGCCGGTTATTCGTGGTTCTGCGCTTGGTGCATTGAATGGTGTTGCTAAATGGGAAGATATAGTAATGGAATTAATGGATGCGGTTGATACATGGATTCCACTTCCTCCGCGTGATGTTGATAAACCTTTCTTGATGCCGGTTGAAGACGTATTTTCTATCACAGGTCGTGGTACGGTAGCTACAGGACGTATCGAAACTGGTATTATTAAAACCAGTGAAGAGGTGCAGATTATTGGGCTTGGTGCAGATGGTAAGAAATCAGTTGTAACTGGCGTTGAGATGTTCCGTAAAATCCTTGATACCGGTGAAGCAGGTGATAACGTAGGTTTGCTGCTTCGTGGTATTGATAAGAATGAAGTGAGACGTGGTATGGTAATTTGTCATCCTGGAAAAATTACTCCTCACACTACTTTCAAGGCTGAAGTGTACATCTTGAAAAAAGAAGAAGGTGGTCGTCATACCCCATTCCATAATAAATATCGCCCTCAATTTTATTTGCGTACGATGGATGCTACCGGAGAAATTACTCTTCCCGAAGAAACTGAAATGGTAATGCCGGGTGGTAACGTAACAATTACTTTAGAATTAATTTATCCAGTTGCATTAAATGTAGGTCTTCGTTTCGCTATTCGTGAAGGTGGACGTACTGTTGGTGCAGGTCAGATTACTGAAATATTATCATAAAAATGGTTAGTTCCCGCTTTTAACGGGAACTGGCTTATTTACGGGAGTAGCTCAGTTTGGTAGAGCACCGGTCTCCAAAACCGGGTGTCGGGAGTTCGAGTCTCTCCTTCCGTGCTAATTTTTTTTAAATGAAAAAGCTAATTACTAATATTAAAGAATCTTATAACGAACTTGCTCATAAAGTATCGTGGCCTACTTATTCCGAATTGACTAACAGTGCAGTAGTTGTTTTATATGCTTCCCTTCTTATTGCATTGTTAATATTTGTAATGGACTTTACTTTCCAATTCTTAATGGGAAAAGTTATCTACCCACATTAAAAACCAGAGTATTAGATGTCTGAGAATGAAAAAAAATGGTACGTATTACGTGCTATTAGCGGAAAAGAAACTAAAGTAAAAGAATATCTTGATGCCGAAATTAAAAATGGTAGCCTTGGTGAAGACGTATCTCAGATATTGATTCCTACCGAAAAAGTATATCAAGTGCGCAATAGTAAAAAAATCGTGAAAGAAAGGAATTATCTTCCGGGATATATTTTAATAGAAGCTAATCTTGTTGGAGAGATAACTCATCGGTTAAGAAATATTCCTAATGTAATTGGTTTTTTAGGAAGTGCTGATAAACCGGTTCCTCTTAGGCAATCTGAGGTGAATCGTATACTTGGTACGATAGATGAACTTCAAGAATCAGTAAAAGAATTGAGTATTCCTTATGCTGTTAGTGAAACGGTAAAGGTTATATTCGGTCCTTTCAATGGTTTCAATGGAACCATTGAAGAAGTTAATAATGAAAAGAAGAAGTTAAAGGTTATGGTAAAAATATTTGGACGTAAAACACCGCTCGAATTAAGTTTTATGCAAGTTGAAAAAGAATAGGACAGATGTTACGTTGTAGTATTCTTCATTAATATTTATTCATAAATTAATAAAAAATGGCTAAAGAAGTTGCTGGACTAATCAAATTACAGATTAAAGGAGGTGCAGCAAATCCATCACCTCCCGTAGGGCCTGCGTTGGGCTCTAAGGGAATTAATATAATGGAGTTTTGCAAGCAATTTAATGCTAGAACCCAAGACAAGGCCGGTAAGATATTGCCTGTTATTATTACTTATTATACAGATAAATCTTTTGATTTTGTAATTAAGACTCCTCCTGTTGCTATTCAATTACTTGAAACGGCAAAATTAAAGAGTGGTTCTGCTGAACCCAACCGTAAAAAGGTTGCTGAATTAACGTGGGAACAAATTAAAACGATTGCTCAAGAAAAAATGATTGATTTAAATTGTTTTACGATTGAGGCTGCAATGAAAACAGTAGCAGGTACGGCACGTAGTATGGGTATCACTGTAAAAGGGGAGTTCCTGGTTTTAAATTAAAAACTTCAAATAAATGAGTAAACTGACAAAAAATCAAACATTAACTGTAGGAAAAGTTGAAGTAGGGGAAGCATACTCATTGAAAGAAGCTGTATTTCTGGTAAAAGAGATATCTTTTACTAAATTTGATGCTTCAATAGATATAGATGTACGGTTAGGTGTTGACCCGCGTAAAGCAAATCAGATGGTAAGAGGCGTTGTTTCACTTCCATACGGGACGGGGAAAGAAACGCGTGTGTTAGTACTTTGTACACCTGATGCTGAAACTGCTGCAAAAGAAGCTGGAGCTGACTATGTAGGTCTTGACGAGTATATCGAAAAGATCAAAGGTGGATGGACGGATATTGATGTTATTATTACTATGCCTTCTATCATGGGTAAAATTGGCGCTTTGGGACGCATTTTAGGCCCTCGCGGGTTGATGCCCAACCCTAAGAGTGGTACTGTAACTGTAGATGTTGCTAAAGCGGTGAAAGAAGTAAAACAAGGTAAAATTGACTTTAAAGTTGATAAAACGGGGATTGTTCATACTTCTATCGGTAAAGTTTCATTTGAACCAGATAAGATTCGCGGGAACGCAAAAGAATTTATTTCTACCTTACTCAAATTAAAGCCGACTTCTGCTAAAGGTACATATATTAAGAGCATTTATCTTTCAAGTACAATGAGTCAATCTATTAAAATAGATCCGAAATCAATTGATGAAATCTAACTAAAAACAGAGGAACAATGAGAAAGGAAGATAAAAATGTAATAATTGGACAATTGTCTGCTACATTGCAAGAATATACACACTTTTACTTAGTGAATGTAACTGCAATGAATGCTGCATCAACATCTGTTTTACGGAGAGCTTGTTATAAAGAAAATGTTAAATTGGTGGTTGTCAAGAATACACTGTTTCGCAAAGTTCTTGAAAGTTTGGATGTAGATTATTCTCCTCTTTACAGCACTTTGAAAGGATCTACAGCAATAATGTTTAGTAATACGGCAAATGTGCCTGCTAAATTAATTAAAAGTATTGCTAATGAGGGGATTCCGGGTTTAAAAGCTGCTTATGCGGAAGAAAGTTTCTATATAGGAGCTAATCAATTAGATGTTCTTATCAGTATCAAGAGTAAGAATGAAGTTATCGCTGATATTGTGGCATTACTACAATCACCAGCTAAAAACGTTATTTCAGCTCTTCAATCTGGGAGTAATACCCTTCACGGAGTTCTTAAAACTCTTGGTGATAGATAATAAAAAATAAATTATTCTTTTGTGAAATAACATTAAAATTATACAGAAATGGCAGATTTGAAAGCTCTTGCAGAAAATTTAGTTAACTTGACTGTAAAAGAAGTTAATGAACTTGCAACTATCCTTAAAGAAGAATACGGTATTGAACCTGCTGTGGCAGCTATGGCTGTAGCCGCACCTGTAGCAGGTACTGTCGCTGCTGTAGAAGAAAAAACTTCTTTTGACGTAGTATTGAAAAGTGTGGGTGTCGCTAAACTTCAAGTTGTAAAAGCTGTTAAAGAAGCTTGCGGACTTGGTTTGAAAGAAGCTAAAGACTTAGTGGATAGTGCTCCAAGTACATTAAAAGAAGGCTTATCCAAAAGTGATGCAGAAGTATTGAAAAAAACATTGGAAGAAGTCGGAGCAGAAGTTGAACTTAAATAACATTTACCTGACAATCAGGTGATTGGGTTAAGAGTCTTTTGCAACAAAGATTCTTAACCTTTTTCTGTATATCTTAAAATTAAGTTCTACTAATTCATTGACAAATGCCTTCAAATACTGTAAATCAGAGAATTAATTTTGCTTCTACAAAGAATCCACTTGAATATCCGGACTTTCTGGAAGTACAGTTGAAGTCATTCCAAGACTTTCTACAATTGGATACTCCCCCCGAAAAACGTAAAAACGAAGGACTATATAAAGTATTTGCCGAAAATTTTCCTATTGCAGACACAAGAAATAATTTTGTTCTTGAGTTCTTGGACTATTATATTGATCCCCCGCGTTATACTATTGAAGATTGTATAGAGCGTGGGCTTACATATAGTGTTCCGTTAAAGGCAAAATTGAAATTGTATTGTACAGATCCAGACCATGAGGATTTTGATACGGTTATTCAAGATGTATTTCTTGGTCCAATTCCTTATATGACGGATAAGGCGACTTTTGTTATTAATGGTGCTGAACGAGTTGTAGTATCACAACTTCACCGTTCACCGGGGGTTTTCTTTGGACAGAATGTACATGCCAACGGAACAAAACTTTATTCAGCTCGCATTATTCCGTTTAAGGGATCATGGATTGAATTTGCCACTGATATTAATAACGTGATGTATGCTTATATCGACCGCAAAAAGAAATTACCAGTAACAACGTTATTAAGAGCTATTGGTTTTGAGAATGACAAAGATATTCTTGAGATATTCAATCTGGCTGAAGACATTAAAGCAAATAAGGCTACTCTCAAAAAAATGATTGGTCGTAAGTTAGCTGCTCGTGTTTTGAAAACATGGATTGAAGATTTTGTAGATGAAGATACCGGTGAAGTCGTTTCTATCGAACGTAACGAGGTTATTATTGACCGTGAAACAGTTCTTGAGCAAGAACATATAGATGAAATTATAGAATCTGGAGTTCAGAATATTCTTCTTCATAAAGAAGATATCAATCAATCGGATTACTCTATTATATACAATACGCTTCAAAAAGATCCAAGTAATTCAGAAAAGGAAGCAGTGTTATATATTTATAGACAACTTCGCAATGCAGATCCTGCAGACGATGCGAGTGCTCGTGAAGTAATTAATAATTTGTTTTTTTCAGAAAAGAGATATGATCTTGGCGATGTGGGTAGATACAGAATTAATAAGAAACTGAATTTGTCCACAGATATGAACCTCAAAGTTCTTACCAAAGAAGATATTATAGAAATCATTAAATATCTGATAGAATTAATTAATTCCAAAGCAGATGTTGATGATATTGACCATTTAAGTAACAGACGGGTACGTACTGTTGGCGAACAGTTATCCAATCAATTTGCAATAGGATTGACTCGTATGTCTCGTACTATTCGTGAACGTATGAATGTACGGGATAATGAAGTATTTACCCCTATTGATTTGATTAATGCAAAAACAATATCTTCTGTTATCAATACATTTTTCGGGACGAATGCACTTTCGCAATTTATGGATCAAACTAATCCGTTGGCAGAAATCACGCATAAAAGACGTATGTCTGCATTAGGTCCTGGGGGGCTTTCGCGGGAACGTGCCGGATTTGAAGTGCGTGATGTGCATTATACACATTATGGTCGCCTTTGCCCAATTGAGACACCTGAAGGACCTAATATCGGTCTGATTTCATCGTTGTGTGTATATGCCAAAATTAACGAATTGGGATTCATCGAAACGCCTTATCGTAAAGTTGAAAAAGGTATAGTAGATATTTCTGAAAAAGGTATTATTTATCTGACTGCCGAAGAAGAAGAAGGTAAAATTATAGCTCAAGGCAATGCTCCTTTGAATAATGATGGCGGTTTTATTCGTAGTAGAGTAAAATCTCGTCAAGATGCTGATTATCCAGTAGTTGAACCGATACGTGTGGGCTTGATGGACGTCTCCCCACAACAAATTGCTTCTATTGCTGCATCTCTTATTCCTTTCCTTGAACACGATGATGCCAATCGGGCGCTAATGGGATCTAATATGATGCGCCAAGCTGTTCCTCTATTAAGAACAGAGTCTCCGATTGTCGGTACAGGTATTGAACAACAGTTGGTAAAAGATTCGCGTACTCAAATAACAGCAGAAGAGAACGGCGTTGTTGACTATATTGATGCTACCATTATCCGAATACTTTACGACAGAACGAAGGACGAAGAGTTTGTAAGCTTTGAATCAGCATTGAAAGAATATGTTATTCCGAAGTTTCGTAAAACCAATCAAAATATGACGATTGACCTTCGCCCGATATGTGAAAAGGGTCAACGGGTAGCAAAAGGTCAAATATTGACCGAGGGTTATTCTACAGAAAATGGAGAATTAGCCTTGGGTAAAAACCTCTTAGTTGCGTATATGCCTTGGAAAGGATATAACTATGAGGATGCTATTGTATTAAATGAACGTGTGGTTCGTGAAGATTTACTTACTTCTATTCACGTTGAAGAGTATGTGCTTGAGGTTCGTGAAACGAAACGTGGAATGGAGGAGTTAACTTCAGACATACCTAATGTCAGTGAAGAGGCAACAAAGGATCTTGATGAAAATGGTATTGTGAGAATAGGCGCACGCATTCAACCGGGAGATATTTTAATTGGCAAGATTACACCGAAAGGAGAATCCGATCCTTCACCGGAAGAAAAATTACTTCGGGCTATTTTCGGTGATAAAGCCGGTGATGTAAAAGACGCTTCTTTAAAAGCAACTCCTTCGCTCAATGGAGTTGTTATTGATAAGAAACTATTCTCGCGTGTAATTAAGAATAGAAATTCTAAGCTGGCAGACAAGGCAATGTTGCCGAAATTAGATGATGATTTTGAAACTGAAGTAGCCGCATTAAGAGGTGTCTTAATTAAGAAACTACTCACTCTAACAGCAAATAAAGTTTCTCAAGGAGTGAAAGACTACTTGGGGGTAGAAGTTATCTCAAAAGGAGCGAGATTTAGTGCATCTGATTTTAGCACACTTGATTTTACTTCTATCCAGCTTAGTAATTGGACTAACGATGAACATACAAATAATATGATTCGTGATCTGATTCTTAACTTCTTAAAGAAATACAAAGAATTAGATGCTGATTTAAAACGTAAAAAGTTCAGTATAACTATTGGCGATGAACTTCCTGCGGGTATTGTTCAAATGGCTAAAGTGTATATTGCTAAAAAACGTAAGATCGGGGTAGGAGATAAAATGGCCGGTCGTCATGGTAATAAAGGTATTGTTTCTCGTATTGTGCGACAAGAAGATATGCCGTTCCTTGCTGATGGCACTCCTGTTGATATTGTGTTAAACCCATTGGGTGTACCTTCTCGTATGAACATAGGGCAAATATTTGAGGCTGTTCTCGGTTCTGCCGGAAAGAAGCTTGGTATTAAATTTGCTACTCCTATTTTTGATGGAGCTTCTCTCGAAGATTTAACGAAATGGACAGATAAAGCCGGTCTACCCCCTTATGGAAAAACATATCTCTATGACGGTGGTACAGGTGAAAGATTTGACCAACCGGCAACTGTGGGAATAACTTATATGCTGAAACTCGGTCACATGGTGGAAGATAAAATGCATGCACGTTCCATCGGTCCATACTCATTGATTACTCAACAACCTCTCGGAGGTAAGGCTCAATTCGGGGGACAGCGTTTCGGAGAAATGGAAGTTTGGGCATTGGAAGCGTTCGGTGCATCACATATTCTTCAGGAAATACTTACGATTAAGTCCGACGATGTGGTAGGACGCTCTAAGGCTTATGAAGCAATAGTGAAAGGCGAACCTATGCCATTAGCCGGTATTCCGGAATCCTTAAATGTATTGTTACATGAGTTGAAGGGATTGGGATTGAGCATTAACTTGGAGTAACCGTTTATTTTCATTGGCGCAACATTTAATATTAGCACATTAACAATATGGCTTTTAGAAAAGAAAATAAGATAAAGAATAATTTCTCAAAAATTTCAATCGGACTGGCTTCTCCTGAAGAGATTCTTGAGAGTTCGAGCGGTGAGATTTTAAAGCCTGAAACCATCAATTATCGTACTTATAAACCTGAACGGGACGGGTTATTCTGTGAAAGAATATTCGGACCTATTAAGGATTATGAATGTCATTGTGGTAAATACAAACGTATCCGGTACAAGGGAATTGTGTGTGATCGTTGTGGAGTAGAAGTTACTGAAAAGAAGGTACGACGTGAACGTACGGGACATATTCAATTAGTAGTTCCTGTTGCCCATATTTGGTACTTTCGTTCGCTCCCTAATAAAATCGGTTATTTGTTAGGCTTGCCTACCAAAAAACTTGATTCCATCATCTATTATGAGCGTTATGTGGTCGTTCAGCCGGGTGTTAAAGAAGCAGATGGACTGAACACTTATGATTTACTTTCGGAAGAAGAATATTTGGATATTTTGGATACTCTACCGAAAGATAATCAACATCTGGAAGATTCGGACCCCAATAAATTCATAGCCAAAATGGGGGCGGAAGCTGTTTATGATCTTCTTGCTCGTTTGGATTTGGATGCTTTGTCTTATGAACTAAGGCATCGTGCAAGTAATGATGCGTCACAACAGCGTAAGAATGAAGCATTGAAGCGTTTACAAGTAGTGGAATCGTTCCGTATTTCACGTGGACGAAACAAACCTGAGTGGATGATTGTGCGTATTGTACCGGTTATTCCACCGGATCTTCGTCCGCTGGTTCCTTTGGATGGCGGTCGTTTCGCGACCTCTGACCTTAATGATTTATACAGACGTGTCATTATTCGCAACAACCGTCTGAAAAGATTGATTGAAATAAAAGCTCCAGAAGTTATTTTGCGTAATGAAAAACGGATGCTTCAGGAGTCTGTGGATTCTCTTTTCGATAATTCACGTAAATCAAGTGCGGTAAAGACGGATGCTAACCGCCCATTGAAATCTCTTTCGGATAGCTTGAAGGGTAAGCAGGGACGTTTCCGGCAAAATCTATTGGGTAAACGCGTAGATTATTCGGCACGTTCGGTTATTGTTGTGGGTCCTGAGTTGAAAATGCATGAATGCGGTATTCCTAAATTAATGGCAGCCGAATTATACAAACCGTTTATTATCCGTAAATTAATTGAACGCGGTATCGTAAAAACGGTGAAATCGGCTAAAAAGATAGTAGATCGTAAAGACCCTGTTGTTTGGGATATCCTGGAATATGTAATGAAAGGTCATCCGGTATTATTGAACCGCGCTCCGACGCTTCATCGTCTGGGTATTCAAGCTTTCCAGCCTAAGATGATTGAAGGTAAAGCCATTCAGCTTCACCCGTTGGCTTGTACTGCATTCAATGCAGACTTTGACGGCGACCAAATGGCTGTTCATTTACCTTTAGGTAACGAGGCTATTCTTGAAGCGCAAATGTTAATGCTGGCTTCTCACAATATTCTTAATCCTGCTAACGGCGCTCCTATTACTGTTCCTTCTCAAGATATGGTGCTTGGTTTGTACTATATTACCAAAATTAGGAAAGGCGCCAAAGGTGAAGGGTTAACTTTCTATGGACCCGAAGAAGCGTTGATTGCTTACAATGAAAAGAAAGTAGATATACATGCACTTGTAAAGGTTATAGTAAAAGACCTCAATGAAAATGGCGAGATTGTGAACATTATGTGTGAGACTTCGGTCGGACGTGTAATTGTCAATGAGATTGTTCCGCCTGAAGTAGGCTATATCAATAAGGTTATATCAAAGAAATCTTTGCGTGATATTATCAGTGATGTAATTAAAGTTTGCGGGGTAGCCAGAACAGCCGATTTTTTAGACGGTATTAAAGATTTGGGGTATCGTATGGCATTTATCGGTGGCTTATCATTCAACCTTGGCGACATTATTATTCCGAAAGAAAAAGAGAAGTTGGTTCAACGCGGTTACGATGAAGTAGAGCAGATTATCAATAATTATAACATGGGATTCATAACCAATAATGAACGTTATAATCAGGTAATTGATGCTTGGACACACGTAAACAGGGAACTATCGGACATTTTAATGAATACCATATCCAGCGATGATCAAGGATTCAACTCTGTGTATATGATGCTTGACTCCGGTGCGCGCGGTTCAAAAGAGCAGATACGTCAGTTATCCGGTATGCGTGGTTTGATGGCTAAGCCCCAAAAAGCAGGAGCTGAGGGTGGTCAGATTATTGAGAACCCGATTCTTTCCAACTTTAAAGAAGGACTTTCCGTATTGGAGTATTTTATTTCCACTCACGGTGCACGTAAAGGTTTGGCGGATACAGCATTGAAAACTGCGGATGCAGGGTATCTGACCCGCCGTTTGGTAGATGTATCACATGATGTGATTATAAATGAAGAGGATTGCGGAACTTTGCGCGGATTGGTTTGTACAGACCTTAAGAGTAATGATGAAATAATAGCTACACTCTACGAACGCATTTTGGGACGGGTTTCCGTTCACGATATTATTCATCCGACGACCGGTGAATTAATAATTGCCGGAGGAGAAGAGATTACGGAAGATGTAGCCAATATCATTCAGGATTCTCCGATAGAAAGTGTTGAGATTCGTTCGGTGTTAACCTGTGAATCGAAAAAGGGAGTATGCATCAAATGTTACGGACGTAATCTCGCAACCAGTCGAATGGTGCAAAAAGGAGAGGCTGTGGGGGTAATTGCTGCCCAATCCATCGGTGAGCCCGGTACTCAGTTGACATTGCGTACTTTCCATGCCGGAGGTACGGCGGCAAATATTGCCGCCAATGCCAACATCATTGCTAAAAATAAATCCAGGCTTGAGTTTGAAGAATTGCGTACGGTGGATGTTCTTGACGAATTAGGCGAAGCTGCCAAAGTTGTTGTCAGCCGTTTGGCGGAAGTCCGCTTTATTGATGTGAATACAGGGATTACTCTTTCCACACATAACGTTCCTTACGGTTCCACGTTGTATGCTTCCGACCATGAAGTAGTTAAAAAGGATAAGCTTATCGCCAAGTGGGATCCCTTCAATGCGGTAATCATTACGGAAGTTGCCGGTAAGATTGAGTTTGAAGGTGTGGTTGAGAACTATACTTATAAAGTGGAATCAGATGAAGCTACCGGGCTGCGTGAAATTGTTATCATAGAATCCAAAGATAAAACGAAGGTTCCTTCGGCTCATATTTTTGATACTAAGGGAGAACTTATCCGTACCTATAACTTGCCTGTGGGCGGTCACGTGGTTATTGAAGATGGTCAAAGAGTAAAAGCCGGAGAAGTGATTGTGAAGATTCCGCGCGCCGTAGGCAAAGCGGGAGATATTACGGGAGGTCTTCCGCGTGTTACGGAATTGTTTGAAGCGCGTAACCCGTCGAATCCTGCCGTTGTTTCCGAAATTGACGGTGAAATAGCAATGGGTAAAATCAAGCGTGGTAATCGTGAGATCGTTGTTACGTCTAAAACAGGAGAGATTAAAAAGTATTTGGTGGCATTGTCCAAACAAATCCTTGTTCAAGAGAATGACTATGTACGTGCGGGCACTCCGTTGTCCGACGGGGCGACTACCCCGGCTGATATTCTGGCAATTAAAGGACCTACGGCTGTTCAGGAATACATTGTGAATGAAGTGCAAGATGTGTATCGCTTGCAGGGTGTGAAGATTAACGATAAACATTTTGAGATTATCGTTCGTCAAATGATGCGCAAAGTAGAGATTGACGAGTCCGGTGATACCCGTTTTCTGGAGCAGCAGGTAGTGGATAAGCTTGAATTTATGGAAGAGAATGACCGTATTTGGGGAAAGAAAGTGGTACTTGATGGCGGCGATTCTCAAACGATGCAACCCGGGCAAATTGTTACTGCCCGTAAACTGAGGGACGAGAACAGTATGCTTAAACGCCGCGACTTGAAACTTGTGGAAATTCGCGACGCGGTTCCGGCTACTTCTATTCAAATACTTCAGGGTATTACCCGTGCGGCATTACAGACTTCGAGCTTTATGTCTGCGGCATCTTTCCAAGAAACGACCAAAGTGCTTAATGAAGCTGCGATTAACGGTAAGGTGGATAAGCTAGAAGGTATGAAAGAAAATGTTATTTGCGGACATTTGATACCGGCAGGCACGGGGCAGCGTGAGTTTGACAAGGCTGTGGTAGGTTCCAAGGAAGAATACGAACGCATTGTTGCTAATAAATTGCTGGTAGTGGATTATGAGGCGTAACAGGCAAGGCTCTCGCCTTGCTTTGCGCGCTTATATTCGGAGTTAATCGGGCTGTTCTCAGCTTATCGCCGCCCAATTCACGTCCATCTTACGCAATGTTTTCAATCTTTCCCAGATGATTTCATTTTCGGGGTTGGCTGTGGTGGGGTCGGCATCAATAATTGTTTGCGCCAAGGTTCGTACCTGTTGCAGTAACTGACTGTCACGGGCGAGGTTGGCAATCTTTAAATCAAAGGCGATGCCACTCTGTTGCGTTCCTTCCAAATCTCCCGGACCGCGCAGCTTCAAATCGGCTTCGGCTATTTCAAAACCATCATTGGTTCGCACCATTATTTCCAAACGTTTGCGGGTTTCTTCCGCTAACTTATAGCCGGTAACCAATATGCAGTAAGATTGCTCGGCTCCGCGACCTACCCGTCCGCGAAGCTGATGTAACTGTGATAAGCCGAAGCGTTCGGCATTTTCAATCACCATAACCGAAGCGTTGGGTACGTTTACGCCGACTTCTATCACGGTGGTTGCTACCATAATCTGCGCCTGACCGGATACAAAGGCTTGCATTTGTTCGTCCTTTTCGGTGGGGGGCATCTGCCCGTGTACTTTGCAGACTTTGAATCCGGAGAACTCTTCGCACAGGTGGATGAATCCTTCTTCGAGGTTCTTTAAATCAATCTTTTCACTTTCTTTGATCAGGGGATAGACGATATAGGCTTGATGCCCTTCGTCTATCTGCCGGCGGATGAAACGGTAGAGGCTTTCCCTGCGGTTGTCGAACTGGTGGATGGTATTTATGGGTTTGCGTCCGGGGGGGAGTTCGTCGATAATGGAAACGTCCAAATCGCCATATACGGTCATTGCCAATGTGCGTGGAATCGGGGTGGCGGTCATGACAAGCACGTGCGGGGGCTGAACGTTCTTTTTCCACAGGCGGGCGCGCTGGGCAACGCCAAAGCGGTGTTGTTCATCTATCACTACCAAACCCAGTGATGAGAAGTTAACCGTATCTTCAATAAGGGCGTGCGTACCTATGAGTATCTGTATTTCTTTTGTCAGCAGAGCGGACAGTATCTCTTTTCTTTTCTTCCCTCTGATGGCTCCGGTAAGGAGTTCCACACGGATGTTCATCCCTTCCAACAGACCTTTGACGGTTTCGTAATGCTGATACGCCAATATTCCGGTGGGGGCTATCATGCAGGCTTGGTAGTTATTGTCCAGAGCAATCAGCATACTCATCAATGCTACCAGCGTTTTTCCACTTCCCACATCGCCTTGCAGCAAGCGGTTCATCTGCCGTCCGCTTCCCATATCTTTCCGTATCTCCTTCAATACCCGTTTCTGGGCATCGGTGAGTTGAAAAGGAAGGTTCTGATGGTAGAAAGTGTTGAACGTATCGCCCACAGTGCCGAACACATGCCCCCGATATTTTTGCTGGCGGTCTTTGGCATACCTCAGGATGTTCAGTTGTATGTAAAACAGTTCCTCAAACTTCAGGCGATATTCCGCTTTCTTCAGTAACTGGGGATTATTGGGGAAATGGATGTTACGCAATGCTTCGGTGAGAGACGTCAACCGGTAGTCGGCAATAATCTTGGGGGAAAGGGTTTCGGGCAGGGGTTCCTGTAACTGTTTGATAACAACCGACATCATTTTCTCAATGGCATGGGAGTTCAGGAAGCTGCGCTTCATCTTCTCCGTAGCGCTGTAATAGGGTTGCATGCCCATGGAAGAGAGAATCACTTCCGATGCGTTATCCATATCGGGATGCGCTATGTTTACTTTGCCGTTGAATATGCCGGGCTTGCCGAATACGATGTACTCGTGATGCAGTTTGTATTTTCCGGTAATGTATTTAATGCCTTGAAACCAGATTAATTCGATGATTCCCGTGTCGTCGGTGAATTGGGCTACGAGTCTTCTTTGTTTTCCTTCGCCAAAGGTTTCAAACCGCTGTATCCTACCTTTCAACTGGAGGTAAGGCATGTTTCCGTCTATGTCGGAAATGCGGTAAATGTGGCTGCGGTCAATGTATTTGTAGGGGAAATAGTAAAGCAGGTCGTGGAGAGAGTAGATTTTTAGCTCTTTATTTAATATTGCGGCTCGCTGTGGTCCAACGCCGGATAAGAACTGTATGTCCCGTGTAGTTAAGTCGAACATAGAAGTAGAGCCTCTGCTATTTTCAAATCGAAAGGGGTTGTTATTTTTATATTCTCCCGGCTCCCTTCCGTTAAATAAACGGGGACGTTCATCGCTTCAACCACAGAAGCATCATCGGTAAAGGAGGGGTTAAAGTCCTGCGAATAGGCGCGCTTCAACAATTCAACATCGAATACTTGAGGGGTTTGAACCTGTTTATAATCGTTCCGGTTTACGGTGTGGCTCTTTCCCTGATTTACTTTGCGTACGGTCTCTATCATATCAATAACCGGAATAACCGCTTTTTTCGTTTCCGCCTCTTTATAGCAACGGGCGATTACTTGGGGTGAGACTAAGGGGCGCACTCCGTCATGCACCCCTACCAAACCGTTTTCCTTGATTAATGCCAGACCGTTTTTTACAGATTGGTAGCGGGTTTCTCCCCCGGAAACTACCGTATGGGGTATTGCAAAGCAAGCATCTGCACACAGTTGCTTCCACAGGGATTGCTGCTCTGCGGGAAGCGCCAGAATAATTTTAATCTCCGAATCGTAGGTGTAAAACGCTTCGACAGCGTACATCAATATCGCTTTCTTACCGATGGGCAAGAATTGTTTGGGGAGTTTGCTCCCCATGCGCAATCCCTTTCCGCCGGCAACAATCAACGCGTATTTCATTCTTTCACGCACATAGCCTGCGCCAATTCTCCGGCTTTCTCTTTGCTTACCAGCTTTTCCACAATGGTCAATGCAAATTCGATGGTTGCTCCCGGTCCTTTTCCCGTGATAATGTTTCCGGCTGTTACTACTTGCTCTCCGGTATGCTTGGCTCCTTTCAAATGCTTTTCAAAGCCGGGGTAGCAAGTCGCTTTTTTGCCTTTCAGCAATCCAAGTTTTCCCAATATGGAGGGGGCGGCACAGATAGCGGCAATCGGTTTGTCGTTCTTCGCAAAATCTACTAACAGGTTACATAATCCTTCGTGCTCTCCCAAAGCCACCGTACCACCGGGAAGTAAAAGCATTCCGGCATCGGTAAATTCGGTTTCACTAAAGAGGTCATCGCATAATACGGGTATTCCGTGTGAACCCGTTACTACTTTGTCGTTTGTAACCGAAATCATTTCTACATCCAAACCTGCACGCCTTAGTATATCAACGGTGGCAATGGCTTCTATTTCTTCAAATCCATCAACAAAGAAAACATACGTGGTATTCATAACATTTATCGTAAATTAAAATAGTAAATAATTGTCCCTGTCTGGTTAGTTACCCCTTCCACTTCGTTAAAGCGTGCTTTTCTGGCGGCTTCTTCCGCAGCTTTCCGCAAAATGGGATTCACCGTATTTGTCTGCCGGTTAATACCGGCGCCCACTACGAATCCTGCCGGATTTACCGTGATGGTAACCACTACCTTTCCTTCTTCCTGTACATTGTATTGAGGGCGGGGCAAACCTTCTTCGCCGATGGAGCGTCCGCTCAGGTCGAATGTTCCGTACCCTTGGACGGTATTCGATGAAGCGCCGTTTGATGTGCCGTTGGTTTTGTTATTTTCCGTCCCCGTTTCTGCCGTTTGATTTTCCGGTTGCGCGCTTTTCCCGAAGGCTCCGGCTACTTGTTTGGCAACGGCTTCGGCAGTTTTTCTTTCCTTTTGTTTTTGTTCGATGGGTTCAAGCGCTTCTTCTGCTTCTTTTACCTCTTCTTTTTCGTTTACGGAAGAGATTGCGGGAGTTTCTCCGGGCAAAATATCCACATCAACCAGTGTTTTGGGATTAAAACCTCCGTATGTCGAACCCCCGTCATCCACCATTAGGGTAACATCACTTTCTTCTTCCTGCTTGGGGGCGGTAAAACTAACGGATATCAACAGGGCAATAATAGCCATATACACTAACAGCGTACCTGCTATACCGATGTATTTGCCCTTCTTAGCCATCCCAACGCCTATCTCCTTTCCGGCGGACGTGTAGCCAACACCATTTTATACTGATTCTCGTTAGCAATATTCAGCAGCTTTACAATCTCCCGGTAGGGAACGGATTCATCAGCGTAAAGAGCTACATACATTTCCGGGGCTTTGGAGGAGCAGTTTCCCAGAAAGGGGGTTAGTTCGCTGAATGTTATCATCCGTTCCTTTTCATTTCCGAATGCTACGTAATAGTTTAGTTGTTTATCAATGATTATCCGCGTCAAAGGCTTTGCCGAAGTTTGCTGTTTTCCCTGCGGGAGCAATACCTTAATGGCATTTGGCGATACCATTGTGGAGGTAATCATAAAGAAAATAAGCAACAGGAATATGACGTCCGTCATGGACGCCATACTGAAGTTGGGAGATATTTTTGCCCGGCGTTTCAGCATCGTTTGGTTAATTTCTCATTATTGCCTTCGTTCATTAAGCACATCCATAAACTCCATCGTCTTTGTTTCCATATTATTGACGACACTGCCCACCAAAGATACCAAGTAATTGTAAGAGAACATCGCTATAATCCCTACGATAAGTCCGCCCACCGTAGTAATCATCGCCTCATAAATGCCCCCTGAAAGTAAAGTAATATCTATGTTGTTGCCGGCATTAGCCATTGTGTAAAATGCCCGCACCATACCGGTTACCGTTCCGAGGAAACCAATCATCGGAGCGCCTCCCGAAATGGTTGCCATCACCGACAGCCCCTTTTCGAGTTTAACCACTTCAATATTCCCCACATTCTCTACCGCACTCAGCACATCGTTACTCGGACGACCGATGCAATTAATGCCTTTTTCTATCATGCGAGCCGAAGGGGTATCTGTCATCCGGCAATAGTTGACGGCAGTTTTAATCTCCCCGTTCAGCACGTAATCCCTGATCTTATTCATAAATACCGGCTCTTCCTTGCCGGCTTTACGAATGGTATACATGCGCTCAAAGAGAATGTAAAAACTTACGGCGGAAAGCAACGCAAGGATAATCATAATCCATCCGCCTTTCACCGCCATATCAAGCAAATTCATCTTTCCCTCTGCCAATACCGGCGTAAGCGCCTCATTGTCCGTTACGAGAGACTGGGCAGCGTTTGCCGCTTGCAAGATGAGTAACGTTGGCAGATTCATGGGCGAAGGCATTTTTTATATTCACCGATAGTTTTTTCCAAGCCCATATACAGCGCATCACTTATCAGCGAATGCCCTATGGAAACCTCGTCCATCCAGGGAATAGCAGTATAAAGGAAGTTCAAATTTAACAGATTTAAGTCGTGTCCGGCATTGACGCCTATCCCGCAGCGGCGCGCCGCTGCGGCAGCTTCCGCCAAAGGAGCAACAGCCGCTTGAGGATTTTGAACGCAGGCAGCGGCGTAAGGTCCGGTATATAGTTCCACCCTGTCCGCACCGGATTTAACGGCATACTCCACCATTTCAGCCTCTGCCGCTATGAACACGGAAGTGCGAATGCCGGCATTCTTGAAAATAGTTACCACTTCGGTCAAAAATGCGAGATTTCTCCTGGTATCCCAACCGGCATTGGAGGTAATTTGCGCAGGCGAATCGGGTACTAATGTTACCTGATGGGGAGCTATTCTCAGAACAAGTTCGATAAATTCGGGAGAAGGATACCCCTCAATGTTAAACTCCGTTTTGAGCAGCGGCTTTAACGCATAAACGTCTTCACGGCGTATGTGCCGTTCGTCGGGACGCGGATGAACCGTTATCCCGTCGGCTCCAAAACGTTCACAGTCCAACGCTACTTTTACCACATCAGGCATGTTGCCGCCACGAGCGTTGCGTAGCGTGGCTATTTTGTTTATATTTACACTTAACCGGGTCATAATCTCTAATCACAGAGTGAGTCTATTTCTTTAAACAGAAACAATTTCCGTACGAAATTGATTACACTAAGCTGCAAATTTAATAGGAATTAGCATTGTTCTTTTACTTTTAGATGTTTTTATTTAGTTGAAAGTGGAAAGTGGAAAAGTGAAAGTGTTTTTTAGTTGAAGGTTGAAAAGTGAAAGTTGAAAGTGAAGGGCTGAAGTGAAGAGAACTTTCACTTTTCCACTTTCCACTTTCAACTAAATAACACTTTCAACTTTCACTTTTCAACCTTCAACTGAAGAACTTTCCACTAAAATGAGTATATTTAGCATCACAATCCGCCTGTATTTGATCGGTTTCCGTTTGATACATAGCAAAAGCTCTGTTTGGTATATACCAAATGGGGCTTTTGCTATATACCAAACGACCTCAGTTTAGGTCAAACTGGGGTGGATTTGGATCAAAACCACCTCGATTTGGGTCAAAACAGGCTTGGTTTGAATCAAAACAGGAGGGAGATTACAAACAATCTACCATGAAATCTTCCTCATGAGCCTGTTCTTTACGAATAAATATTTTTCTTTGCATGAAAAATAACAGATAGAAAGCTATGAGAAGTTTTGCATCCGATAATAATTCCGGCGTGCATCCCTTAGTTATGGATGCACTTCTGCGAGCTAATAAAGACCATGCCTTGGGATATGGCAACGATGAATGGACCAATGAGGCTATTGTCAAAGTAAAAGAGGTGTTTGGCTTCGATTGTGAACCGGTTTTTGTTTTCAACGGAACGGGAAGCAACGTTATAGCGCTGCAACTAATGACCCGCCCGTATCATTCCATTATTTGTGCCGAAACAGGACACGTTAATGTGGACGAGTGTGGCGCACCGGTAAAACATACGGGATGTCAGATGCGTCCTATCGCTACTAAAGACGGGAAATTAACCCCGGAATTGATTTTGCCCTGTCTGCATACTTTCGGCGATCAGCATCATTCCCAGCCGGGAGTTATTTATCTGTCGCAATGCACTGAATTGGGAACGATATATACTCCTGAGGAACTGAGGGCTATTTCCGGTTTGGCACACCACTATAATATGCGTGTTCTTATGGACGGTTCACGCATATCCAACGCCTGTGCCGCTTTGAATCTATCGCTACCTGAGTTAACGGTGGACTGCGGTGTTGATATATTGAGTTTCGGGGGGACGAAAAACGGATTGATGATGGGGGAATGTGTCGTCATATTCGATTCTTCTTTGAAAGCCGAAGCGCGCTTTGTTCGCAAGCAAACAACTCAACTGGCATCAAAGATGCGCTATCTTTCTTGCCAATTCACAGCATACCTGACGGATGACCTTTGGTTGAAGAATGCAAAGCGAGCTAATGAAATGGCGGGTAAACTTTATGCGATTTTGCAAACGGTGCCCGGCGTACATTTTACACAGAAGCGGGAGAGTAATCAGCTTTTCCTTACCATGCCGCGACCTGTGATTGATAAATTATTGCAATCTTACTTTTTCTATTTCTGGAATGAGAAGGAAAATGAAATACGTTTGGTAACTTCCTTTGATACTACGGAGGAGGATATTGAAACATTTGCAGAGGCTATTACGCAGTAACTAACAAGAACAGACCACCCAAAAACTATCAAAATACTACCTAAAAACTATCAACTGTCGGTTTTTCCCCTTTTATAAACCGGTTATCAGCCGGTCTTTCCTTTCAAAGACTGCTATACTTGCATCATAAAACTAAACTTAGGTATAAATCAATATCAACTTAAGTTATAAAACAGCAAGGTTATGGATGATAATTTAAAATTTAGAAGGGATTTGGTACAAGTGCAAGATGATTTATTTCGCTTTGCCCGTAAATTAACCGCAAATTGCGATGATGCAAAGGATTTGCTGCAAGAAACCTCACTGAGGGCTTTGCATAACGAAGACAAATACATCCCCGGTACAAATATTAAAAGATGGCTGTGCACAATCATGCACAATATCTTTATCAATAATTACCGGAAGATGGTGTATGAACAGACGTATATTGACCAAACCGATACTCATTATTTTCTCAATACCCCGCAAGTGCCGGAATCCGACAATTACAATGAGACAGAAGGGGTATATAGTTTGAAAGAAATACATCATACGATAAATACGTTGCCGGAGGAATGCAAGGATTTGTTTCGGATGCACATTGCCGGATTCAAATACCGCGAGATATCGAAGAGATTGAAAATGCCTCTCGGCACGATAAAGAGCCGTATCCACCTCAGTAGGCAGATTTTGCAGAAAGATTTAAAAGATTACGTTTAGGGGGGAAAGTGCGGAGGGTTATCTGAATACGATATTCGTAATCACCATCGCCCCTACCCGCTCATTCAGGCGGCGTATTAATGTCTCCCTGCCCATCATCAATTCCTCTCTCAACACGGCAGAGGTTAAATGAACGTACAGGGTTTGGTTACGAATATAGATGTCTTTGGTATAGAACGCCATCGAAGCTCCTAATACCTCGCTCCACGAATGTATCAAACGCTGTTCGTTCAGCGGGCTTTCCAGCCCTTGCTGCCGGAGGAACTGATTGACTAACTTCCCGATGTGTTCGGCATTATTCCGTTTCATTGTTTTCTCCTTTCATTTCATAAATTGCGCCTTTATCCACTTGGAATACCTTGTAGTCGCTGCCCGCTTTGGGCAGTATCCGGTCAAGGTGTTCGCGATTTGTATCGGTAATAAAGATTTGTCCAAAGCGGTTGCTCGCCACCAGCTTTATGATTTCCTCCACGCGGGAAGCGTCCAGTTTATCAAAAATATCGTCCAGCAAAAGCAATGGTACCGTTATGCCGTTACGTTTCAAGAAATCGAATTGCGCCAGCTTCAACGCTATCAAGTATGTTTTGTTCTGCCCTTGCGACCCCTCTCTTTTGATGGGAAACGGACCTAAGAGCATGTCCAATTCGTCTTTATGAATCCCTCGCAGGGAGTAGCCCATAATCTTGTCGCGTGGCCGGCTTTCCTTAATGACTTCAAGCAGCGAGGCATCCCTTGCGTGGGAGTTGTACACCAAGCCGGTTTGTTCCTTGTCTTGGGAAATAAGGGCGTAAAGGGACTGAAAGATAGGAAGAAATTCCCGGATAAAAGCCTCTCGCTTGCGGTAAACCGTTTCTCCGGCTTGAGCCATCGTTTCCTCCCATATCAGAAATAAATCTTCTTCTACCGGTTGTTCATTTTTCAATAGTGTGTTGCGTTGAGCCAGCGCTTTATTATACCGGATCAAGGCATTGAGATATTCCTTATCATACTGCGAAATAACGATGTCCATAAAGCGACGGCGTTCTTCGCTTCCGCCGGAGATCAATTCCGAATCAGCCGGTGAAACCATTACTAACGGCAGGAAGCCGATATGATCCGAAAGACGTTCGTATTCTTTCTTATTTCGTTTGAAGCGTTTCTTCTGTTGCCGTTTCAGTCCGCAATAAATCTCTTGCGGCGAGCCTTCCTCCGTTTCATAAAAGCCCTGGATGACAAAGAACTCTTCTTCATGCCGTATGTTCTGCAAATCAACAGGGCAGCCGGCGCTTTTGCAAAACGAAAGGTAATAAACGGCATCCAATAAATTGGTCTTACCCATACCGTTCAGCCCGAAAAAGCAATTCAACTTGGTGGAGAAACTAAGTCTGGCTTGCTCTATGTTTTTATAATTAAGTAGGAATATGCGCTTCAGTATCATGCCGCTTTGATGTTGCCCTGCAAAAATAGAAAGATTATCCATACAGGCTGTCCGTTTTATCGCCAAATAAACTTACATTCGCGGAAAAGAAAACCCGTATGTTCGCAGACTTCAGCCTTCAGGGAGTACTCAGTACGTTCATTGTGCTTTTTGCCGTGATTGATATTATCGGCGCCATTCCTATCATTATCAATTTAAAAGAAAAAGGGAAAGAGGTGGATGCAGCCAGAGCTACGGGGCTTTCTTTCCTGCTGCTTATTCTGTTTTTCTTTGCGGGAGAAATGCTGTTAAGGCTCTTTCATGTGGATATTGAATCATTTGCTGTGGCGGGAGCGTTGGTTATCTTCCTTATGGCGCTGGAGATGCTCCTCGACGTGGAGATATTTAAAAATCAGGGACCCATCAAAGAAGCTACCCTCGTGCCGCTCGTCTTTCCGTTGGTAGCCGGAGCCGGTTCCTTTACCACCTTGCTTTCACTGCGGGCGGAATATGCGAGTATCAATATCATAACAGCATTGATACTCAATATGCTATGGGTTTATTTTGTTATAAGAATGACAGACCGCGTTGAACGCATTTTGGGGAAAAGCGGGATATACTTGATTCGTAAATTCTTCGGCATCATCCTTCTGGCTATCTCCGTCAGGCTCTTTACGGTAAATATCACGTTGTTAATTGATCTCCTGCAAAAGAAAACTTGAACGGGAACAAGTAAAAATAATACAGAGGCGCGGAAACACAACCCTTTGTGCCTCCACACCTCCGTACTAATAGCCTTCGTGATTATACGATTCCTTGCTGCATCATTGCGTTGGCCACTTTCATAAATCCGGCTACATTGGCGCCCTTCACGTAATTTACATACCCGTCAGGTTCTGTGCCGTACTTCACACACGCTTCGTGAATGTCTTGCATGATACTCTTCAACTTAGTATCCACCTCTTCGGAAGCCCAACTTAGTTTGATGGAGTTCTGAGTCATTTCCAAACCGGAAACAGACACACCGCCTGCATTGGATGCTTTACCGGGAGCATACAATATTCTGGCTTCTTGGAATACTTTGATTGCTTCGGGAGTAGAGGGCATATTGGCGCCTTCGGCAACGGCAATGCACCCATTGGCAACGAGTTTTTTCGCATGGTCGCCATTTATTTCGTTTTGCGTAGCGGAAGGGAGAGCTATATCGCCCTTTTCACCCCAAGGTTTTGCGCCTTCCACGTATTTGCAACCGTATGTTTCGGCGTATTCACGGATACGTCCGCGGTAAAGGTTCTTCAATTCCATGATGTAGTCCAGTTTCGCGCGGTCAATGCCGGCAGGATCGTAGATATATCCGTCTGAATCGGACATGGTAACTACTTTACCGCCAAGCTGCAACACCTTTTCGGCTGTATATTGAGCCACGTTACCGGAACCTGAAATAAGACATACTTTACCCTTCAAATCCGTTCCCTTTCTTTTCAACATTTCCATGAGGAAATAGATTGTGCCGTATCCGGTTGCTTCGGGACGAATCAGTGAACCGCCGAATTCAATGCCTTTACCGGTAAACGTTCCCGAAAATTCACGGGTCAACTTCTTGTACATGCCGAACATGAAACCCACTTCACGACCGCCCACGCCTATATCACCCGCGGGAACATCCGTTTCCGGACCAATGTGACGCCACAACTCCAGCATGAATGCTTGCACAAAACGCATAACTTCGGCATTTGATTTTCCTCGTGGAGAGAAATCGGAGCCACCTTTACCACCACCCATCGGCAGGGTAGTCAAAGAGTTCTTGAACGTCTGCTCAAATGCCAAGAATTTTAAGATAGAAAGATTTACCGAATTGTGAAAACGAATACCGCCTTTGTACGGACCAATGGCATTGTTGTGTTGTATGCGGTAGCCCATATTGGTTCGAATATTCCCCTTGTCGTCCATCCATGTTACACGGAACTGGTATATTCTGTCGGGGATACAAAGCCGTTCGATAAGATTCGCTTTATCGAACTCAGGATGTTTGTTGTACTCTTCCTCAATACTGGAAAGAACCTCTTCTACTGCTTGATGGTATTCCACTTCGCCGGGGAACCTCCTTTTCAAGCCTTCTAAGACTTTAATTGCTTCCATAATTTCTCTTTTGTTGTTGTTTTATAAGTTTAATATCACGGCAAAGTCACCGTTTTTCTTTTAGGGGCTGCATCTGCGACCCCACTCTGCGTCAAAGTACATACGAATCCATCCACTCTCTTAGTGAATGGCATTTGAAATTAAATCTGAATCCTGTTATCTTCGTTTTTGCAAAAGTAAAAATAAATCCGACAAGCAAGTCCTACTCCCCCCAAATAGTGTTGCTTTCAGTTAACCCAAGTTCCATCTATTAAACGTTTCTCCCCAATGAAAGCGTCGCCGGAAAGAAATAAGAAATAATACCCAGCAGGCAAACTATCAACCCCGAAATTAAAAAGGTCATACTTATTCCAATGGTGTCAGCAATGAATCCCGTTCCCAACAATCCCAATATGGAAGGAAGCAGGCTTACACTCGAATAAGTAGAAAACACCCGTCCCAATATTTCAGGAGCCACCCGCGATTGTATCACCGCCACAAAAGAAGCGTAGTAAATGCTCCCTGCCATGCCCCCAAAGAAAGAGAAGATTACGAATAAAATGTATCCTTCAGCAGGTAACAATCCGGAAAAGAAGAATGTAAGCCCTAATAATAAATACATCGCATTGATTAGGATAACCTTGTTAATCTTTAATGTCCAAATGCCGATTATTCCTCCACCTAACAGCATACCGCCTCCCCACACTACTTCTATAATTCCCATCTGAAAAGTGCTTCCCGAAAAATGAATCAAAGTTAGCAGTGGGAAAAGAACATTAACGGGCATAATCACGAACGTAGCCAAAACAGAGATAAAAAACAACGGTACAAGCCCCTTGACAGCCCGTACACCGTTTGCTGCCTCCCGCAAGTCATTCCAAATATTTAATTTGGTCTTCTCTTTGCGTTCCGGATTCGGAATGTGGACAAATAGCAAAGAGCAGCAAGCTATCAATGCACCGGCAACATCTAACAACAGAATATACGAAACATGAAACAATCCGATAAGAAAAGCTCCAAACAAAGGTCCGGCAATGTTGCAAATCGAAAAAATCATCTGACTGATACCCGCAACACGTGCAAGTTGATCCACCGGAGCCAACAGTGGCACGGAAGCCTGCATGGCGGGAGCATGAAAAGCAGAGCCAATGGAACGTAAAACCAACAGCAAATAAATATATCGTATCTCTACCTTCCCTTCAAAAAACATGATGGCTATCGCCAACGTACAGAGAGCAACGAACGAATCGGCTAAAATCATTGTCAACTTACGGTTCCATCGGTCAATAAATACGCCGGATATTAAGCCAAGAAGAGACTGGGGAAGCAAAAAAGCCAATGTCCCCATTGCCAAAACTTCAGCCGACTTGGTCTCGATACTCAACCACAAAAGCAATGCAAAACCGACAATAGTACTACTGAGGATAGAGAATAGTTGCCCTGTCCATATAATGACAAAGGTTTTTTTCCAGTTATTCATAAACTATTTCGTAAGCGGAATTAAAGTATAAAAAGAGTTAGTATTATTCGGATACTAAAAAGCCGGTTAACGATGTTTGTTCATTAACCGGCTTACCGATTTCGTTATTACTATGGCTTAGCGGGACAACAGAGACACAAATCTCGTCAAATAGATAGCCCGTTTCTCAAATGTGATTCTTGAGTACTAATTTTATTTGCTAGCCAATTCATTAATTCTGTTGCGATATGCTCCTGCCTCTGCTTTTATTCTCTCGTTGGCATCCGGAAGAGCCGTGCCATAAAGGGCAAACGGGGTTTGCCAAACCATGCCCGAATGATTAGCCAATACTTGATAAGGACGCAACAATTCGTCAATGGTAAACATATTACGTCCACCGGCACGGTATGCTTCGTACTCGGAACCCGTCGTAGTAGCTACCAGCAGATTCTTCCCTTTCACGCCCGGTTCCGTTTGCAAAGAACCAAAGATTTCATCGCACCATTTCTTAAGCAGATGCGGTGCAGCAGCCCAATAGAATGGAAATTGAAACACAATGCTGTGTGCTTCTCCAAATGCCTCTTTGTAAGATTCAGGGGTAAAAGGAGCTTCGTAGATATTGATAATCCTCACATAAGGGAGGCCTTTTACGGCATCAATCAATGCCGCATTGGCTTTTGAGGTTTTTATATCGGGATGTGCTACCAATATCAGCACATCTTTCCGGTCGTTTGTCTTTCCGGGGTTTTGGAACACTCCCTGTGCAACAGCTATCACGCAGGAAAACACATAAAACAGGCACAAACAAATTCTTTTGAATTTCATAAATTGTATCCTTTTGATTACTTATCTTTTTTATTCGTTTCCTTAATAAACATATCCAAAGCGGCAGTCATAGAAGGAGCCGTCACGTTGGGAGCTTCCAAATCCAATCGAAATCCGGCATCACGAACAGCTTGCGCCGTTGTTATCCCGAAAGTGCCTATTTTTATATTTTTTTGGTCAAACTCGGGAAAGTTCTTTATCAAAGAAGCAATCCCTGCCGGACTAAAGAATACTAACATATCATAGTCGAATTTCTCATCTTTGCTAAATTCATTGCAAACAGTACGATACATCACTACTTCCGTGTATTGAATATTATACTTTCCAAACAAGCTTTTGATGTCATTGTTATGAACGTCGGATATTGGAATCAAATACTTGTCTGTTTTATGTTTTTGCATTGCAGGAAGCAGGTCTTCTATTTTACCCGTACGTCCGAAAAAGATTTTACGCTTACGGTATTGGACGTATTTCTGAATATAAAGCGCTATCGTTTCGGTTACACAAAAATATTTCATTGTTTCGGGTACAGAAATTCGCAATTCGTTACATAAATAAAAGAAATGATCTATTGCATGACGCGACGTAAAAATAACCGCCGTATAATCTAAAATAGCTACTTTTTGTTGCCTGAATTCCTTTGCCGAAATACACTCAACCTTAATGAACGGACGAAAATCTATTTCCACTCCGTGTTTCGTTGCAATATTATAATAAGGAGATTTTTCTGACGCAGGTTTAGGCTGCGACACAAGTATTTTCTTTATTTTCAATGTCTCAAGGATTTATTATCAATGCGTTATTGAGTTGAGCTACTCCTTCATAAAGGAAAAAAAAGGGTACTATTTCAATGGCGCAAAAGTACAAAAACAATAGCAAAAGACTATATATATTGACCGAAAAAAGCTTTGTCCATTTATAAAATGTCAAAAGCTTAATTACTATCATCAATATAAGTCCTACTATAATAACGTAAACGGTTGACAAATCAAGATAAATCAACAATAGGACGAACGGAAAGAGGATGATCCCCAAGAAATAAACAAGCGCCGCATAAGACTCCATCCATAACCTTGTTTTGGCAGCATTAAAAAATACTTGACTTAAAAACAAATAAATAATCCACTTGAAAAACAAATATACCAAGCTGATGCATACATAAATTCCCACCAGAGAAAGGGATGAAAAACGTTCCGCAAGTTCCGGCAATTCATATTTGAAATAGTAAAACATACAAAAACCGATAAATATGCATGTCTGCAAAATCAATAACATTAAGTAGCGTGGGTCTATTACTCCGGAAGCTACAAAGATGCTGGCACGCTCTCGATGCATAATAAAATATGTAAACTGTTGCAACAGAAATCGCTTACTGCGAGATAAGAGAAAGGCTAAAAGTAAAAAACAGCCTAAAAGAACGATTATTACTCCGTTCTCTGTTCTCAAAGTACGAGGAATCGGTATTCCTTTTTCTCTAACCGGAACAATTTCTTCCTGCGTCTGAACCGGCGCTAATCGCACCGTTTTGACGGAAGAGGTTTCAGCATCCGTGTTACTTTTAAATAAGACTAACGTATCGGCTTTTTGTTTTAATTTACCAGCATTTTGTACGTCCGCTATGGTATCCTTAAACTGCTTATCATAATCATGCTGTACAGCCAATGTATCGGTTTCCGGCTGAAGTATGGTTGATACGCTATCATGCTTTAAAGTATCAACATCTTGCCTAAGCGATATGGCAATTGTATCTTTTACATTCATACAGCAGCAAACTTATGAACCGAAACATCCCAAACGGGGGTATTGTATATGGCTTCAACAGCTTCATCAGGCGTATGCGCCACATACCAAATCGTTTCATGCAACCGACGCATGAAATTCTCCTCAATAGCTCTGTCAAGCATCATAAGAAGCGGGTCGAAATAACCATTTATATTTAAAATCACAATAGGATTCAAATAAAGTCCCAATTGTTTCCAAGTGATAATTTCAAGTAATTCCTCCAATGTACCGCAACCTCCGGGCATAGCGATAATGGCATCACTCTTTTCTGCCATTAGTCGTTTCCGTTCATGCATATTCTCTACTTCAATAAGCGTTGTCAATTCCGTGTGATGCCATCCTTGCTCCATCATAAATTTAGGAATCACCCCCGTTACCTCTCCTCCATTCGCCAGTACGGCATCAGAAATTGCCCGCATTAATCCGATGTTGCCCGCTCCGTTAATTAAACGAACGTTTTGTCCGGCAAGCAATTTGCCTAAACGTTTGGCGGCATCATAATAAATTTCATCAATCCGAGTACTCGAAGCACTATACACGCATACGGAAGTTATATTGTTCATTCTCGCTACAAATTCATTATGAGTTGCAAAAGTACATAAACTTTATATAATGGGGAGTTGCAAAAGTTAAATATTATAGGGTTCGAACTCTTTCCACAATGCAATACGGGCGATAAATACAAAGGCTCATTGCCCAATAACGTGGTTCGTTCGAACTCTTTCCACAATGCAATACGGGCATTATGTTTATTTTCCAGGCACACTGAAATACACCTTAAAGCCTCCTTCCGAACAAACCTCCGCATTGATTCTGCATCCGCGCCTGCCTGCAAACTCGTCATGGTCCCGGATAATCTGCTTGCAGATCAGGTATTCCGTTCCTTTCAGGGTTCCTTTCTCTGCGGATTGCGATGTCATTTTTGTCAAATCGGGATAGAACAGTTGGTTTAATTCTTCCGTGGTTTTTTCTCTTCGCTTGTCTGTGAAGAAGAAGCGGATATAATCTTCGTCCGTAAGGGATTGCAGGTGCAACTCTCCGTCTTGACGGAAGGTTAAGGCTTCGTCTATCAGGTTTTCCAAAAGGAAACACAGCAGGTTGGTATCACCCGTTACATGCACGTCGTTTACCGGTGCTACGGAAAGGGTAATCCGGCAGGGATTTCCCTTGCTTGTTTTGGCAAAATACCTTTCCGCGTGCTTAAACAGTTGGGATACGGGAATCGTTGTACGCCGGAAGGTAACTTCTTCCAATTGCCGCCCCGCACAAGAACTCAATAGAGTAAAGATGCCTTTGTAGTAGTCTATCAACTCGGTAGCGGTTTCGATACATTCTTTTTCTTCCGCTTGGGAGAGCGCAAGCGTGTTCAATCGGTCGACAATCTGTTTTATCTTATTCGGGTAGTAAACGGTTTCGTGTTTGATGGCGGAGAGGCAGTTATCAAGCACTCTGTTTTGCACGTGGAGCATATCGGCTTCCCAAGAAGTGCGGCGGGTTTCTTCGTGCGCCGATTCTATGTGGCGGTACTTCGTAGCCAGCCTTACCACTGCATTGAATACTACGACAGCCACGTAACGGGCTATCAGTTCAATGAGCAAGCGGTCGGTTTCCATGCTTGTATCTTCCCGTTTCTCCAGACAGAGCACTCCCACGCATTGGCGTTTCCCATCCGTATCAACAAGCAGGGGTAACGCTTGGTAAACTTGGTCCGATACATACTGTTGATTGTCGAAACAGCGGCGCACCGCCTCCGACATGGCTTCGCGAAGGGGGAAAGAGGCAAACTCCAACTTGCCCGACGTTTCGTTGAACACAGCGATGCTGAGGCTCTCGACGGAGAGGAGTTCGTTTACGGCATCGAAGGCTTCGTTTACAATCCGCCGCGGTATCTCTTTCAATGTTTCTTCTTCGCGCTCCAGGGCTTCGATGGATTCTTGCTGCGAACGAAGCAGGGAAGAAGAAAATATCTTCCGGTTAATTTCCAGTACTTGCTCCAGATTCCAACGGTCTGTCAACCGCTTGCGCACAAAGAAGACGTAATAACCAGTGAAGAAAGCCGCAATCAGCAATGAACAGAGGATGACGCCTACTGTTTTATTGGAAGTGGAAGCTTCCAACTGCCGACAATACCCTTCTAAGGATTGGTCTTCGCCCAGCAGTTTGTAGAGGGATGTGTAGGCGATATTATTGTAATTGTACGCCTCCCACTGCTTCAGGGCAAGGAATGCAACGGCTGCTTCATTGCGGATGTCGAGTATGACGTGGAAATCCGTATTGAACGTACTGTTCCACCATTCCAATTCCACAGGCGATTCGTTGTCCACGAGGCTCATGCAGGTGTGTGGCGGCGGGGCGTATTCCCGGTAATGGCGGTTCAAGCGGTTCATAGCCGAATCTATGTATTGAAGCGCCGGCAGATAATCTCCCGCAACGTTGCAATAGTAAGCGGTATCGGCAAAAGCGGATGCTTCGGCAAGTAACTGTTCGTAAGCCGTGTCGGACGTTATCAAATCTGCCTCATGTTCCGATTGCCGTCCGCAAGAGAACAGCGAAAGGAACAAGAGGCAGCTTATTACCCCCAACGATTTGCGCACACCCACAGGCAGACGGAAGTAAAAACGGCTTCCCTTACCGGGCGTACTCTCTACGTTAAACGTACAGACGCTGAACAGTTTGTTTGTCTTGCGATACGTTTCAATAATACCCTTGCAATTCATCAGCCCGAAACCGCTTCCTTTGCTTTGTTTCAGCGCTTCGACATCGGCAGTTCCCTGTATGCCGATGGAATGGGAGTCATAGACTTTCTTACCCGTGATGCTTTCTACATCGGTTGCGGATAGTCCGCATCCGGTATCTTCTATCGAAATCTCCACGTACTCCTCCGCAACATCGGCATAGAGGCGGATGCTACCTCCTTCGGGGGTATATTTGCGAGCGTTCTCGGTGAGGGTATGTATCATAAAAAGGGTGAGGGCTTTGTCGGCTTTCACCATTGCAGTGGTGGGCGATACGTCAAAGGTCTGCCGCTTCATCTCGAAGGTTCGCCGTCCTTTGGCAACGAGCCGGAACAGTTCGCTTAAGGCAAAGTTTTCGATATTGAGGTTGAGCGAACCTTGCTTCATCTTTATCCAGAGAGCCAGGATGTCGTTGTACTCATTGATGGTAGTAACCAGTTCGTCAATGTATTGGTACTTCTCCTTTTTGGCGATGCTGTCTTTGGCGAAATCTCTGCCTGTAAGTTTATAGAGTTCGTTCTTTATTCTGCCGATGTATGGGCTGATGTCCATAACGATAGCGAAGCAGGCTTTCTTTATCAGATTCTCCCGTTTGTTCCGGGCGATGCGTTGCTCATACACATAACGTTGCTTCTCCAGATTCTCCTGTTCTTCTCCCAAGGAGATAAGTGTCATCCCGTTGTCCAACGCCCACGCAATGTAAGGGGTGATAACCCGTATCTGCGCTTGCTCGTCCTTCGTCAACCGCCTGTCGGCAATCAGTTCCAACGAAGCGGAGGGATTCTCTTCACCGGGGATATGCAGATGGAATTTTGACCGGAATACCTCCTCCATGTCCGAAGAAATGGCGGTGAGCGCCGATTGTATGATCTCCTCTTTCGTTGCGACGTTAACGGGAACGGACGCCGTTATCTTTCCGCAAATATCCAATATCCGTTTTAAGCGGGCGATGTGCTTCCTGTTGCGTAGTTGAGCGCGGTTATTGGATATGAACAGCAGCATGAAAAGCAATACAATCCCGCCGATAACGCTCCACAGCACGATGTTCAGTTGCTTCGATTCCTGTTGTAGTGAAAGATACCTGTTCTCCAGCTCTTTATCCTGGCGGGTATAATCCAGAATATCCAGGTAGACGTTGCGGTTGTAGTTCGAGGGGATTTTCATCTCCAGCCCGGCATAGGATACGCTCAACTGGTCGCGGATGCGCGCTATCCATTCGGGTACGGTCTTTACATCTTTCCTTCCCAGCCAATTTACTTCCGCATACACGGAATCGTTGGCTATGAAAGGCTCCAGTATATCCGCGCTGTCCCGGTCATTGGCATAATAGGATTGGTGATGGAGATTGACGCAATCCAGCGCCTTTGCCAGCGTATCCAGCGCTTCGGCGTAATGCCCGTGCACATTCAGGTATTTCCCCACGGTTACGTACGCATCCGCTATCCGGTAACTGTCATTGTATTTCTGAAACAGAGACAATGCCCTTTGAGCCAAACGAAGCGGAAGCAATGAATCGGCAGGTAAACCGAATGGTTCTATTTCATGCGAATGCTTTACATCGAGAAGCCCGGAATGGTCAATCATCCAATCAGCCACCCCCAGCAAACCCACTCCCTCGAAATAAGGGTATTGGTGCTGAGAGGCGACATTCCAAACGGTGTATAACTCGCTGAACTCATTCAGCCTTTCCGCATCGGGCGTTTCGCCCTCGCACAAAGCGGAAGCCCCTTTGATGTAATGATAGGCGAGCTGCTGGGTGGTATCGGCATCCCGCAAATCTTCAGGATGGATGGCATTCAGCGAAGCCAAGGCTTCCGGGCGTTGCCTGAGATGATAATGGTACTCGGCAGATACGATGAAGAACTCGGTATAGGCGTAGTTCAAACGGACCTTCTCATGCCTGTCGGCGAAAAGGCTTTTGTCTTCGCCTATACGCCTCATTCGTTGAAGGGCGCTGTTCCGCCGGTCGTAAAACTCTTTATTCTCTGCCGTTCGCTGGTAAATCTTCATCAGACCGATGTCGGCGATAAGCAGTTCCAATTCATGCAGGGTGAGGGTGCGCACTTCTTGGTAAAGCCGTTCGGCTTCATCAAAGTCCATTCGCATGAAGGCGCAGAAAGCCCTATTATTGCAAGCTTCCGCCTTGCCCAGCCGGTAAAACCTTGCCTGTTTGCAGGCTTGCGAAGCAGCGTAGGCGGATGAATCCAAACTCTTGTACCGGTAATTGTACGCCTGCTCATTCAATGAATCAATAAGCCGTATCTCCTTTGTCGGCGCAGTCCCCATACACGAAAGCAGGACAGCCGGCAACACCGCACAACATACATAGAAGGAGGAGAAACGGGAAGCCACTTTCAACCTTCCACTCTTAAACCAACGCGCGAATACGCCGGAAGTTCCATAGAACAAAAGTCTTTATTCTGATATTTGAAGTATCCGTTGGTGGCTACCATCGCAGCATTGTCCGTGGTAAAGCCAAACTTGGGGATAAAGATGTTCCACCCGTACTCACCGGCATGTGCACGGAAGGCATTGCGCAAGCCCGTGTTTGCAGAAACGCCTCCGGCTATGGCTACCTCTCTGATGTCGTATTGCTTAGCCGCCTTGCGCAGTTTATTCATCAGGATGCTTACCACCGTAGCCTCCAGAGAGGCAGCCAAGTCGGTTTTGCGATGCTCGATAAAGTCGGAATCTTCCTTTATCCAATCGCGCAGAGAATAAAGAAAGGAGGTTTTCAATCCGCTGAAGCTATAATCTAGTCCGGGCACTTGCGGTTTGCTGAATGTAAAGGCTTTGGGGTCTCCCAGCCTCGCCAAACGGTCGATAACAGGTCCGCCCGGATACCCCAGCCCCATTACCTTGGAGCATTTATCAAGGGCTTCACCGGCAGCATCGTCAATAGTCTGCCCCACAACGTCCATATCGTCGTATCCCTTCACCAATAGTATTTGAGAATTCCCACCGGATACCAGCAGACACAGGAAAGGGAAAGCGGGTTGCTCCTTGGTCTCCCCCTCCTCCCTGATGAAATGGGCAAGTACGTGCGCCTTCAAATGATTCACATCAATCATGGGAATATTCAATGCACGCGCCAGCCCTTTGGCAAAGGAAACCCCCACCAACAAAGACCCCATCAAGCCCGGTCCCCGCGTAAAAGCCACTGCGCTAAGCTCCTCTTTCCTCACTCCCGCCTGTTTCAACGCCTCGTGCACTACGGGAACTATGTTCTGCTGATGCGCACGGGAGGCAAGTTCGGGAACCACCCCGCCGTAAGCCTCGTGTACGGCTTGCTCCGCCACAACATTAGACAATAGTATGCCGTCTTTCACAACAGCCGCAGAGGTATCATCGCAAGAGGATTCAATGCCGAGAATAAGGATGCTCATGATTATGTTCTTTATCGTACAAAAGTACATTCTTTAAGTGGAAAGTGGAGAGTGGAGGGTTGAAAGTTTTCTTCAGTTTCACTCTTCATTTTTCCACTTTCCACTAAAATTCCACAGGTTACGCCCAAAATCCGGCTGGTTTGGGCGTAATCCGACCGGTTTGGTATATACTAAACAACCCGTTTGGTATATACCAAGCAGGGCGTTTACTATATACCAAACGGGGGATGCGATAGTTTACGGGAATGTGGGCGTTGCAAGCCGGAATATCAACGAGAAAACGGAAATTTCCGCCGAAGTGTGGGAGCAAATATACGGATATAAAAAACACATTTATGGTATATTTTTCTTATTTTTGCCATCTATAACATGGTTTTGCAATATTCTTATGGCAAAGATTAATCTGTCAGACGTAGTTGTACCGGATTATATCGCTGATATGTGGAATCCTTTGAATTCCGAACAACAGGAATTTCTGAAGAACAGCTACTCTCTACGGGAGTGTAAAAAGAATGAAGTTATTTATTGCGAAAGCGAAATCCCCCGGCATTTAATGTGTTTGCTCAAGGGCAAAGTAAAGATTTTCAAGGATGGCGTAGGGGGAAGGAGCCAAATCATTCGTATGATCAAGCCGGTACAATATTTTGGTTACCGCGCCTACTTTGCCAATGAGAATTACGTTACTGCCGCCGCTACCATGGAAGCCTCCCTGCTTTGCCTCATACCAATGGATATTGTAAAAACGCTGGTTAATCAAAACAATGATTTGGCGCTGTTTTTTATCAAACAACTTTCCATTGACCTCGGTATAGCCGATGAACGAACCGTAAACCTGACTCAAAAACACATTCGCGGCAGATTAGCCGAATCTCTCCTCGTTCTCAAAGAAGGATATGGTTTGGAAGAAGACGAATCTACATTAAGCATTTACCTCTCACGCGAGGACTTAGCCAACTTATCCAACATGACTACCTCGAACGCTATTCGCACGCTGTCCAATTTTGCCAACGAAAAGCTCATAACCATTGACGGGAGAAAGATTAAAATCATTGATGAAGAACAATTAAAGAAGATAAGCCGGATAGGATAATGAAGATTATTGCCGTAGGAATGAATTATGCGTTGCATAGCAAAGAGTTAGGCAATGTATTTCCGGCGGATGAGCCGGTTATTTTTATGAAGCCGGATTCGGCTATACTCAAAGACGGGAAACCGTTCTTTATCCCCGATTTTTCAAACGAGATACATTACGAAACGGAGCTGGTGGTGCGTATCAGCCGGCTGGGTAAAGGCATTGCGCAGCGGTTTGCACATCGTTATTATGACACCGTAACCATTGGGATTGATTTTACCGCCCGCGACCTTCAACGCGAGTTTCGCCGGAAAGGAAATCCGTGGGAGCTTTGCAAAGGGTTTGACGATGCTGCCGCCATTGGTACATTCGTTCCCAAAGACAAGTTTGCCGATATTCAGCAATTAAACTTCCATCTGACCATCGACGGAAAAGAGGTACAACGGGGGCGTACGTCGGATATGCTGTTCGGGGTAGACGAAATAATAGCCTACGTCAGCCGGTTTGTAACCTTAAAGATAGGCGATTTGCTGTTTACCGGAACCCCCGCAGGAGTAGGAGAGGTAAAAGTAGGGCAACACTTGGAAGGATACTTGGAAGAGGAACGGCTGCTTGACTTTTATATCAGGTAGAGGGGTGAGAGGCGGAAGCCTTGAACAGGGCTTCTACTGCTGAAGCATCTTTGTGAAGTTGGGCGGTAAGCGCCTCCACGCTGTCAAACTTCTCTTCCGAACGGAGGCGTTTTATAAAGAAAACACGAATGGACTGGTTGTAGATGTACTTTCGGAAGTGGAGAAGGTGCACTTCGATACTGCGATGTTCATCGTTGCGGACAGTAGGTCGGTGACCGATGTTGAGCATTCCGGTGAAAGATTCTCCGTTGACTGTCACGCGGACGGCATACACTCCGTCAAAGGGAATTAGTTTATCGGGGTCGTCCACGCGGATGTTAGCCGTAGGGAAACCAATCGCACGCCCCACTTGGTATCCGTCCACCACCGTGCCGGTTAAGAAGTAATTGTATCCCAGGTAATCAACAACGTTGTCTACCTCGCCTTTGTGCAAAAAAGAACGCACTACCGAGGAACTGATACTTACGTTGTCGCAAGTATATGCGCGAGCCGGCAGCACTTCCATCCCCAATTCTTTTCCGTAACGGAGGTAATCGTCAAAGCTTTCGCTCCGGTTATGCCCGAAACGATGGTCGTAACCAATGACAAGCGTTTGTACGTTGTATCGTTTACGGAGAACGTCTGCCATAAACTCCCGTGCAGACAGGCGAGATACCTCCTTGGTGAAATCAAACATGATACAATAATCAATCCCCGTTCCGGTAAGCATCTCAATCTTTTCGTCGCAAGTGGTGAGTAACTCCGATTGGTAGTCGACATTCATCACCGTACGCGGATGTACGGGAAAAGTAATTATTGCGGAGCGAATCCCTTTGCTCGCAGCAATTTCTTTCAGCTGATTGATTAAGAAACGATGCCCCTTATGTATCCCGTCGAAGAAACCGATAGTAGCCACACAAGGTTCCGGCAGGGAGAAAGACAAAGGCTTACGGATGATTCTCATTGAAACTTTATATCATTCAAAGGTCAGAGGTTCGCCAATTCTATCACCTTATTCACCGCTTCAGGCAATCCGTCAACATGCTTTCCTCCCGCTGTGGCGAAGTGGGGTTGTCCGCCGCCGCCGCCTTGTATCAGTGTAGCCGCTTCTTTTACCAGCTTTCCCGCGTTCATACCGCCGGCAACCAGATTATTGCTCATCATTACCGTTAACGCCGGTTTACCGGAATCAATGCTTCCCGCTACAAAGAACAGGTTTTGGGTAATTTCCCCATGTAATTGGAAAGCTATATCCTTTACGGACTCCAACGTAATCTGCCCGCAGAACTTAATCAGCTTTATTCCGTTTATTTCTTGTACATTATTCAGCAGATGCCGTTTCAACTCCAACTGCTTTTCTTTTATAAAGTCTGCAATCTGCTTTTTAAGTCCGGCATTCTCTTCTATGCATCGGTAAATAGCGCTGCTCAATTCGGGAGCATTATTGAAAAGAGACCTCAAATCGCTGAGTGTGTCTTGCATCGTATCTAACAGATTCTCTACACTCTCTCCCGTAAACGCTTCAATACGACGAACGCCGGCAGCCACAGAGCTTTCGGAAGTAATCTTCATCATACCGATGCTTCCGGTTGCGGCTACATGCGTTCCTCCACAAAACTCTACAGAAGAATCGAATTGAATCACACGAACCTCATCTCCGTATTTCTCGCCGAACAAAGCGATGGCTCCGAGTTCTTTGGCTTGGGCAATAGGAATGTTTCTGTATTCTTTCAACGGAATATTGGCACGGATACGGGCATTTACCAGATGTTCCACCTCGCGAATCTCCTTATCCGTTACCTTTTGGAAGTGCGAGAAGTCGAAACGAAGCGAACCGGGTGTTACCAGCGAACCTTTCTGCTCCACATGGTCACCCAATACTTCGCGCAAAGCCTGGTCCAGCAAGTGTGTAGCCGAGTGGTTGGCAGCACAAGCGGCGCGTTTGTCCGTATCCACACATGCCATCATCGGAGCATCCGGATATTCAGGCAGGTTGTTGGCAATGTGTACGGGCAGGTTGTTCTCTTTCTTGGTGTCAATAATTTCAATCGTTTCATATTCGCTAACCAGTACGCCGACATCGCCCACCTGACCGCCGCTTTCAGCATAAAACGGGGTAACATCCAATACTATCTGGTACAACGTTTGGTTTTTCTGCTTAATTTGTCGGTAACGTAATATAGAAGCATCATGCTCCGTATAATCGTAACCGACAAGCTTTGTTGTGCCTTCCTTCAGTATTACCCAATCGCCGGTTTCCATGGCAGCGGCATTGCGGGCGCGTTCTTTTTGCTTTCGCATCTCTGCGTTGAACTCGTCAAGATTAACGCTCATTCCGTTTTCACGGAGAATAAGCTCCGTCAAGTCCACAGGGAAACCGAAAGTATCATAGAGAATAAAAGCATCTTTCCCATCAATAGTTTGATTCCCGGCGGCTTTGGCGTCGGCTATCGTTTTGTCAAGCAAACGGATACCTGTTTCCAATGTACGGAGAAAAGACTCTTCTTCCTCCTTGATGACTTTTTCTATTAAACCCCTTTGAGCTATTAATTCGGGATAAGCCTCTCCCATATTGTCAATCAACACAGGCAGGAGTTTATACATAAAGGCATGCTTCTGCCCAAGGAATGTATAACCGTAACGAACGGCGCGTCGGAGAATACGCCGGATGACGTAACCGGCTTTTGCATTTGAAGGCAATTGCCCATCGGTAATGGAAAAGGCAATGGTACGGATGTGGTCGGAGATTACCCGCATGGCAATATCATTCTGTGAATCGTTACCATACGTTATTCCTGCTATCCGGGCGATTTCTTTGATTACCGGTTGAAATACGTCGGTATCATAATTGGATGTTTTACCTTGCAGAGCCATACAAAGGCGTTCAAACCCCATACCGGTATCAATTACTTTGGCAGGCAATTCGTCAAGGCTTCCGTCGGCTTTACGATTATACTGCATGAACACGAGGTTCCAAATCTCTATCACCTGCGGATGGCTTTGATTCACCAGCAAAAGCCCGTCCGTCCGGGCGCGTTCGGCATCGCTTCGCAAATCAATATGAATCTCTGAACAGGGACCACAAGGACCGGTATCACCCATTTCCCAAAAATTATCATGCTTGCTTCCGTTTATGATGCGTTCTTTCGGAAGAAACTGCGCCCAGATACCGGCTGCTTCGTTATCACGCTCCAATCCGTCGTCCGAACTGCCTTCAAAGATTGTGGCGTACAGGCGTTCGGAGTTAAGTTTCAATACCGTAACCAGGTATTCCCACGCCCATTCTATGGCTTCTTTCTTAAAGTAATCGCCAAATGACCAGTTTCCTAACATCTCAAACATGGTATGGTGATATGTATCATGCCCCACTTCCTCCAAATCGTTGTGCTTTCCGCTTACGCGAAGGCATTTCTGTGAGTCCGCCACCCTTTTGAATTTCGCCGGTTGATTGCCTAAGATAATATCTTTAAATTGATTCATCCCCGCGTTGGTAAACATCAATGTCGGGTCGTCTTTAATAACCATCGGAGCCGAAGACACTATTTGATGCCCTTTTGACTCGAAGAAACTCTTAAACGAATCTCTGATTTCCTTTGCAGTCATACTATTTTGAAAGTTTGGTAGTAAAATAATGAGGCAGCCACTACGTCAATGTCCTTCTTTGCTGCCTATTACTACTTCTTTATTGCTAAATTCTTATAAAAAACAGCGCAAAGATAGCTCGTTTTATTACTTTTGTTGCATTACTTATTGATAAATATTCTTCTCTCTATGCGTAAAGTCTATTATATATACAATCCAAGAACACAAACTTATGATAGATTATATCCCACTTTTCGACAAAAATTACTGACTAAGCTTCGTTGGATACTGTATATGGCAGGCTGTGCAGCTCTGGCTTTCTTTGTGATATATCTTACACAAAGATCTCCTACGGAAAGGGATTTGAGAGAGGAAAACAGCAAGTTATTGACACAATATAATATCGTTTCCCGTCAATTGGGCGATGCACTAGAGGTACTTCAAGACATTCAAGACCGTGATGATAATTTATATCGGGTGATTTTTCAAGCAGCTCCCATATCACAGGCTATTCGCCAAGTAGGTTACAATAATACCAACCGGTATGAGGAATTGATGAATCTGGCTGATTTTGAATTAGTGGTTAACACTACTCAGAAGTTGGATTTACTCAATAAACAACTGTATATCCAGTCGAAATCCTTTGATGAGGTGGTGGAACTGTGTAAGAATCATAATGAAACCTTGCAATGTATTCCTGCCATTCAACCCGTTGCCAATAAAGACCTTAAACATACGGCTTCCGGTTACGGTCTTCGCACGGACCCCGTTTACGGTGTGTTGAGATTCCATCATGGAATGGACTTTTCCGCTCCCATAGGAACGAGTATTTATGCTACCGGAAGCGGTACCGTAACTTCAGCCGGTTGGCGGACAGGTTTCGGCAATACAGTAGAGATAGACCACGGTTTCGGATACGAGACCCTCTACGGGCATTTAAGCGGATACAAAGTGAAAGTGGGTCAGAAAATAATGCGAGGTGAAATTATCGGAACAGTGGGAAGTACGGGTAAGAGTACCGGTCCGCACTTGCACTATGAAGTGCATATAAACGGCAAGCCGGTGAATCCTATAAATTATTATTCTATGGATTTAACTGCGGAAGAGTACGACAGGATGCTTCAAATAGCTGAAAACCACGGACAAGTGTTGGATTAAGTATGGAAAATAACAATGACGACAGGCTATTTTACTCCATTGGCGAAGTTGCGCGGATGTTTGACGTTAACGAGTCGTTGCTTCGCTTCTGGGAAAAAGAATTTCCGCAAATAACTCCTCATAAGAACAGCAAGGGTACTCGCAAATACCGTAAAGAGGACGTAGAGACTATCGGACTGATTTATTATCTGGTAAAAGAAAAAGGCATGACTTTGCCCGGCGCCCGTCAAAAGCTGAAGGATAGCAAGGAAAGCACTTTGCGCAATTATTCTATTGTTACCCGGCTGAAAGGGATTAAAGAGGAGCTTTTGTCTATAAAGAAAGAGTTGGACCGAATATCGGTATAAGTGCATTTACCCTCTTTCCAGCACCAAATCCATTGTTCGCTTTGTCCCTTCTTTATTACTGCTTTGGGAGAAAAGTTCAAAAGAGATAAGCGTTTTTATACTTGTTACAGAAGTTACTTTGGCTTTTACCGTTAAAGACGTCCTGAATACATTGTTTTTAAAACTGAATATCCCTTTTTTAATATCCTCAACAGCGGAAATGATGTCTTCGTCATATTCGGTAATCTCAATGGAAAACAATTCATTTTCTTTTTCGTAAACCAGAAAGGAGTTCAAGTGGTAGCCGTTTCCGCTCAGTCTGATTCTGAAGTATAGTTCGTCGCCAATGTTTAAAACCGGCAATTCTTCAGGAGTATCGCAATAATTATCCTTTTCGTTATTGTTCAAATAAAGTTCCGTTATTACAATAGAAGGCGTATCGCTGTTTAATAGCTTCAAGGCGATTTCCGTTTTAGCTGCTTCGGAATGTCCTTTGGAAGAAAGGTAAAACAAAATAGCAGCGCTGTCTGCGATATCCGTTATAGTGGTTTTTATTTTTAAATTGGCTCTACGCACCCCGTCTTTGAAAGCTAAAGTTCCCTCTTCGGGTTTACTGATAGTATTGGAAACTTCGTTTTCATTAAATTCGATATTAATGGCAAACAACTTATCTTCCTGTTCTTCATCGTCCATAGGTTCTCTTCCTTCTTGAACGGCAAAACGGGACAAATCCACTTTCCCTTCCAAAGCTAATTCGATAGTTAACTCGTCGCCAACGGCTAAGACGGGTAACTTGTCCGTTTTATCAAAATAGTTTGTTTGGTCATCGTTCACATAGAACTTCACGATGTTAATGGTTGGCATATCGTCGCTTGAAACATCGCAACCCGCAAAGAGGAGCGCCGGCAATAGGGCTAAGAGTAGCAGTTTCTTCATATCTTCCTATTTTGAAAGTATTCGTATTGCAAACATACGATTAATACTTGGGATACACAAAGGGTGGCATGCCTTAATGAAGTTGAAAGTGAGGAATCAGTTAGTTTGCCATTTCCGAAATGAATTTAATACGGACAAGGCGAATCTCATCTTCTGAAAAGTCTGTCCCCAACTCATCAAGGGCTTCTTCTATCCTGTCTGTTTCTGATTCTTTAAAATAATCGTAGATATCAATCAGGTGGTCTTCGTCCATAATGTCGTTTAAGAAATAATCGATATTCAACTTTGTTCCAGAAAACACAATGGCTTCTATTTCGTCCAGCAGTTCGTTAAATTCGATTCCCTTTGAAAGAGCAATATCATCCAAAGCTACTTTACGGTCTATTGATTGAATAATTGAAACTTTAAGTTTCGATTTATTCGCCACAGTGCGAACCCGTAAGTCTTCGGGGCGTTCTATTTCATTCTCTTCACAATGTTTCTTTATCAGCAAACAGAACTCTTCACCATAACGTTTTGCTTTGCCGGCGCCTACTCCCGGTATGTTCTGCAATTCTTCCTGCGTTATCGGATAAATAGTAGCCATAGCTTCCAGCGAAGGGTCTTGAAAGATCACGTAAGGGGGTACGCTAAGTTTCTTAGACAGTTTTTTCCGCAAATCCTTCAATATCGCATAAAGAGTCGGATCTACCGCACACGCGCCACCTCCTCTGGTTGGCACTTCTTCTTCTCCCGAATCTTCAAAATCATTATCTTCGGTAATCTTAAAAGATTGAGGGTTCTTCAAGAATCTGCGTCCGGCAGAGGTTACTTTCAGTGTCCCGTAGTTTTCCACGTCTTTACTTAAAAACCCTGCTAACAACGCTTGCCTGATGATGGCATTCCATATCTTATCGTCTTCACCCATGCCAGACCCGAACACTTCAAGTTCGTCATGGAGATGAGCCAATACCTCTTCGGTTTCCCGTCCTTGTAGAACATCAATGATATAATCCGCTTTAAAATTTTCTTTAATCGCTATGATAGCTTCAATCACAGTGCATAATGAATCCTGGGCCTCCACTTGTTTCTTAGGGTTTAAACAATTGTCACAATTTCCACAATTTTCTTCTAAATACTCTTCGCCAAAATAATGCAATAAAGACTTTCGGCGGCATACGGACGATTCGGCATAAGCAGCAGTTTCTATAAGTAACTGCTTACCTATTTCCTGTTCTGCGATAGGTTTGCCCTGCATGAACTTTTCCAGCTTTTGCAAGTCTTTGTTCGTATAAAAAGTAATACAAAGCCCTTCACCATCGTCTCGACCGGCACGTCCGGTTTCTTGATAATATCCTTCCAGGCTTTTGGGTATATCATAATGAATCACGTATCGCACATCCGGCTTGTCAATACCCATCCCGAAAGCAATAGTGGCCACAATGACATTTATTTTTTCCATTAAGAAATCATCCTGATTCTGAGTGCGGGCATTGGAATCCATGCCGGCATGATAGGCTCTGGCGTTGATACCGTTGGCTTGAAGTATTTCCGCCAGTTCTTCTACTTTTTTCCTGCTTAAACAATAGATAATCCCGGATTTTTCCGAATGGTTTTTTATAAATTTAATGATCTCTCTATCAATATTAATTGTCTTTGGGCGCACTTCATAGTATAAGTTCGGACGATTGAATGAAGATTTGAATACTTGTGCATCCGTCATTCCGAGATTCTTCTGAATGTCGTGCTGTACTTTAGGGGTGGCTGTTGCCGTTAATGCGATAAAAGGAGCTTTACCTATTTCATTTATAATGGGACGGATACGCCGGTATTCCGGACGGAAATCATGCCCCCATTCCGAAATACAATGGGCTTCGTCTATTGCATAAAAGGATATTGTTATTTCTTTAAGAAACTCTACGTTTTCTTCTTTGGTTAATGATTCGGGGGCAACGTAAAGCAGTTTTGTTTTTCCTGCGAGAATATCCAATTTTACATGATCAATAGCACTTTTATTCAATGAGGAGTTGATAAAATGAGCCACTCCGTTTTCTTCACTGAAATTACGCATGGCATCCACTTGATTCTTCATCAGAGCAATAAGCGGGGAAACAACAATTGCTGTTCCTTTCATTAAAATAGAAGGTAATTGATAGCATAAAGATTTTCCACCTCCGGTAGGCATAAGCACAAAAGTATCATTCCCGGCAAGAAGATTTTCGATAATCGCCTTTTGGTTCCCCTTGAACGTGTCAAATCCGAAAAATGTTTTTAGTTGATCTGTTAAGTTAATACCTTCTGCCATTCATTAAGAGTTTAGTTTTCCTATTTAATAATTAATCACGCTCAAAGACATAAAGGAGCCTAAAACAAAATTAGAAAGAACTTCTAAAATATCAAACAATAGTTTTAATTATTTCATAAGAAAAAAAACATCTATTTGTACTTTATGGCATTTGTTCTCATGCCGATTGCAGTCTGGTTAAATTGGCTTTGTTGAGTTGTTGCTTCGTGTATTCTAAAGTAACTTCATAATTATTTTGTTCTTGCGAAGGAATGTCGAACATGGTGTCTATCATGATTGTTTCCACAATAGAGCGTAAGCCGCGCGCGCCGAGCTTAAATTCCACTGCTTTATCTACGATGTATTCAAGGGATTCTTCTTGGAAAGTCAGTTTAACGCCGTCCATATCGAACAACTTGACGTATTGTTTGATAATAGAGTTTTTCGGCTCAGTAAGAATGGCGCGGAGCGCTTTTCTGTCTAAAGGCTCCAGATAAGTCAACACCGGTAGGCGACCGATAATTTCGGGAATCAAGCCGAATGCTTTCAAATCTTGCGGGGAAATATATTGCATGATGTTATTCTTATCGATTGCATTTGTCTGGTTGACAGCCTTGTAACCTACCACGTGTGTATTCATACGTTGGGCTATTTTCCTTTCAATGCCATCAAACGCCCCTCCGCAAATAAAGAGGATGTTTTTGGTATTGACCTGAATCATTTTTTGGTCAGGGTGTTTACGCCCCCCCTGAGGCGGGACGTTCACTATAGAACCTTCCAGTAATTTCAGCAATCCCTGTTGCACCCCCTCTCCACTAACATCGCGGGTGATGGAAGGGTTGTCGCCTTTACGGGCTATTTTGTCTATTTCATCAATGAAAACAATTCCTTTCTCTGCTTCGGGTACATTGTAGTCAGCCACTTGAAGCAAACGGGTTAAGAGGCTCTCAATGTCTTCACCCACATAACCGGCTTCGGTGAGTACCGTTGCATCTACTATGGTAAAGGGTACGCGCAATAATTTGGCAATGGTACGCGCCAACAGTGTTTTCCCCGTTCCGGTACTTCCTACCATAATTATATTGGACTTTTCTATTTCTACGTCGTCTTTCGTATTTTTCTGCAACAGCCGTTTGTAGTGATTATAGACAGACACGGCAAGAAAGCGTTTCGCATTGTCCTGCCCGATGATGTATTGGTCGAGGAATTTTTTGATTTCTACCGGTTTAGGCAACTCTTTCAGATTAATTGCTTGGAATGTAGCGCCATTGCCGGCATCCGGCGCCTTCAGATGCTCTTGCATAATCCCGTATGCCTTCTCCACACAAGTATTGCAAATGTTTCCGTACAATCCGCTAATCATTAACTCCGCTTCGTTATCATAACAACCGCAAAAGCCACATTGCTTCTCTGGTTCTTTTGTTTTAGATTTTTTCATTCCGGTGCAATTATGGGTTGAGGGGTTGCGGTTTACGGATTAGTATCTCATCAATCATACCGTATTCTTTCGCTTCAGCAGCCGTCATCCAATAATCACGGTCCGAATCTTTCCATACCCTGTCAAAATCCGTATGAGAATGTTCTGCTATGATTGTATAAAGCTCATGTTTTGTCTTTTGTATTTCTCTAGCTGTAATTTCAATATCCGATGCCTGTCCTTGTATTCCTCCCATCGGCTGGTGAATCATCACTCGTGAATGAGTTAATGCCGAACGTTTGCCTTCCGCACCCGCCACTAAAATCACCGCCGCCATAGAAGCCGCCATACCTGTACAGATAGTAGCCACGTCGCTGGCAATGAACTGCATCGTGTCGTAAATGCCCAAACCGGCGTGGACGGCTCCACCCGGAGAATTTATATAAATGGAAATATCTTTGCTGGAGTCCACAGAATCCAAATACAATAATTGCGCTTGCAACGTATTTCCTGTATAATCATCTATTTGAGTGCCTAAAAAGATGATACGGTCCATCATGAGACGCGAGAAAACATCCAATTGAGTTACGTTCAACTGCCTTTCTTCAAGGATGTAAGGGTTCAAATAGTTTGCCTGAGATCCTATCACACCATCCAATACCAAACTGTTCATTCCTAAATGTTTGGTTGCGTATTTTTTGAAGTCTTCCATTCGGTTTGTTTAAAATATTCGACTGACAAAAATATGAAAATATATTATATCTAACCCCGTAGTGCATTTATAAAAAAGAAAGTTTATGCTATCTAAAATAAAAAAGAAGGGGGAGGATAGCAGAGAAGACGCGTTGTTACCGGAATCGCACCACGGCTTCTTTGGAAAATCTCCACGGTGTTACCCCCCTATTGGTATATACCAATTACCCCGCTTGGTATGTACCAAACGACTCATTTACTATATACCAATAGGAGAATTATGCCTGTACTTTGACGGGAATGTGGGCAGGCAAAAGGAAGTTTGCCACCGGAATGCAGACTAAATATACGGAATAATTTCTGTTTGCACCTGTAAAAAATGAAAATCTATTCAAAGAGTTGAAACCTGCCACCCCCGCGCCTCTCCAGATTGCCTTACAAAAATATCAGGAGATTTTTAGAAGATTGAGAAAATGAGGTATATTTGAGGGGGAAAATAGAGTAACAGCCAAACAAAATTCAGTATGGAGACAGCATAATTCAAATACCTTAAAATAATGACAACAATTTTACTTATTGGATTAGTTATCCTCGTTATTGTCAATATCTACTTAACGAGTAGAAAGAAGAATGGTGATAGCACGGAAGAACTGAAATCTACGCTGATTAAGATTGATTCGGATATTTCCAAAATAGACCCATTAATCAGAGATGAGTTCGGGCGAAGCAGAGAGGAAAATCAACAATCTTTTAAAAATAACAGGGAAGAGCTTAACACTTCATTTAAGCTTTTAGGGGAAACGTTAACAAAAACAATAACAGACCTTTCAACTGCTCAAAAGAATCAATTCGATACATTCTCAAAGCAATTGGGAGAGCTTGTAAAGTCATTTGACGAAAAGACCAAGAGCTTGCAAGAACAATTAGAGAAGTCTGCCAAAGACAACAGGGCGGAGCAGGCAAACTCTCTGAAGTCTTTTGAAGAGAAGTTTACTCAAAACGTAAAGGAATTCAATAACCTTCAGAAACAAAAGTTTGATGATTTATTGAACAAGCAAGAGCAAATTAAAAAAGATACGGAAGACAGACTGAAAGAAATCCGGGAAACGGTGGAGAGCAAACTAAAAACGCTTCAGGAAGATAATAACAAGAAGCTTGAAGAGATGAGGAAAGTGGTAGATGAGAAGCTTCAGGAAAGTGTTGAAAAGAGGTTTAATGAATCATTCAAACTTATCAGTGAGCGATTGGAGTTGGTTCACAAAGGATTGGGAGAGATGCAATCGCTTGCCTCGGGTGTGGGAGATTTAAAAAAGGTTCTTACCAATGTAAAGACCAGAGGGAATTTGGGGGAGATACAGTTGGGCGCCATTCTTGAGCAGATTCTTTCTCCGGAGCAGTACGAACAGAACGCCACCGTCAAAAAGAACTCTCAAGAGCGAGTGGAATATGTTATAAAATTACCCGGAAAGGATAAAGATAATAAGTCCTTGTTGCTGCCCATTGACTCAAAATTCCCGAATGAAGACTACCAACGCCTGCTGGAAGTTTACGATAACATTGCCAATTTAACTCCGGAAGCTGTTAAATTAGCGACCAATCAGTTTGAAAACTCCGTTAAAAAGAATGCAAGAGACATTAGGGACAAGTATATAAATCCGCCTGTAACAACGGACTTTGCTATCATGTTTGTGCCGACGGAAGGCTTATATGCCGAAATATTAAGGAGAACGGGGCTTTTTGAAGTATTGCAGCGGGATTTTAAGATTACGGTTGTGGGACCTACCAATCTGGTTGCGTTCTTGAGCAGTTTGCAAATGGGCTTTAAAACGCTAGCCATAGAAAAACGTTCCAGCGAGGTTTGGGAGATTTTGAGCGCCGTAAAAACTGCATTCGGGAAGTTTGGAGAGGTGTTGGCAAAAACAAAAAAGAAACTGAACGAAGCAGCCAATGTGATTGAAGATGCAGAGAAAAAGTCGAAAACCATTGAACGAAAACTGCGAACGGTGCAAGAATTACCCCAAGAAGAAGCAAATGCATTACTCGGAGAAGCCATTGAAGTAGAGCCGGACAATGAACAGACTGATACTGATGACATTTAAAAAACGATTATTTACCGTTGGATACCACATCACTTTCTTGGTGGTTTGTCTTTTACAAAGACCAACTACTACTTGAACGGACAAGCGGAAACCTTGTCGTTCCTTGCGAGACGAGCACTCCCCTATCATTGGGCAAAACCGCAACAATTCACGATATTACTGCTCTTGACGGTCACCCTTGCCGAGCATTTTCCATCTCCAATCCGGTGGAGGGCAATGAACGGTACGTGATGATGGGTTTGCGTGAATCCTATAATTACATTCCGCACGAACTTTTTACCGTTGCAGGCAAAGCGCGCGAAATACTGCATTGGGATGTGCACAGTCGTTTCTGTCCCGCATGTGGAGCCTCTACAAAACAGATTACCTCAAATTTCAAGCAATGTCCAACGTGCGGAGAAGAATTATATCCTCCCATAACCGTCGCCATATTGGCTTTGGTGCGTAAAGGCGATTCGGTGCTATTAGTACGCGCACACAACTTCAGAGGTAATTTTCACGGTCTCGTGGCAGGATTCTTAGAAACGGGAGAAACGCTGGAGGAGTGCATGCAACGTGAAGTGTTGGAAGAAACAGGGCTAAGAGTAAAGAACGTTACTTACTTCGGCAACCAGCCCTGGCCCTTTCCGAGCGGCTTGATGGTAGGCTTTGTTGCCGACTATGACAACGGGGAGATACAATTGCAAAGTGAAGAATTAAGTTCCGGAGCTTTCTATACAAAAGACCACTTACCCGAATTGCCGGGAAAGATAAGTCTGGCAAGAAAGATGATTGATTGGTGGGTTCAATCACTCTAAATCTTTTATATCAGAACATTTATTCCTTATATTTGTCTTAAATAAAGAAAAAAAGATGTTTCCCATTTTCGTATATAAAGATAAAAGACTAATTTCGGCGGCTGAATTACTTTCTTAGTATAAGCGATAAAAGAATAATATAAAATGGCTAATCAGAAGAACAACAAGGGGCAGGTAAATGTAGGGGAAGTCGTTACACAATCGGAAGCGTTCATCATTAAGAACCGGAAAGCGATTATCGGAGGGGTTATTGGCATAGTACTTATTATAGGGGGAGTCTTGGCGTACAAACATCTGTATTCCGACCAACGTGAAGAAAAATCCCAAGTTGCACTTTTCAAAGGTGAAGAATACTTCAGAAACGAAAATTATGAAGCGGCTTTGAACGGCGATAGCCTTGGTTACATTGGTTTTTTACAAGTTGCCGAACAATATAGCGGAACCAAAACGGCTAATTTAGCGAAAGCCTATGCAGGGCTTTGCTACAAGAATCTGAAAGATTACGAAAAGGCCATCGAATACCTAAGCAGTTTTAACGGTAACGACCAAATGATTGCTCCAAGCATACTCGGCGCCATTGGAAATGCTTATGCCGAGTTAGACCAACCGGATAAAGCCGTTTCTTTCTTATTGAAAGCAGCCGACAAAGCCGATAATAACACCTTAAGCCCTCTCTTTTTGAAGCAAGCAGGACTAATACTGGTGAAACAAACCAAATACGACGATGCCGTCAATGCTTATACAAAGATTAAAGAAAACTATTTTCAGTCTTACCAAGCGATGGATATTGACAAATACATCGAACAAGCCAAAATGATGAAAAGATAGCCTGCTGCAATTACATAATAAATGTTTTCCGGCTGCTCTTGATTGGAATCATGGGCAGCTTTTTTAATAAAACTCAACCCTTTAGAAACTTACGAACCTCAAACTTATAGATTTTATGGCAACAACTAATCGCAATTTATCAATTTATAACCCGGATTCTGTGCCTAATGCAAAAGACATGATCGTTGGGATTGTTGTGTCCCAATGGAACAGCGACGTTACGGATGCCCTATTGAAAGGCGCAGTAGAAACATTAAAAAAGCATGGAGCCAAAGAAGAAAACATTAAAATAAAAAGAGTGCCGGGCAGTTTTGAACTCATCTTCGCAGCCAATCAAATGGCGAATTCCGAAGAAGTGGAAGCTATTATCGTACTGGGATGCGTTATCAAAGGAGAGACCCCCCACTTCGACTATATTTGCATGGGTGTAACACAGGAAATCGCCAGACTGAACGCAGACAATGATATTCCCGTAATTTACGGTTTAATTACCACCAACACGCTGGAACAAGCGTTGGACAGATGCGGAGGAAAGCATGGCAACAAGGGGGTTGAGTGCGCCGTTACCGCAATAAAAATGATAACCCTTTTTGGAGAATGAACAAATAATGCTTCTTTGAAGAGCATACGAGCCAGAGGCACAGAGTTTTAGTTATTTAAAAACTCTGTGCCTCTGTGTCTATATTGTGATTTACTTCGACACGTTAAAAGATTTATAGTTTAGCTAATTAATAACAAAGCCCTCTGTATAATGTATTTAATCGCTACCTTTGTAATAATGTGACGTAATAAAGGGGGAATATGACTTATAAGAGCTTGTTGAATTGTTTGACATTAGTGCTCATTTTACCGTCGTGTACCGGTAATCCGCCCAATATTGTAGCTGTATGCGAAGAGAACAAGGTGGGGAATTATGTTATTAAATGGGAAACTCCGAGCCGTATAAAAGGCAAGGTAAAGGTATATGCATCTACCAACCCCGATTTCATTCCACCGAGAAATCCCGTTGCCATAGCCGACATAGCCGACCATCGACTGACTATTGTTATCAACAACCCTACCCGGCGTTATTATTATCTGATGGTATTCGATAACCGTTACCGAACCAAAATTGCAGATCGTAAAATTGATATACCGGGTATCCGGAACTTATACGATATCGGTGGTTATAGATTAAATGGGAGGGAAAAAAGCGTTAAGTGGGGAAAACTATACCGGGCAGGCGAGATAAAGAATTTAAACCGCTACGCCTTGAATAAACTGAAGAATACCGGCATCAGAACCATTATAAACCTGGATGCGGCTACTACACGAAAAGACAATTCCTTGAAAGAAGCAGGTTTTAATGTCATTCCCATTCCCATGAATACTATCGGGAAGGAGATATACAATGATTTGGAAAGGAAAGAGATTATAAACAATGACAGCGTTCGCAAGAGCGTTGGCTACATGAACAGTGAATTCATACTGAAATACAAGCTGGAATACAAAAGAATATTTGAGGTATTGCTTGATAAAACAAACTATCCCGTTATGTTTCATTGTTCTTCGGATAGCAGATGTGTAGCTGTGGTCTCTTTACTGGCATTGACTTCTTTGGGGATAAATGCAGAGCCTGTTATAGAGGATTATTGTTTGAACAATTCCAATTCGGATATTTCGTCACCGTTTACTTCCCGTTTTCCAACAAACTCTAAAAGAGCAATCCATACTTACGAAGAACTTCTAAACAATTTCAGCAAGCAAATAGAAAGGGATTATAGAGGGGTGGATGCTTATTTGAAAATGGAAGTCGGACTAACGGAAGAAAATATCGCCTTGTTGAAAGGGTTATTACTGGAATAATGGAACTCTTCATATAGCTGAGATCAAAGGAAAAGCGGCGATACCATTTTACATGATACCGCCGCTTTCTTATTCCGGCTTAGAGAGTGTTCACATCATTATCATTCTATCATCCTTCTTCTATGGCTGCCTGCGCCGCCGCCAACCTTGCAATAGGCACGCGGAATGGTGAACAACTTACATAATTCAACCCTACTTGGTGGCAGAACTTCACAGAAGAGGGTTCTCCTCCGTGTTCCCCGCAAATACCGCACTTCAAATCCGGACGAACCGAACGCCCGCCTTCCGTAGCCATCCGTATTAATTTACCTACACCTTTTTGGTCAAGTATCTGGAACGGGTCTACTTTTAATATCTTCTTTTCGAGGTAAATGGGTAAGAAGGATGCGATATCGTCACGGGAGTAGCCGAACGTCATCTGCGTTAAGTCATTCGTCCCGAAGGAGAAGAATTCGGCAGAGGTAGCAATACGGTCGGCAGTCAACGCTGCACGCGGAATTTCAATCATCGTACCCACTTTGAAGTCAATACTGTCGCCCGTTTCGGTAAAGAGTTTGGCGGCTTCCCTGCGGATTATCTTTTCCTGTTCCGTAAATTCATACAATATACCGGTAAGCGGAACCATGATTTCGGGATACACTGTAACGCCTTCTTTCTTCAATTCCAATGCGGCTTCCAAGATGGCGCGTGTTTGCATGGCGGTGATTTCGGGATATGTGTTTCCCAAACGGCTGCCGCGATGTCCCAACATGGGGTTTTGTTCACGAAGTGCATTCACACGCTTCTTGATGTATTGCAGGCTCACACCCATAGCTTCCGCCATCTCTCGCTGTCCTTTTTCGTCGTGAGGAACAAATTCATGCAGGGGTGGGTCAAGTAAACGAACAGTTACCGGACAACCTTCCATCGCTCTGTATATACCTTTAAAGTCTGCTTTCTGATACGGCAGAATCTTAGCCAATGCTTTGCGGCGACCTTCGACGTCTTGCGCCAAAATCATCTCGCGCATCGCCTTAATCTTTTCCCCATCAAAAAACATGTGTTCCGTACGGCAAAGACCGATACCCACTGCTCCGAAACGGCGTGCTACTTCGGCATCATGCGGAGTATCCGCATTGGTACGCACCTCCAGACGGGTATATTTATCGGCAAGCGCCATTAGTTCGGCAAAATCTCCGGAAAGTTCGGCGGCTTTCGTTTCCACTTTTCCGGCATACACCTCGCCGGTAGTACCGTTCAAGGAAATGTAATCGCCTTCTTTCAATACGATGCCATCAATCTCCACCGTCTTATTCTTATAATCAATATTCAAGGCTCCCGCACCGGATACACAGCATTTACCTATGCCACGGGCAACTACGGCAGCATGAGAGGTCATCCCTCCGCGGGCAGTCAGAATACCTTCGGCTGCATGCATACCGGCTAAATCTTCCGGAGAAGTTTCGATACGGACCATGATAACCTTTTTCTTATCATCATGCCATTTAGCAGCATCATCGGCAAAGAACACAATTTGCCCACACGCAGCACCCGGCGAAGCCGGCAAACCGCGGGTCAGCACTTTGCTCTTTTTCAATGCGTCTTTATCGAATACCGGATGAAGCAATTCTTCCAATTTGCCCGGCTCCACGCGAAGCAATGCTCCCTTTTCATTTATTACTCCTTGGCGGAGCATATCCATTGCTATTTTCACCATTGCCGCACCGGTACGCTTACCGTTGCGCGTTTGCAGGAACCAGAGTTTACCTTCCTGTACGGTGAACTCCATATCTTGCATATCTTTATAATGATTTTCCAGTTTGGTTTGCAAAGTATCAAGTTCCTTGTAAATCTCCGGCAACGCTTCTTCCATAGAGGGATATTTAGAAGCGCGATTGGCTTCGCTCACACCCGCCAAAGCAGCCCAACGTTGCGAACCGGTTTTAGTAATCTGTTGCGGGGTACGGATACCAGCTACTACGTCTTCGCCCTGTGCATTGATAAGATATTCGCCGTTGAAGAGGTCTTCGCCTGTAGCGGCATCACGGCTGAAGCAAACACCCGTAGCCGATGTTTCGCCCATGTTACCGAATACCATTGCTTGAACCGTTACTGCCGTACCCCATTCCGTAGGAATACCTTCTATCTTGCGGTAAAGAATGGCGCGTTCATTCATCCACGAGTTGAATACGGCACAGATGGCTCCCCAAAGTTGTTCGTAAGCATTTGTTGGGAAATCCTTTCCGGTTTGCTTCTTTATGGCATCCTTGAATTTCACAACTAACTCTTTGAGGTCTGCCACTTCAAGTTCATTGTCCAGCTTCACGCCTTTGACATGCTTCACTTCTTCTATAATGGCTTCAAAGGGATCAATATCTTCTTTGCTAGTAGGTTTCAGCCCAAGCACTACATCGCCGTACATCTGCACAAAACGGCGGTAAGAGTCCCATGCAAAGCGGGCATTACCCGTCTTGCGAGTCAAACCTTCCACTACTTCATCGTTCAAACCAAGATTAAGAATCGTATCCATCATGCCGGGCATGGAAGCGCGCGCACCCGAACGAACGGAAACCAACAGCGGATTTGCCACATCGCCAAACTTGGAGTTCATCAATGTTTCCACATGCTTTATGGCTTTTTCAACGTCTTCCTTTAATATCGCTACAAATCTTTCTTGTCCTATCTCATAATATTCGTTACAGACCTCAGTAGTAATGGTAAATCCCGGAGGAACCGGAACTCCTATCAAATTCATTTCTGCAAGATTAGCCCCTTTACCACCCAACAAGTCTCTCATGTCAGCTCTACCTTCCGCCTGTCCATTGCCGAAAGTATAAACTCTTTTTTTCTCCATAATTAATTGATGTATTAGTTTTAAGTGTCAATATAATACCTTCTTTCTTCGGGTTACAAAATTACATCTATTTTGCGATATGAAGAATGGTTTACTGCACAATATTCATTGCAACTCCCCCCTTAAGAACTTGGGAGTGTACCCCTTCTCACTCCTTGCCACCTTCTCCGGCGTTCCGAAACTCAGAATCTCTCCCCCTCCTTTTCCTCCTTCGGGTCCCATATCAATAACATAGTCCGCAACTTTAATTACATCCAGATTGTGCTCGATTACAATGACCGTATTCCCTTTGTTCGTCAGTTTGTCAAGCACTCCCAGCAGTACGCGAATGTCCTCGAAGTGCAAACCTGTTGTCGGTTCGTCCAGAACATAAAGCGTCTTGCCTGTGTCCCGTTTGGACAGTTCGGCAGCCAGCTTCACCCGTTGACTCTCTCCTCCCGATAGCGTAGTGGACGATTGCCCCAGTTTAATATACCCAAGCCCGACTTCCTGAATCATCCTTATCCTATTCAATATCTGCGGTACATTCTCGAAAAACTCTACTGCCTGATTGATTGTCATATCCAGCACATCGGCAATAGACTTTCCTTTGAAACGGATTTCAAGCGTTTCGCGATTATACCGTTTTCCGTGGCATACCTCGCAAGGCACGTACACATCAGGCAGAAAGTTCATTTCTATGGTTTTGTATCCGTTGCCCGAACAGGCTTCGCATCTTCCGCCGGTTACGTTGAAAGAGAAACGTCCGGGTTTGTATCCCCGTATCTTGGCTTCAGGAAGCTCGACGTACAGATTGCGTATATCCGAAAATACACCCGTATAAGTAGCCGGATTGGAACGCGGGGTTTTGCCCAAGGGTGACTGGTCTACATTCACCACCTTATCTATATGTTCCACTCCCTCCACGGAACCGTACTCCAACGGGTCTTGCAAGGAATGATAAAACTTTTGAGATAGGATGGGCTGTAACGTTTCATTGACCAGCGTAGATTTGCCGCTCCCCGACACGCCGGTAACGCAAATCATCTTACCCAGTGGAAATTCCACATCTATGTTCTTCAGATTATTCCCTTTGGCTCCGCGAATCCAAATGGACTTCCCGTTTCCTTCCCGCCGTTTGGCGGGAATTTCAATCTTTTTCTCTCCATTGAGGTATTGCGAAGTAAGTGTATTCCTCTGCAACATCTTTTGCGGCGTCCCCTCGAAAACCACTTCACCGCCTAATCTCCCCGCCTTGGGACCCATGTCTATCACGTAGTCTGCGGCTATCATCATATCCTTGTCATGCTCCACTACGATGACGGAGTTTCCAATATCCCGAAGTTCCCTCAACGAATGAATCAAACGGAGGTTGTCGCGTTGGTGAAGCCCGATACTCGGCTCGTCGAGAATATAAAGTACATTAACCAATTGCGACCCTATTTGAGTAGCCAACCGGATGCGCTGCCCTTCACCCCCCGAAAGACCTACCGAGCTGCGGTTCAATGACAAATACTCCAGCCCCACGTCCAATAAGAATTTAAGCCGTGTACGAATCTCTTTTAATATTTCCGCTGCAATCTTCTTTTGTGTTTCCGACATCAGGCTTTCTGCCTGCATCAACCAATCATACAGTTCATTAATATCCATGTTTGACAACTCATTGATATTCTTGTTGCCGATGCGGAAATGCAACGCCTCCCTGTTTAAGCGCATACCTTTACATTCGGGGCAAACGATGGTCTTGGCAAATTGTTCCGCCCATTTCTGTTCCGCAGCCGAAGCTTCTTTTTCCTGCAACAGCCGGATGTACTTCACCACTCCTTCGTAAGTTACGAAATAATCGGAGGAAGTGCCTATCAATGCGCTTTTTATCTTAATCCTTTCGTCCGAGCCATAGAGTATCTCGTCAATGGCTTCATCCGGTAACTCTTTTACGGGCGTATTTAGTGTAACTTCGTGCTTATCCAGCAAAGCGGCGATTTGCCAGAATATCATCGCGTTCTTATATTTCCCCAGAGGAGCGATTGCTCCTTCGTAAATAGACAACTTCCTGTCGGGTATCAACTTATCTATGTCTATTTGAGTGATAACGCCCAACCCCTTGCAACGAGGGCAGGCTCCTTTGGGAGAATTGAACGAAAAGTTGTGCGGGGCAGGTTCTTTGTACGATAATCCCGTAGCGGGATCCATCAGCCGCTTGCTGTAATGGCGCGGTACGAGCGTAGTATCCAGAATCATCAGCAACCCGTCTCCTTGGTGCATAGCGGTTGCCACGCTCTGTTTCAGGCGGGTATAATTTTTCTCGGAAACCTCTATTCTGTCTATCACCACTTCAACATCATGATTCTTGTAGCGGTCCAACTTCATGCCCGGAACAACATCGCGAATTTCCCCGTCCACGCGCACATGCAGGTATCCCTTCTTTCGTATCTGTTCAAACAACTCCTTGTAATGCCCTTTCCGGGTGCGCACGAGCGGCGAAAGAATGTGTATGTTCTTTCCTGTATAATCCTTTAGTATCAGTCCGAGTATCTGCTCTTCGGTATATTTCACCATCTTTTCGCCCGAAAGGTAAGAGTACGCCTCCCCCGCACGGGCAAACAGCAAGCGCAGATAATCGTATATCTCGGTAGTAGTTCCCACCGTAGAGCGGGGATTTTTATTCGTTGTCTTTTGTTCAATGGAAATAACGGGGCTTAATCCCGTTATCTTATCCACGTCCGGGCGTTCCAGATTCCCTAAAAAGTTACGTGCGTAAGCCGAGAAGGTTTCGATGTAGCGGCGTTGCCCTTCGGCAAATATCGTATCGAAAGCCAAAGACGATTTTCCGCTTCCGCTCAACCCTGTTATTACGGTCAGACTGTTACGGGGAATCTCGGCATTAATGTTTTTCAGATTGTGTACACGCGCACCGTATACGTTTATATATTCTACCTCTTGCATCCTCAGTATATCAAAGCTTATCTACAATGTGGGGGCAAAATTAGTGTTTTCCCCTTGAATTTTTCGATTCTAAAGCGTAATTAGAAAATCTATCCGTATATTTATCTTGCTTGCCACCGGCATTTCCCCGGCTGCTGCCGAGATGCTTTCCCCTGTTCTGTCGATTCCCCCCGCCTGACTACATAAGATAATTCCCGTATGGTATATATTAAATGAGTCGTTTGGTACATACCATACGGGTCATTTGCTATGTACCATACGGATCATTACAACGCTCTATAATTCCGGTAACAACGCTCTATAATTACAGTAACGACGCTCTATAATTCCGGTAACAACGCGTGGAAAGTTTTATTACAGGGGTGCCATAGTATCCAGCAATGCTGCGTAAACCGGATTGGTGCGTAGCAATTCGGGAACTCCCGTCATAAGTAATTGCTTCCGGGCACGGGTAAGGGCTACGTTTAGTTTCCGGTCTATAATCATGCCGGCTTCTTCGATTGTATTGGAGAGGAAGCCGAGTTGCCAGATGTGATTGATGCAGAAGGAATGGATAATTACGTCGCGTTCGCTACCTTGAAAGCGTTCTACCGTATCGATAAGGATATGATTCAATGCTGCTATACCTAAGCGGGCTATTTCTCTTTTTATCAGGGCTATTTGATTGCGGTAGGGGGTGATGATGCCCAGGGTGTGCTCGGCGTTGAACGCCGAGCGGTACTGAATAAAGACTTTTCTTGCCAAACGGGCTGCTATTACGGCTTCCGAATGGTTTATCTTGCCGGAGGCGGTGCTAACATCGGGCGAAGAGGGGAAAAAGGCTACCCGTTGCATCATCAACCTGCTATCTTCGTCATCTTTTAATAATGGGGACAGAACGAGTTCTTCCGTTTGATGGGGCAGATTGAGGGATTCCAAGGTTCCTCCATAGAAGGCTTTGTTGGGGAAAGCGGCAATGGCCGGGTGCATACGACCTTGTTTACGGAGTTGGTCATAAGCCCTGCCTGCCTCACTAGCCTCACCCCCTGCCCTCTCAAAGGAGAGGAGAGAGTGAAACAGGCGGTTTCTATATAACCGTTCAAAGAGGGAATCTTTCAGATTGGTTAGTCCGATGGCTCGCAATGTTTCGTCGTGTATTTCCGACTGGAGGGAACTTTGCAGTACTACGGCGGGTAGCTGTTTGTGGTCGCCTATAAGGATGAATTTTCCGACAGCATTCCTGCCGTCTTCATTACGGGCGCAGAGAATACCCAAAAGTTGCGGTTCGAGCATCTGCGTGGCTTCGTCCACAATGGCTGCATCGAAACGTTTCAACCGGAACAGTTCGGGTTTGTTCGATATGGAGGCTGCTGTGCCCGCAAAGATGCGGCAACGGGTTATCCGCTCTTGCGCTTCCTTGCGATTGGCGCAACCGGCAAGTGCGTTTTCTATGAGATATTCACGGTAAGCGGGGTCACAGGGGAGTTCGCTACCAATGCGGATATAATCCGGTTGCGGGTGAATGGAGGAAAGGGATTTGCAGATTTCGTCCGTAGCACGATTGGTATATGCCAACAGTAATAGTTGTTTCTTCTCGTCTTGATGAAAGGTTTCCACCATCTGCTTTAGCGCACGCGATGTCTTTCCTGTGCCCGGTGGTCCGGCTAAAAGAAAATAATCTTCAGCGGCTTGCGCTTTGAGCGTTATTCGGGTAAAGTCATCGCCGGCGGCGGTTATCCGGCTATCGAAAGCGGTATCGAATTCAGGCGGACGTTGCCCTAAAAGCAAATCGCGCCGCTCCTGATTGGCTGAAACATAAGCCGATAAACCCAAAAACATAGCGCGAAAAGTAATATCCGAGGCATCATGCTCCACGGCATAAAGGCTGTCCGCGGGCAGTACGGCAGGATTCTGTTGCGGGGCGCGAAGGCGTATGGTAATGTCATTTTCCGTAATCGCCTCAATGTTTCCCTTGAATACCATTTTATTGGTAACGTTGTCGGCATCTTGGTTCCGCTCATAAAGCACGATGGCATCGCCGGAGCGGAAGTTGGGCAGAGCCTGCGGCGTATCTTCCGAAAAGGCGGCGCATGTAGTTCTATCGAGAACTACATGCGCCTTGTGTTCATCGGCTGCTCGATTCTCCGTTATCCTCAAATCATACAGTATCTCCCCCGCTTCGCATTTCTCTGTAAGGGAGGAAAGCCACAAGGAAGCTGCCCCTGCGCGACCGCCTTCATAATCCGTATCGCCGGATTTTGCAGTGTATTGTTCTTTGGTTATGAAGTTATAGAGGGAATAATAGTAGGCTTGCTCTATGGGGGTAAGCGCTTGCAGTTTCCTTGCAAAACCATCTATGGGTGGAGACAGATACCTTGTCCAAAGCACATTCGTTAGCCCTCTTTCGTTTACAGTGTCCGAGTTAATCTCGCTTAGCTTCCGGGAGGTGTATTCAATGCTGTTATGTTGTTGTACGCCGTATTCGTCTGCCACAATGCGGTTCCGCAGATTGACAGCTCGCTTAACCATTGCCCACGAAGTGCGTGCCGGATAGAGGAGAGGGTAGCGGGTATAAAACAGATAGGCTTTCCCTTGACGGTGATCCATCCCCATCGCATATTCCAATACGGCTTGGTAAAGCAGCATCTGCACGCGGTGATTCTCTTTGGGTTCTACCTTGCCTTGAATGGCATATTCATCGGCTTTACCGGATTTCATTTCGATAAACAAAAGCATATCCCGCTGCATATAATCTAACCTGCCTTGCAATCCCAGTGCTTCGCAGACATAAGAGGGTTCGATGACGGCATCCGTCTTATCAAGTTCGTAACCGGGTTGCCGGAAAGTTTCCGTTACCGTTTTGCCGATGTTCTCGAAATGCAGCCGACTGTCTGCAAAGAACTGTTTTTCTATTTCAGGGTATCGCAAGTCGGCACACGCTATCAGTTCAATGGCATACCGCCGAAAGGCTTTCTTCATACACGCTCCATAGTCCGCCCGTTGCGAAGCGTGAATCCATTCATCCAGAAAGAGATTGGCAATGTTACCCAAGAGAAGGGGGCGGGAGTTGTCAGCCGGCTGTAATTTACCCAGATTATAATTCGCCGGATGATGCCCATACTCGCGAAAACATTCGGCAAGCGCACTGATGTCTATCAAATAATCCGGTTCAAGAACAATAAAGGAGGGGATCAATACACCGGTCTCATCTACCAGCACATCCAGCAGATTGATTTGGGCATGTCGCCAAAGCAATCCGCAGGTATCGTTAAATTCGGCATTAGTATCCGGCACGTTGTAACGCACACGAAGAGGCTCATCTGAAACGGTATCAACGGGAGTAACATAAAGATACGCCTCATCGGAATATTGAAAACAGACGCGCATCCGGCAAACCTTTCCACGTGAAGGGAGCGGCGATGCGATATAAGTAGCGTCGGCTTTGGACAACAGCCGGTAAAGCTCTGCCGGAATGTCCTGCCCTGATAATCGCTTAACGAAAAAAGCCAATGTCTTGGCATCACGAAGCAATTTCTCTCTGCAGGGTTCTTCCCGACGATTCAAGATTGCGTTTGAAGTAAGCCGAAAGGTATGCAGACGGTTTTGCTCGCGAATGTCCAGCCCTACTTTCGCCGCCACATAACTGATACGGGCGGAAAGGTCGGTCATCTGTAAACTTTCGTCTTGTAGCTGTGTGCGGCAGAGGCGTTCAAGGAGGCTACGCATCTGCTTATATCGTTCTGCCAAGGATATTTCTTCTTTTTGGCAGATGGAGAGGAGGATGTGGTAGTATTCGGCGGGTTCCGGATTCATAACCGGCATAACATTATTTAGTATGCAATTTCCATTCAAAACCGTCTTTCGTATCTTTTATCTCAAACCCCAAAGCGGTGAGTTCGTTACGGATTTTGTCGGAAGTAGCCCAATCTTTATCGGCTTTGGCTTTCATCCGTTGTTCCAAAAGCATATCCACCACCTTGGCGTAAGCTGCTTCACGGTTATCGGAAGCGCCTTTTTCTTCTTTCAGTCCCAAGATGTCGAACAGGAAAAGGCGAAAGACCTCTTTTAATTCTTTCAGTTCTTCGGATGAAATAGTACCGCTGCAGGCGATGACGTTGTTGATTGTCTTTGTTGATTCAAATAAGAGAGAGATCACAACGGATGTGTTCAAATCGTCGTTCATTGCTTCGTAACAGGCAGTACGAAGCCCTGCTATGTTTGCATTTGAAACGGATGAAGGGGTGATTTTGCTTAGATTATCATAAGCCTCCAGCAGGCGTTGCAATCCTTTTTCGGATGCTTGCAGAGCTTCATTACTGAAATCTACCGTACTGCGATAATGTGCCTGAAGAATAAAGAAACGAATGGTCATCGCGCTGTACGCTTGTGTCAGCAGTTGATGCGAACCGGTAAAGAACTCATCCAGTGTGATGAAATTACCCAAGGATTTACCCATTTTCGTCCCATTAACGGTAATCATGTTGTTGTGCATCCAATAACGTACCGCTTCGTTTCCCTGTGATGCCACAGCTTGAGCTATTTCGCACTCGTGATGCGGGAAGATTAAATCCATTCCCCCACCGTGAATATCAAACTGGCTACCCAAATATTTGCGCCCCATAGCCGTACACTCGCAGTGCCAACCGGGGAAACCCTCACTCCACGGGGAGGACCAACGCATGATGTGCTCCGGTTGCGCTTTCTTCCATAAAGCAAAGTCGGCGGGATGTTGCTTTTCACTTTGTCCGTCAAGGTCGCGGGTGGTATTTAGCAGTTCGTCAATGTTCCTGCCGGACAGTTTGCCATAATTGTACCTTTTATTGTATTTGGGAACGTCAAAGTAAACGGAGCCTTGGCTTTCGTAAGCGTATCCGTTCTTTATGATTTCCTCTGTCAAGCGTATTTGTTCAATGATGTGCCCCGAAGCGTGTGGTTCGATGCTCGGAGGCAGTACGTTCAATGCTTCCATTGTCCCTCGATAACGATTGAGGTAATATTGCACTATTTCCATTGGCTCCAGTTGTTCCAATCGGGCTTTCTTAGCGATTTTGTCTTCACCTTCGTCGGCATCATGTTCCAAATGACCTACGTCGGTAATGTTGCGCACATAACGGACTTTATATCCCAGGTGATTCAGGTAACGGAAAAGCACGTCGAAAGTAATCGCAGGACGAGCGTGCCCTAAATGAGCATCACCATACACAGTAGGACCGCAAACGTACATCCCTACGTGAGGGGCGTGCAGGGGAATAAAGGATTCTTTCTTCCTGCTTAGGGTATTGTAGATGGTTAGTTGATGTTCCATAATATTTTTTTTATTATTTAATAGCAGTGGCAACACAATCTTTAAGCGGAGGCGGATTATTAATATTGTTTATAAAAACATCTGTTGCATGAAGCCATTTTAGCTTACGCTTTAGTGTATCTCTCCACACGTGAATCTGAGCGTGCTTTGTTTCCCTGTTTCCTTCGTCAAACTCAATCCATGCAACAACCTTCACCTTGATGCTGTTGTCCAAGATAAGCTGATTGATAGACTTCCAAAAGGCGGGATTATTCGTGGAAAACCTTGCAGCGGCACTCATACATGCCAGCGAGTCGCGTACCTTCTCGGCTATTTCCGTCATTAACTTTTCGCCTTCGTATTTCAATTTCTTTTTGGTGGCTACATCGGAGGTATGGTTAGCGAAGTTCTTTACTTCGATGATGACTAAATGCCGGTTATAGATGCCGATAAAGTCAACCCCCTTGGTGTGCTTTAAATTATTACTAACCCTTTTATAGGCATTGTCTTCATCAAACTTAATGCACTCCCACCTTTCCCCAAAGTGAAAGGATATGCCGCTTTCTGTGAATGTACTCATATATTTATTGGGTTATGCTTTGCTTCCAAGCGAGTGAGTTTCCTAAATCATACAAGGCAGCATGTTCGTGGAGGAGGGGGTTATGGTCTAGACCAGACATCAGGTCTTCTTCTTCTGTCGAGATGGAATCATTTTTTTTATACAGAGAAAAGAACTTGGTATTCAATGTATCCGTATCTTTTTTATATTCAGTGTACATGGAAAGCAGGCTGGTAAACAAGTAGTCATGCGTGGCAATGAACACCTGGACGCCGCATCTGCTCAGTTCCATGATAAACAGGGTCGTTACCCTGATTAGTACAGGGTTGAGGTTGGATTCCGGTTCGTCCCAGAAGAGGATAGAATCTTTGTTTAACTCCCCGTTTGAGAGGAGGTACATCACGGAAGCCAGCTTTCTCATTCCTTCGGCTACGAGGTGAGCTTCGGTCATGCCTGTATCATCTTTGATATAAAACCGCCCGTGCTTTTGTACTACTTCAAAGCGCAACTCTTGTTCCAATATACTCATCGCACTTTGAAGTGGGTTGAGAATGTCTTTCCTTAATGGCGGAACGGACAGGGCTTTGGCTAAAGAGATATATGTTTCGTCAAAGGAGATTTCCCTTTTTTCTATTAGACCGAGAAATCCTTCAAACACGGAAAGTATTTCGCGGGGAGGAATGTATATCGCGTTTGCGTCAGTTTCTTCTTTATCTATTTGCGAGCATACCGCAGCGCTATCCTTAGAGTGGATAAGGGTGTACGAGATTATTTTGTTATTGTGGGAGATACTTACTTCGGCTTTGTCGACCCCTTTTTTGATGAGATTTTCTAAGGCTTCGGGCTTAAAGTAGCGCATCAACGCTTCCCCTATTCCCATGTTTACTTTATTCTCTGCATACATTGTTGCTGCAAGGCATTTCAGGATGTGCGTCTTCCCTGTTCCGTTCTTCCCTATAAATACATTGATACCTTTGCAAAAGTTAAAGGTATTGTTTCTGAAGTTAGTGAAGTTCTTAAGTGTAATGATATCAATCATTGGGGTAATGCTTGGTTAGTTTGCTGGCAAATGTACTTATTTTCTCTTTTCCTCTATATCTCTCAATTCAATCAATTTATTGACAATGGCATAAATGGTAAGTCCTGCTGTGCTGTGTATTTGCAATTTCTTGGAGATATTCCGCCGGTGGGTGATTACTGTATGGATAGAAAGGAATAGTTTTTCGGCTATTTCTTTATTGGTCATTCCCTTTACGATGCATACCACGATTTCTTTTTCCCGCAGGCTGAGGCTTTCCGTGTTGTCGCTTTCCTCTTCTCCTGTGGGTTTGATATTTTGCAAACGGTTTATTTTGAAGGTAAGTGTATCCAGATCATCAAGGATAGAAATAGACTCATCATATTTACCTAATGCCGAAGGGTCAATGAAGGAACTGATAAAAGCCACTAAACGGATATTCTTTTCCGCATTTGCGGAACGGAAGCGGGTAACGTCGAAGTAATCTCCAAAATTCGGGTTGATGATTAGTATGTCAAGCGGACGGGTACTCAGGCAGTCGTTCAGGGAGTCGGGTGAAGCAAGTTCTATCGAATGAATTCGCAAATTGGACAATCGCTTCAATACATTCGTCAATCCCGTTCGGAGTATGACGGAGGTCTCTGCGATGGCTATACAAATCGTTTCGTTATTTTTCATCCCCGTTCACCCTCCTTTCCAATTTTAGTATAGCGGGAACGAAGAGGTAATCTTCGATTTTACAGTGCGATTCAAGCCCTTCCTCACAAATATAAATGTCGAACAAGGCAGCATTCAGTAAGTTTTTATTCGCCTCTGGCGGGCAGTACTTTATGATGATTTTCTTTAGTTCGGTCAGCTTTTCACTGATTAAATCGTGATTTTTGGAGAAGATACTGATTTGGTACTTCTTTGGGGGATGATTGTGGAGCAAATCATCTACATACTTAAAAACGGTTTTCTCTTCATACTCCATGTGCCTTTTTACTTCGCACACGTATTCATCGAAAAAGCGAAGGAGGAGGAATGCCACTTCGTCGCCTTTGGAGCAATCAATGCTTTCTATGAGTTTACGCCGGATGACTGGCAAGGCAAAGTCAAGGAAATAACTGTGCGCCTGACGCAAGTAATCTACTAACGAAGGCACTGAAAGGCTTTCCGCATCGTCCATTCTTGAGAATCCCTCTTCTACGAAATTGACTACTGCCAGGAATGTACGGCAATCCACCTGGTTCATCTCGCACACCTCCTTCACTGTCTTGTCGCCGAAGCCAAGGGAAAGTCCGAAGCGGCTTATTACTTGCAGCAGGGTATAGTTATCGCTGATGAGGTCAGCCATCTTGTCGGTCGGCTTGTATTTTTGCTGTTTGTTCATTGTTTACCCTTATTTTAAAATATATGCCACGCAAAGATATAACTAAAATAACTCCACGCCCTGCGCCTTTGTATTTATAATTCAAAGGGAGATAGAATGTAAGTTCCGACAAAAGCTAGGCGTTGCCTTGTATATGATAAAGTGGATTAAACAAATTTCCTGGATTTCAACGCCCGATTCTCCGCTTCTTCCATTATCGCCTTTTCCTCCGGACTCTTGTCATTAATTCCGCAAAGATGGAGAATACCGTGAATAATAATGCGGTACAATTCCTCCATGTACCCGGTGTGATACTGTGCAGCATTGGTTTTTACGGTATCCAAACTAACGAAAATATCGCCGGATATTTTATCCCCTTCGGTATAATCGAAAGTGATAATATCGGTGTAGTAATCGTGTTGCAGGTATTGACGGTTTAGTTCTAATATTTTTGTGTCAGAACAAAAGATATAAGCGATTTCACCAATTGTTTTTCCGTAAGATTCAGCTACGGCTTTTACCCATGAAGTAGTGTTTTGCTTCCGAATGGTCGGCATTCTTACGTCGTCAGTCAAGTAGATTAACATAGCAATACAATGTTTTTAAAAGAAAAATAAGTAGCATATAAGTATGGAGGCGATAACCCCTGTAGCATCGGCAATCAGCCCGCAACCAACAGCATTGCGTGTTTTTGATATGCCTACGCTTCCGAAGTAAACGGCAAGAATATAAAACGTAGTGTCCGATGCTCCGCGAACAACGCAACTGGTACGCCCGGCAAAGGAATCTGCTCCTAATTTTTCCATAGTATCAATCATCAAACCGTTTGCCCCACTTCCACTAAGCGATTTCATCAGAGCGGTGGGTAATGCATCTACGAAACTGGTATCTATTCCTGCAAAAGCGAATAATTTCCCGATTCCATCCACTACTATATCCATAGCGCCGGACGTGCGAAATACAGCTATCCCAACTAAAAAAGCAACCAGATAAGGAATAATTCTCACGGCGGTAGTGAACCCTTCTTTGGCTCCCGCGATGAAAGCATCATATACATTTATCTTTTTTCTTATTCCACTGACAATGAAACATATTATTACGGCAAATAAAATAACATTAGTTACCAAAGTGGAATAGATATTCGTGTTATTTTTCGAGACATGGGAAAAAAGGAAAATAATCGTTGCAAATACCACGCTTAGCCCAAGCAGAAAAAGGAATGTGGACTTATTTATCAGGTTTATTCTTTGCGAGATGCTTACCGCAGCAACTCCGGCAATGGTAGAGATACAGGTGCTCAGCAGGGTAGGGATAAATATATCAGTGGGCTGCGCCGCTCCCATTTGTGCGCGATACACCATGATGCTGATAGGTATAAGCATAAGCCCCGATGTGTTGAGTACCAGAAACATAATCATGGAATTGCTTGCCGTATCTTTCTTTAAATTCAATTCTTGTAATTCTTTCATAGCCTTTAATCCCATCGGGGTGGCAGCATTGTCAAGTCCAAGCATATTGGCAGAGATATTCATGAATATGGAACCCATTGCAGGATGCCCTTTGGGAATTTCGGGAAATAGCTTGCAAAGTACGGGGCTTAACCGGTGGGCAAGGGCATTGATCAATCCGCTGTTTTCGCCTATCTTCATAATTCCGAGCCATAGGGCGAGGATACCCGTAAGTCCTAATGATATTTCAAACGCATTTTTTGATGAACTGAACGTAGAGTTAATGATTTCGGTAAAGATTTCCGTATTGCCGAAAAACAAGAGTTTTATTATTGCTACGGCAAAGGCAATGATAAAAAAAGCTATCCAAATGTAATTTAAGACCATGCGCTTCTATGTGAAAAAGAATCACAAATATAGAAATATGTTTCTCTTTATAAGAGTTTATTCTTTAATTTGTCTCTTGACAGATAGGTTGTTACGAATTAAAGGGTACCGTTTTGATTTGAAATAAATAGAAAAACAGCGGTAGAAAGGTATATTATTAATATCTGAATATGGAATCAAAAGCAATTGAAATCAAGCAAGAATTGGGAAAATACATTGACCCAATAAAGCGAGAGTATCTGCCCAAGTTCTTCAAAACAGGGAAAGGGCAATACGGAGAAGGGGATAAATTCTTAGGGATAACTGTACCCAATATCCGTTTAGTGGCTAAAAAATATAAAGATGAATCCTTTGAAACAACGGCAGAACTCCTTCAATCCGAGTGGCACGATTGTCGACTTTGCGCCTTGCTTATATTGGTCGAGCGGTTTAAAAAGAGTGATGAAGAGGAGAGAGGCATCATTTATGATTTCTACCTTTCGCAGACCAAGCGGATTAATAATTGGGATTTAGTTGATCTTTCAGCTCCCAATATCATGGGGGCGTATTTATTGGATAAACCTCGCGACAAGCTTTACTCTTTGGTTGCGAGTCCTTTGCTTTGGGAACAACGTATAGCCGTGGTATCCACCATAACACTAATTAAACACAACGACTTCATTGATATTATTCGTCTTTCGGAAATGCTTCTTGACCATAAACATGATTTGATGCATAAGGCCGTTGGGTGGATGCTTCGGGAAATGGGGAAAAAAGACAACGATTTGTTAGTACAATTTCTTGAAAAGCATGCCGCAGTAATGCCGAGAACAATGCTACGTTATGCCATAGAGAAGTTTGAAGAAGAGGAAAGGCGGTATTATATGGGGTTGAAAAAGAAATAATAGATTTATAGCGAAGCATCCTTCAGATTCTTCCGATATGTTATAAACGAATAATTGTATCTGTTCTTTTCGTCAGCCCAATGAAATTCTCTAGATTCTTCAATCCAAGTATCCGGATGAATAGGGGAAATATACGTATCTCCTTCCGAGGAAGTATGTATGCGAGTCAGATAGAGTGTGCTCGCCTGATGCCAAAAACGATGGTAGAGTTCACCTCCGCCAATGATAAACACCTCATTACTACTTACAGCTTCTCGTAATGCTTCTTCCTCACTATGAACAACGATACATCCTTCTATCGAATAATCCGGTTGGTGAGTCAAAATAATGTTTTTGCGGTTGGGTAGTAGTTTCCCTAAAGATTCATAAGTTTTTCTCCCCATAATAACGGCATTACCCGTTGTCAACTTCTTAAAATGCTTCAAATCGTTCGGTAGATGCCAGATTAGTTTATTGTCTCTTCCTATTACATTGTTTTCGGAAGCTGCAACGATAATAGAGATTTTCATAGTTGTCCTGTTTGTTTAAAGTATTTCTGAAGCGTCAAAAGAGAAATTAAATCCTCTCTTTTTTTATCCCGAAACTGCGCAATATATTGATGAGCATTTTCAATAATTTGCAGGGCTTCATCTATATGGCGTATGTAGTGAGTGAGTCTATCTTCCAAATCGGAATAATCAGTCTTTATTTCTATATAATGATAATTGGGGATTAGTTTTCCTTCCATAAACCAAGTTTCGTAACGAGGACGAGGCATTACAGCCAATGAATTGGACGACATCACCCATTTCAGGTTAGTTGCCACATCATTTCCTTCGATGCAAAGGATAAATTTGTACTCCAAATGTTCGTCAATAGTCATGGGTTCCACTATCCATTCCAGGTGGTTGTTTTTGTTTATCTGTCCTAAATTACACAACGGATGATTAAAATACATTTCCCAAAACTTAATACGGTGGGGTTGGGCGACGTATGCTCGCCCTACTAACATATCCTTTTTATCCTGAAACCTCCTCTTATCTTTTACAAACATGAAATGACGCGCTTTATCTAAATTCAGAACAACGGAATTAGCATTATTTCCATCAATAGGGCGACTTTTCGTTATAGAAGGTATCTCAGGAATATGAATGACATCTCCGAAAAGGAAAGCAGCTTTTAAGTGATTGGGGAAGTATCGCGTATATTGGTAAGAATCAAAAAAGTAAGCACTAAATGTGGATTGCCCTTTTTCTCTTTTGGGGCGTTTAAATTCTGATAATAGAACCATTTTATCTGAAACAGGAATTATCTCATTTAATTTATTATAATAATTTACCCTATCTAATAGATAGCTTTCATTGTAGTTGGATAAAAGTAAAGAGATACAAGATCGTTTTTCCCTAAGAAAAACCTTGGGAGTATAATATCTTAGAAGGTTCTTTAAATAAAAAACAATTTTACTGTTCTTATATTTCCGCAAATTAATATATCGGATAACATTCCTCATGTCTTATGCTTTCCTATTATTTTTCATATCTCTTATTAAATTCTTCTCTTGTCCGTTTCCATCTATTATGTGTCCACAGCCAATATTGCGGTTCCCTATTAATTGTTTTTTCCAATTTACGCATATACATTTCCGTAATTTCATAATCAGAAAAATCTATCGGTGAGTCCGTTAATTCTTTGAATTCACACACATAATATCCACGTTTAGGGCGGGTAATGTCTGCATAATAAACCACAAGATTTGTTTGTTTGGCAATACGCTCCGTGCCGGTGAATACCGGCGTATCATGGTTAAGGAAGTTTGTCCAATAATGAATGCTGTTCCAAAGGGGAACTTGGTCGGAAATAAACCCAATGATAAAAGGTTTGTTTTCATTGCGGAATGTGATGATTTTCCGCAATGTTTCACCCATCGGGATACATATTGCCCCGTATCTTTCACGCAACTGCAAACACAATCGCTCAACAGCTTTATTCCTTAGTATGTGGTAGATTTGTCCGCATATAGCCTGTTCATGCGTATGAATTGGAAAGGAGGTAATCCATTCCCAATTGCAATAATGCCCTAAATACATTCCGCACGACCTGCCTTGACGAACGTATTTATCAAAATCCTCTACGTTTTTAAATGTCATTCTTTTATACATATTCGCTTTACGGATAGAAAGCAATTTTATTGTTTCAACGATATAATCGCAAAAGAAAGCATAAAACTTCTTTTCTATCAAGATAATTTTTTCCTTGGTTTTATCCGGAAAAGATGTTACCAGATTCTTCCGAACAATCCTTCTTCTGTATCTTATACAATAATACAAAGGAAAATACAGCAAGTCAGATAAGAAATAAAGAATCTTAAACGGTAAAAGCGAAATCAAAAAACATACGGAATAAAGTATATAATACAATACAGACCACATACTCCAATCTTAATCTATTATGGTTTGAATTTTTTCAATAATTGTTTCCGGTTTTATGCTGAATAAGCAAGCATAATCTCCCCGGAAACATTTCTTATTCCCAAATACTGAACACGGACGGCAGTCCAAATCCACTTGCACGCAATTTTCCACCGATTGATTCCAACCCATGAACCCCGCATAAGGATGGGTTGCTCCCCAAACGGAGATTACCGGCGTATTTACCAACGATGCCAAGTGCATATTAGCCGAATCCATCGAAAGCATTACATCTAACTGGCTCATTAGAATCAATTCGTTTTCCATTTTTATTTTACCCGCCATCGAAATGACCGAAGGATACTTCATTACCCATTCATCAAGTATCTTTTGTTCCATCTTTCCACCGCCGAATAAGAATACTTTAACCTGCAAATCTTTGGCGAAATGAGCTGTTACTTGCTCTTCTAATTCTAATGGATATATCTTTCCTTTGTGTTTGGCAAAAGGAGCTATTCCTATCCATTTCATACTTCCCTTTTTACCGGTAATCTGTTGTAATTGCAAGGATTCTCTTTGCCGGTTGTCGTATATAGAAAGGAAATTCAAAGAAAAAGGAAATCCCAAGCGTTTGAACACGTCGGAATAACGGTGAAAGGAGTTTTTTTGATTCTCAAATACTTTTCGGTAATGGCGGACAAGTCTTTTCTTTCCTGCCTTTCCCTTGTCAATCACAGCTACCGGAACTCCTGCCAATTTGAACCGAAAACAGAGGTATTGCGACCGTAATACGTTGTGCAAATCGGCAACATAATCGAAATTCATTTCTTTTAATTGGCGAAAGAGCGTATTCAACCCCGAAAGACCTTTGTGCTTACCTTTTAAATCAGCACAAAAAAGACTCACATTACCGGGCAACATCCGAAAAGCGGGTTCTAACACCGGACGGCTTACCACAACAATTTCATGCTGCGGATATTGTACAGCCAACGAATATATCACGGGGATGGTCATCGCTACATCTCCCAAGGCAGAAAAACGGATAACGAGAAACTTTGCCATTTGCTATTCCTTGAAGGCATACAATACCGGATTCAATGCAGGGTCATTATACATTTTCATCTGCTTATATACCTTCATGTATTTCTTTCCGGCTTCAATATCGGCAATCAGTTGGTCGATAGCCAATGAAAGGTCTTTTTGTTGTTCCTGCAAAATACCAAATTTCTTCCGGCAGACTTCAAGATGTTCTTGGGTTGTATTGGTGCGATTTACCTCATGCAGCATGTGGTAAACCTTCAATATGATGATAGAAAGGCGATCTATTGCCCATGCGGGGCTTTCAGTATTGATAGTTGCATAGGGCAGGGACTTGATGTTTTTGTATTTGTCTAAGAAATAGCTATCAATTAATTCTACCAGATCGGTACGGTCTTGATTTGATTTATCAATTCTGCGTTTTATAGCCAATGCTTCTTTAGGGTCAATCCCCGGATTGCGAATAATGTCTTCGAGATGCCATTGCACGGCATCAATCCAGTTTTTCAGATAAAGGTAAGATTCTATTGTTTGAGATTCGTACGGATTGCAGATATCCGCATCCGTACTGTCGGTTATGTGATAATCGGTTGTTGCTTTTCGGAATATGCCGTTACATAAATCACTAAATGTCATGTCCTATAAGATAAGATTGGTTTATAAAAACAAATCTAAATAAAATTCCAAGACAAGCAACATTATATGTTCTTTTTATGGATTATTTAAAGTAAGGGTTATACCCGTAGTGCATTTGGAAAAAGATAACGGAAGTTGTTCAATTTCAATAGGAGTACCAGGTTTCAACTCTTTGAATAGATTTTCAGTTTTTACAGGCGCAAACAGATATTATTCCGTATATTTATCTTGCATTCCTGCGGCAAACTCCCCGTCCCCCTGCCCACATTTCCGCCAAAGTACAGGCATAATTCTCCTATTGGTATATAGTAAATGAGTCAATTGGTACATACCAAGCGGGTCAATTGGTATATACCAATAGGAGGGTAACACCGTAGAGATTTTCCAGAGACACCGCATAGTTTTTTCAGAAACACCACAGAGATTTTCCAGAGACACCACGGTGCGATTCCGGTAACACTGCGTCTTCTCTACCCTTCCCCCTTCTTTTTTACTTTAGATAGCCTAAACTTTCTTTTTTATAAATGCACTACGGGTAGGGCTATAATATTCCTTTTCCAAGTAACGTCGCCACATTCTTTCCCAACGTCTGCATAATCCGTACTCCTTCTTCATCACCGGCTATTTCTTCTTTGACCGTAGCGTGGATGTTGTTCCAATACACGGAAGAGGGAACAATCATTTGCGAAATGGTCAGGTATTGATTTAAGCTCGTAAAGGTTGCGGAAGCTCCCGAACGTCGCGCCGTTACGAGAGATACTCCGATTTTATTTCGGAATGCTTGGGAATAGGCGAAAAAAATACGGTCGAGAAAAGACTTCATTGTGCCGGCTATGCCCCCAAAATAAACCGGAGAAGCCAATACAATAGCATCCGCTTTTTTCATCTTATCCACCCACTCCTTCTCCTGTTCGTTGGTATAAATGCACTGCCCCTTCTCAAAGCAATGATTACACGCCATACAACCGCGAATACGCTTGTTGCCGATATGAATAACCTCGAAAGCAATGCCTTCCTTTTCCAATTCCTTTCCCACCAAAGAGAGGGCATAAACCGTATTTCCCCCTTCATTGGGGCTTCCATTGATGGCGACCACACTTTTATTTGATTCCATATTCTTTGTAATTAATGCTCCTGCAATCTCACGAGCAGCCAATGTACTCCCGGCAATGCCGGTAACTTTTATAAAACTACGCCTGTTCATCAGGTTATCGGATAAAGTTCGTTCGTATCTTTTCCACCGCTTCCGGTTCGATGTTCTCCTTTTGTGTCTTTTCACGCATCTTCAGCATCCATGCCATATTCTTACCCAATAGCTGCATGATTTGAATACCTTCCTCATCATGTTCCGCATCTCCTGTGTCCAATCCATGAATAATATTCAGGTAGTTGGACGAGGGGATAAGCATTTCCTCCATAGCCAGATACCGGTTCAACCCGTCGAAAGTCATACTTCCCCCAGTCCGCCGAACAGCCACTACCGAGGCTCCCACTTTATGACGAAACCACCCACCATTGGCAGCGGATACGGAAAACGCCCTGTCCAAGAAGCATTTCATCGTGCCCGCTATACCCGAATAATATACAGGGGCGGACAGTACAATGCCATTTGCTTCTCTCATCTTCTGCAACGTGTCATTCACCACATCATCAGTAATGACGCATTTGCCGTCTTTGTTTTCTTTGCATTTTCCACATGCTTTACAACCTTGAATAAACTTGTTGCCCACTTGAACAATTTCAAAATCAATGCCCTCTGCCTGTAGAGAATTCCCTACCTGCGTTAAGGCATAGTACGAGTTCCCCTGCTTTCGGGGACTACCGTGAATAGCTATTACTTTCATCTTATATAAAAGAATTTGGTTTCATTCATTAGCATAATCAACGCATTTAATCAGCAATTAACTATTTGCAAATGTAAAGGATAAATCGTAGATACCTATTCATCAAAAGCTTATTAATTTAACCCGTAGCACATTCATATTAAATTAAAAGGGGAGAGAGGAAAGTCGCTTTCTTGTTTTGGTATGTCGTCATTGGAAAAGGATATATTAGATGTTTTATTTGCTTTACCGGGAAAAATCATATCTTTGTGATGCTTAAGCACCGCGCTTTGCGGTAGTCTTATTTATAACAGAGAACAGAAGTTAACTCTTAAATCTTATATTTATGTTTCTATTAGGTTATGATATTGGAAGCTCGTCGGTTAAGGCGAGCTTGGTAAATGCCGAAACGGGTAAATGCGTTTCGTCGGCATTCTTTCCGAAATCGGAAGCGAGTATTATTGCGACCAATACCGGATGGGCGGAGCAGAATCCTGAAAGTTGGTGGGAGTATTTGAAGCAATCTACACAGGCAGTTATGGCGGAGGCACACATTAATGCCGCCGAAATTAAAGGTATCGGCATCTCTTATCAGATGCACGGGTTGGTTTGTGTGGATAAAAACCGGAAATCGTTGCGCCCTGCTATTATCTGGTGCGATTCTCGCGCTGTTCCCTATGGACAAAAGGCATTTGAAACATTGGGTGAAAAGAAATGCCTTTCGCATTTGCTGAATTCACCGGGTAATTTCACCGCTTCCAAGTTAGCATGGATTAAAGAAAACGAGCCGGAGGTCTATGGGAAAATCTATAAAATAATGCTACCCGGCGACTACATTGCCATGAGACTGAGCGAAGAAATATGCACCACTGTCTCCGGTTTGTCAGAAGGTATGTTCTGGGATTTCAAAAACGGACAGGTGGCAGACTTTCTGATGGATTATTACGGATTCGATTCGTCATTGATTGCCGACATTAAGCCCACCTTTGCCGAACAAGGACGGGTATCTTCGGTGGCGGCTAACGAATTGGGGTTAGCAGAAGGAATACCTGTAACCTATCGTGCCGGCGACCAACCCAACAATGCCCTCTCGTTGAACGTATTCAATCCCGGAGAAATAGCCTCGACGGCAGGAACCTCCGGTGTGGTTTACGGCGTGAATGGAGAAATCAATTACGATCCACAGTCGCGTGTCAACACCTTTG